>Ga0105047_10006422_pt1 | contig 19970 bp, 10 predicted proteins | sample MAT04_FD_78384 | JGI IMG/M metagenome (GOLD analysis project Ga0105047, IMG submission 78384) | Freshwater microbial communities from Lake Fryxell liftoff mats and glacier meltwater in Antarctica - MAT-04 (megahit assembly) | ecosystem: Environmental > Aquatic > Freshwater > Ice > Liftoff...
ATCCGCAACGACGCCTCGCAGCCCACGCCCGCCGAGGTGGCCCGCCGCCCGGCTTACACGCCAGCACCCAGCGGCGCGCTCTTCAACCGCGACGACCTCAGCCAGCCCGAATGGACCAACGCCGTCGCCACCGCCCGCGACTTCCTCGATGACTCTCGTAGCCGTGGACGTCAGTCCGCGCCATCTGCCTTCCGGGAAGATCAGCGCCGACTGACGTCGGCGGCTACGACGAACGCCTTCGACCCCGACACCGACCTCGCGCCGGTCCGCGCCGAGCGCGACGCCCTGGGCATGACGCAGGTGCGGTTCGCGCAGACCTTCTACGGCTTCCCGGTCTTCGGCGCGGATGCCAACGTCCACCTCGCGGCGGACGGGCGGGTGAGCAGCGTCGGCGCGCGTCTGGTGCCGGACGGGCCGGCGGACCTCCAGCCCGCGCTCAACCGCGAGCAGGCGGTGGCCGTGGCCGTGGCCTTGTGGCAGGCGCAGTTCCACCGAGCGGAAACGCCCGAAGCGTCGAGCGCCGCCCTGTGCCTCCTCGCCCTCGGCCTGCTGAAGAACGACGGCAACCCGGCCACCTACCTCGTCTGGGAGGTGAAGCTGCTGCTTGAATGTAAGGAAACCGGCAGACCAAGCTCGGCCGAAGACTACTACCTTGACGCCCACACCGGCTCACTGCGAGCGCAACTGACGGAGACTCTCTCGCTCGACCGCAAGGTGTTCGACTGTTCACAGCCACCGCCGGGTAACCCCGCATCGTGTCCGATCATCACTGTGGATGGCTACCGGTATGGAAGAGTTGAAGGAGATCCGCCGGTGGGACCGTGCCCGCGTTACCTACCCGCTGAGGTCAGTGTTGATACCGATACGATCTACGACACGCTGTCTGTCATTCATCAATTCTACCAAACCCACTTTGGGCGTAACGGTGCCAGCAACCAGGGCGGGACTGGAGATGGATATTACTTCCCGACCCGCACTTACGGATTTGCGTACCTTGATTTTGACCCGGATTTCACCTGCCCGAATGCAATGATGACTCGGGGGCGAGTTGCTTTCTGCAAGGACATGGTAATAGACGATGTCGTGGCGCACGAGTATGCCCATGCGGTGGTGATGCACTGCTTCTACAGCGGTGGGCTTGCGGTCGGAATGACCTACCAAGGTGAGTCGGGCGCACTGAACGAGAGCCACTCGGATGTGATGGGAGAGATGTTCGAACTGGCGAAGACGGGCAGCACGGATTGGATACATGCTGGCACCACCAGATGGGGTCCGACTTTTGGCCGATTTCTTTATGATCCGCCAGCGAATACGGCGAACAATGCACCCGCGCCTAACCCCGACCGTTTCCACTCGCAACTCTTCTATTGCGGAAGCGAGGATCGCGGTGGCGTTCACCAAAACTCCACGGTCCCGAGCAAAGCCGCCTGGCTCCGGTCGCGCGGCGGCCACTTCAACGGCTGCACGATCACCGCGCTCGGCGAGGCGAAGGTGGAACAGATCGTTTACCGGGCGGTGACGCAATACTACGCGCAGACCGAGACCTTCAACGGCGCCTACGCCAAGCTGATTCAAGCCGCCACCGACCTCTACGGCGCCGGCTCGGACGAAGTGCGCCAAACCACCCGCGCCCTGCAAGCCGTGGAACTGGACCAGCCCGGCTATTGCAGAGGCATCCCCCGAACACGCGCCCCTGGCGACCGATGTCCCGCCCGGCCCGCTGACGGTCACGCCCGCCGGCACGAACCTGGTGCTCTCCTGGCCGCCGGTCCCCTGTCTGGCCGGCGAGCCAGTGCTCCTCTCCACCACCAACCTCTCCGCCGGCCCCTGGTCCGCCCTCACCGGCTCGCTCACCACGAACACCATCGTCGTGCCCAACGCCGGGACGGAGCAGTATTTCCGCCTGCAGATACCGTAGCTCGTGGGACAGCCGTCGCGGCTGTCTCGCTCTTTCTTGGTCCGCTCAAATGAACCCTCCATTCCAGAGACAGGCGCGACGCCTGTCCCACGCTCTTCCTTCGGCACGCCAACCAGAGTGCGGCGCTCTGCCGAGACGCCGCTACGCCGTGCCTTCAATCGAGCGCAACCTGTGGGGTGGAGACAGTCAGATGGAAGGCTGTGGGGCTGAAGGTGCTTCCCTGCAATGCAAAGGGCCTCCGGGAAGTCCCGGAAACCCAACGCCGACCGGAGATTTCCAGTTCGCCTTGCCCGGAAAATGAAAGCGCAGCCTGAAACCGTCAACCGCGCGCATCCGATGGCCCAAGCGTGGGGTGCATCCATGAGTTATTGGCGGAACCTTTCAGCCGGTGGGAGGCCGGTCGCGTCAGCGTTTGGAGTGCGTCCGGCTTGCCGGCGCTTTTCCCCGGTCGGTCCGGCGTCCAAAAGCGGGAGCAAGCTGCCCGCACTCCAAACGCTTCGCGCCGAGCCACGCGTAAACCAGCGCAAGAGTAACGACCACCGAGGAAGCCACGCCCAATTTTGATCCATTTACCATGCGCCTACCAATCCTGTTCCTCTTTGCGTCGCTTTGCGTTCTTTGCGGCCATTCCGCTCCGGCCGCCCAGCCCAATATCATCGTCATCCTCGCCGATGACATGGGTTATTCCGACATCGGCTGTTATGGCAGCGAGATTGTCACTCCCACGCTGGACGGCCTGGCGAAGAACGGCCTGCGCTTCACTCAGTTTTACAACACCGCCCGCTGTTGTCCCACGCGCGCCTCGCTGCTCACGGGGTTGCATCCGCATCAGGCCGGCATTGGGCACATGATGGACGATCGGGGGTATGAAGGTTATCGGGGCAACTTGAACCCGCGCTGCGTGACCATCGCCGAGGCCCTCAAGCCGGCGGGCTATCGGAGTTACGCGGTCGGCAAGTGGCACGTCACCCCCGGCGCCACCGCCGCGGCTCTCGCGGATCAGCACAACTGGCCGCTGCAACGTGGGTTCGACCGCTACTACGGCACGATTCACGGCGCGGGTAGTTACTGGGATCCCAGCGCGCTTGTGCGCGACAACCGGCAGATCACCGCCGCCAGCGACCCCGAGTATCGCCCGCCAGAGTTTTACTACACCGACGCCATCAGCGACCACGCGGTGAAGTTCATCCGCGACCACGCCCGCGAGCAGCCGGCGAAACCGTTCTTCCTCTACATCGCCTACACGGCGGCGCACTGGCCGATGCACGCGAAGGCGGCGGACATCGCGAAATACCGCGGGCGTTACGACGCCGGCTATGCGGCCATTCGCGACGCGCGCTGGGCCAAACAGAAGGGACTCGGCGTCGTGGACGCGAAGTGGACGCCCACGCCGCTGGTGGGCGACTGGGCCGTGGTGAAGAACCGCGAGTTCGAGACGCGCTGCATGGAGGTGTATGCGGCGATGGTGGATTGCATGGACCAGGGCATCGGGCGCGTGGTCACTGAACTGCGCCAGCAAGGCCAACTCGACAACACACTCATCCTCTATCTGCAAGACAACGGCGGCTGTGCCGAGGCGACCGGGCGCGGCGCGAATGCCACCGCGCGCGCGGAACGACCGACCTTGCCGCCGATGGCTGCCGACGAAACGCAGTTCAATAGCACACCAAAACAGACGCGCGACGGCTGGCCAGTCCGTCAGGGCTATGGCGTGTTGCCCGGCGGGCCGGACACTTACATCGCCTATGGCCGCGAGTGGGCCAACGTCAGCAACACGCCTTTCCGCGAATACAAGCACTGGACTCACGAGGGCGGCATTGCCACGCCGCTGATTGTGCATTGGCCGGCAGGCATCGCCGCCGCGCGCCGGGGGCAGTTGGAACCGCAGTCCGGTCAGTTGATCGATGTCATGGCCACTTGCCTGGACGTAGCTGGGGCAACCTATCCAGCCACGCATCGCGGTGAGAAGATCAAGCCGCTCGAAGGCGTCAGCCTGCGCCCCGTCTTCACGGGCAAACCTCTCGCCCGCACCAAGCCGCTGGTGTGGGAACACGAAGGCAATCGCGCCATTCGCGAGGGCAACTGGAAACTCGTGGCCATGGAGAAAAAACCTTGGGAACTCTACGACCTCGCCACCGATCGCACCGAACTTCACGACCTCGCCGTGGAGCAACCAGAACGCGTGAAGACGATGGCCGCCGCCTGGGACGCCTGGGCCGCCCGCGCTGACGTGCTCCCGCTCGGCGCGTGGCGCGGCAAGAGCACGGGGAAAGGCGATGCTGGCAGTCAGGAGAAGCGCTTTGTGCTCAAGGCCGGCGATCATCTCGACCGCGCCCAAGCTCCAGCCATCGCCGGCCGCGGTTTCACCATCACGGCAGTGTTCGACACCGGTGCGGCGAAGGATGGAGTTATCGTCGCCCAGGGCGGTTCTGCGAGCGGCTATGCGCTCTACATTGCCGACGGAAAGCTCTGCTTCACCGTCCGCAGCAGTGCCGGGGTCACGACTGTCGCAACGTCGAGCACAGTGGCTGGCCGACACACGGCCATTGCTCGCCTGGAGGGGCAGGGCAAGTTGGCGCTCGTGCTCGACGATCAGCCTGCTGGCACCGCTGCCGCCCGGGGCGTCATCACGGCGCTGCCGACGGACGGCCTGGACGTGGGCGCGGACACCAAGGGCACTGTCGGCCCATATCAGGCACCCAACAAATTCACCGGCACCATTGAGTCCCTCGTCATTGAACTCGCTCCCCTATGAACCAACGACTGCTCTGCTTTGCGTTCCTCTGCGTTCTTTGCGGCCAATCGGTTGCCGCCCCTGCCCGGCCTAACATCCTGCTCATCCTCGCCGATGACATGGGTTATTCGGACGTCGGCTGTTATGGCGGTGAGATCGCCACCCCCAACCTGGACGGCCTGGCTAAGAACGGACTGCGCTTCACCCAGTTCTACAACACCGCCCGCTGCTGGCCGACGCGCGCCGCGCTGATGACCGGCTATTACCCGCAGCAGATTCGCATGGACCCGCCCCAAGGCCGGTCACCCGACTGGACGCGCACGCTGCCGCAATTGCTTAAGCCGCTGGGCTATCGCTCCTATCATTCCGGCAAGTGGCACATCGCGGGCATCCCCAAGACCTGCGCTGATGGTGGCTTTGATCACTCGTATCGGCTGGAGGACCACGACCGCAATTTCAATCCCAAGAACCTCCTCGAAGACGACCAGAAGCTACCGCCTGTGCCGCCTAACAGCGGCTATTACACCGCCACCGCCTTCGCTGACCACGCGATCCGCTGTCTGAAAGAGCACGCGGCTAAGTATGCCGGCCAGCCATTCTTCTCCTATCTCGCTTTCACCACGCCGCATTTTCCATTGCAGGCCCCGCCCGAGGATATTGCCCGCTATCGTGATAAGTATCTCGCCGGCTGGGAAGTTATCCGTGCCGAGCGCTATCAACGTCAAAAGCAACTGGGCTTGCTTGATTGCGCTCTGTCTCCGCCCGAACCGCAGCTTCGCGCGCCCAGCGGCAAGGCCGGAGTGGAGACGAACATTGGTCCCGGCGAAGTCGCCTATGCGTTGCCTTGGCACAGTCTCACGCAGGAACAACGGCGGTTTCAGGCCACGAAGATGGCCATTCACGCGGCCATGGTGGATCGCATTGACCAGGAGGTTGGCCGCGTGCTCGCTCAGGTCAAGGCCATGGCTGCGCTCGATAACACCATCGTCCTCTTCCTATCCGACAACGGGGCCAGCGCCGAAATCCTCCTCCGTGGCGATGGGCACGATCCCGCGGCCGCGCCTGGTTCGGCGGGCTCGTTCCTCTGTCTTGGGCCGGGGTGGTCCACCGTCGCAAACACACCGTTCCGCCGGCACAAGATTTGGGTTCACGAAGGCGGCATCAGCACGCCGCTCATCGTGCAGTGGCCCCAAGGCATCGCGGCCCACGGTGAACTGCGGCAGGACGCCGGCCATGTGATTGATGTGTTGCCCACACTGCTGGAGGTCGCCGGCGCGAAGAGCGACAGTCGGCCCGCGGGTGCGCCGCCGTTGCCGGGTCGCAGCCTGGTGCCCGCATTCGCCAAGGACGGCGCGGTGAAGCGCGACAGTGTCTTCTGGCACCACGAAGGCAACCGCGCCCTGCGAGTCGGCGACTGGAAACTTGTTTCCGCCCGCAACGACGCGGACGTATGGCGCCTCTACCACCTGGCCACTGATCGCGCCGAGAGCACCGACCTCGCCCGCCAGCAACCCGGACGCGTGAGCGAGATGGCGGCGCGCTGGCAGCAGTTGGAGGCCGAATTCCGCCGTGACGCCGGCCCACCCCCCAAGCCCAACGCCGCGAAGAAGCCAACCCCAGCGAATCCTTGACCCGAAGTTGGGGAGGACGCCCGCCCTCGGGCGTGGCTGGACGTGCCCTCGCGGCCAGCCTTCGGCACGCGAGCGAGGACAGCGGATTCGGGGAGATTTCGTTCGTCCGGAGTTTTCCGCGAGGGCGCGGAAAACAGCGCCCGGGGCGGGCGCGCTCCCCATTCCGCTTCTTCGGGTTGAGCGGGAACCAACCCCTTGAGGACACTGCCATTTAGTTAGGCCGGAAGGGAGTCGGGGTGCCCGACGCTTGCGCTTGATCCTGCTCTTAATCGTAATCTTCTTCGGTGCGCTGAGATTGGGATTAAGAGCTAGAGCAAGAGCAAGAGCAGGAGCAAGAGCAAGCGACCCGGCGGACGGCTTAACTAAATGGCAGTGATCCGATGGGGAGAGGGAGAGGCGTCGGCAGCGAAGGGTGTAGTCCAGAGCCGCAAATAGTATTAGTTGAGCCGTCCAGCGGATCGCTTGATCCTATTCTTCTTCGCGGCGTTGAGATCAAGATTAAGAGGAAGATTAAGATCAAGAGCTCGGCAACCTCGACTCCCTTCCAGCCTAACCATGCGGCAGTGCCCCCGGTCTTATGCCAATTACGGTTTGAAAATGCTCCTTTCCCAAACACCGGAAACCCCTCACCCCGGCCCTCTCCCCATCCGATGGGGAGAGGGAGAAGCGTCGGCAGCAAAGGGTGCAGTCCAGAGCCGCAAATGATATTAGTCCTCGTCCTCGACTCGCGTGCGGACGAACCCAGCACGCACGGGCGCGGGCATGGGTTGGTCCGCGCCTTTGACCGAGCGCCAGATGACTTCGTTAAAGAGCAGATCGTCCGCCGCGTCTTCTTTGGCAAAGTTGAAGGGAATCTTCGCGCCCCAGGCGGCGACGGTGTTCGTCGCACTCAGGTCCACTTGCGCCGGCAGCGCGACGTATGGTGTCAGGTTCGCCTCCGCCTGGAACGAGTTGAACATCGGCGTGGCGGCGGCATCGAACTGCGTCATCGGCTGGAGGCCGAGGATCAGTTCCATCGTCCGCAACATGCTGCTGGTCGAGTACATCGTGGAGTCCACGGCGCGGCGCTTGGTGTAGGGGCTGACGACCAGCGCCACGGTGCGATGCGCGTCCACGTGGTCGGGGCCGTTTTGCGCGTCGTCTTCGACGACGAAGATGGCAGTGTGCGGCCAGAACTTGGACTTGCTGACCGCTTCGACGACCTGGCCGAGCGCGAGGTCGTTCTCGGCCACGTAGGCCGTGGGCGTGCGGCTGCCGGCCGTGACGCCGTGGGTGTGGTCGCTCGGCAGGCGGACAATTTGCAGCCGCGGCATCTCCCCCTCGCGCTCAAAGCGTTGCAGCTCGGAAATGAACCGGGCGGCGCGCAATGTGTCGGGATAGTTCATGTCGAAGCTGCGGAACCACGGATCGAAATGGCCCACGAGCGACTTGATCCGCGTGGTGGCGGGGCGGTTCGTCGTGGTGCCGTTCTGCACGAACTCGCCGTAGCTGCGATAACTCACGCCCGCCTCGCGCGCCCGGTCCCAGAGGTAGCCGCTGGCCGGAGCGGCGATGGGAAGGACGCCTTCTGCCGGATAGGGGAACTTGCCGCTCTTGCCGTGGCCGTAATTCAGCGGCCAGGTCTTCTCCACAAAATCGGTCGCATAGGCAGCCATGGTCCACTCATGGCCATCGGCGCTGACTTCGCTTTCCACATAGAAGTTGTCCAGCAGCACGAACTCGCGCGCCAGGTGGTGGTGGTTCGGCGTGACGCGCTCGGGGAAGAGGCAGAGTGAGGCATCCCCGTTGCCTTCGGGCATGTCCCCGAAAACTTGATCGTAAGTGCGGTTCTCTTTGATGACATAAATGCAATGCGTGAGCGGGCCAGGCTCACCGGGCCGCGCGGGGATGGGGCTGTCCGGGGGCCGCGTGCCGGTGACGGCGGCGTCGGGCCGGAGGGGGCTGCATTGCAAAACCTCCGTGGTCCACCGGGCCAACTGCGCTTCGAGCTGCTTCCGCCCGGGCAGTTCCACGCTGCTGAGCGTGCCGCGGAACAACTGCCCGATGTACTCGGTCTTGGAACTGCCGCGCACGGGCTGCGGCCCTTTGGGATTGGCCTTGGCCACGTTGCCCTTCCCGTTGGTGACGAGCAGGCGCTGGCCATCCGGCGTCACGCGGACACTCGTTGGATACCAGCCGGTGGGGATAAAACCCAGGGCGCGGCTGCGGCCCGGGCGCGTGACGTCGAAGACGCCGACCGCATTGAGATTGGCGTTGGCGACGAACAACAGTTCCTCGTCCGGCGAGAGCGCGAGGCTGTTGGGCGTCGAGCCGCGCGGCGAGTTGGGATAGAGCGTGACGGAGATAGTCTCCACGGTGCGGCCGGTTTCCGGGTCGAGCACGCTGACGGTATTGTCGTTCGCGTTGGCCACGAAGAGGGATTTGCCGTCCTTGCGCAGCACCATTTCGCAGGGGTGCTGACCGGTGGGCCAGCGGGCAATGACCGCGCTGCGCTTGAGGTCCAATACCGCCACCACCGCCGCGCCCCAGAGGCTGACGTAGAGCCGGTCGCGTCGGGCATCGAAGACACAGGCATAGGGAAAGAGGTTGTTGGGATCGCTGTTCACGGCCGCCAGGGCGCGCGCCCGTTTGGTTGCCGCTGCGGTGTCGAAGTCCTCGTCGCTCGCAGCTTCGGTTACCGGCGGAGCCGTCTCGTCACCCAGCCGCAAATCGCGGACTTCGCCGGTGGCCGGGGTGAGGCGCGAGACGCGGCTGAGCCAGAGGTTGGCCGCGAACAGCGACTTGCCGTCGCGCGCCCAGCCCACGCCGCAGGGGACGCCGCGGACGGTGCGCGGGCGCAGGCGCAGGCTGGCGCGCTCGGTGAGCAGGCCGCGGGCGAAGTTGAACAAAGTCACCACCTCGCCGCTGGAGCCGCTGCACGCGAGCTGTTTGCCGTCGGGGGAAAAGGCGAGGCCGTAGAACGCCTCCGCCACGGACGTGCGTGAGGCGACCCGCGCCGCCGGCAGCTCCACGACGATGATCTCGTGCGGGCCGTAACCACAGTGAAGAATCGCCGCGAACTTGCCGCCCGGATGCAGGGCGAGGTTCACCGGGAAGTCGCCCAGTTCGGTCTGCGTGCCGGCGGGGCGGAGCGACCATTGGTTGGGGAGCAACATGGAGCCATCGGGCTGCGGGCCGGGCCAGAGGATGGGCGGGTTGGTGGCGGCGAACGCAGCGGCCAGCGGCAGCAGCAGCAGGGCGGCGAAAAGCCAAAGAGGGAGCGCTGGCAAGAGCTTGTGGCAGCCGAGGCGAGGAAGCTTCAACTCGAAATCCGAAATCCGAAATCCGAGAGCCGAAGGAAATCCGAAGCCCGAAGCCCGAAAGGCATGCGGCGCCGGGCAGTTTGGGCTGCTCTTCTCCTGACCCGGCGGGCCCGCCCGTTTCGGCTTTCGGATTTCTGAATCCGGGTTAAACGCCAAAGCCTCCTGACGTCGGCGCCCACAGACATTATACCATTTGCGGCTCTGGACTGTACCCTTCGCTGCCGACGTTTCTCCCTCTCCCCACCGGATGGGGAGAGGGCCGGGATGAGGGGTTTCCGGTGTTTGGGAAAGGAGCATTTTCAAACCGCAAATGGTATTACTTCGGGATTTCATCAAGTTGGGTGGCCCGTGGGCGGGGCACTGAAAGCTGGCGTGGCAGCGGCCGAAACGCGAGCACTTCGCAGCCGCCACGCAAAGAAGATCAGCCTCAAGGGGTCGCAATGAAGCCGTGATACAGGCCCAGGTAATACGGCAGGAGAAACGCGGTGCCGGGAGCCAGCTCGGCACCCTGTCCGCCGTTGTCGAGCCGCCACGGGTCGGTGTTCCAGTGGGCGACGTGGCGGTTCTCCACCGGCAGCACGCGACCATCGCGGCGTCCGCCCCGGCCCCGCTGCGCCGCGCCGCCGGCGTCGAAGTTGGCCTGCGGGCTGAGGAGTTGGAGGTCGAGTCGGTGTGAGTTTCGGGACGGCCAGTCGAGGCGATCGAGCGGCAGGCCGCGCAAAGTGGCGAGCGCGTCGTCCAGCCAGCCGGCGTCCGGCCCGACGGGCACATCGCCCCAGGGCGTGGGCGCGGTGGCGGCGAGGCTGTGGGCGGCCCAAACGAAGTTGAAAAAGGGATTGCCCTCGGGCGCTTCGTTCGCGCCATAACGCGCCAGGGACAGGCGAATTTGCGCCTTCACCTGCGCGTCGGGCGCGTAACGCAGCAAGGTGTAGAAACACATGAACGCCATCTCGTCATCGGACTGATTGCCTGAGCCAGGGCCGTGCTGAACCTTCGGCTCCATGGCGTTCTGGAGGTAGCCGTGCTCCGCGACGAGGCGGCGAAAGGCGGCGGTGTATTTCGCGTCGCCGGTGATGTGCGCGGCCACGGCGAGGTAGCTGAGGAGGCTCAGGGAATTCAGCCCGCGCTCGGGCCACCATGTCGGATCGTGGTTGAGCCATTGCGGCCCGAAAACCGCCCAACGCGTGGGTCGTCCGTCATGATCCACCAGCGCGAAACCGTGATCGAGGAGGTGATCGGTCAGCTCACGCACGACCTCGCGCACGCGGGTTTTCTCCACTTCGGTCTCGGCGCAGAAATCAAAGTAGAGCGGGTAGAAGAAGAAGTGGCCGTCAAGTTCGTCGCTGCTGGTGTCGCATTTCCAGAACCACTGCCCATCGGCGCTCCGGGGCCAGCGCGGCGTGATGACTTTCCAGTGCCGGTCGCGCTGCTGGAGCTGCCGGTCGGACTCGGCTTGCCCGAGGTTCGGGTCCGGTCCATCCGTGGGCCGGATGGAGCGAGCCACGAAACCGCGCGGCGGGGCGTTCGAGCCGCCCTGCGTGACGGTCTGGAGAAAGCGCAGTGCCTCGAACGCCCGCTGTGCGCGCTGCCGCGCCGCCGGATCGTGCGTCGCGGCGTAGGCGAAGCATTCGCCCGCACCGTACATGGCCGTCCACAGGCCGTCGTTGTCGTTGTCTTCGGGGACCGCGGAGGATTTGTCCCCAGCGCGCTCCAACCGCGACTCGGCGACATAGCCGTAGGGCGTGCGGGCGATGTGCCGGGTGATTTCACCCTCAAAAATCTCCGCCTTCTGCGCGAGTGTCAGGTCGCGCCAGCCGAGGCAGCCAACGCCCGCCGCGGTGGCGCACCAAGCCGTGCCGCGCGCATCCACCACCACACTCCACACCTCGTCCGCCGGGAGCCACCGCGGTCCCTGACGATAGTGAAACGTGCCGTCCTGCCAGCGAATCACGCCCCGCGACGTGGCGAACCAGACTTCGCCGCGCGGCCCCGCGGCCAGCCCGGTGAACTCGTTCGCCGGCAATCCATCCTCGCCCTGGAAGAAGCGCCAGCCCGCCGCATCCCGGCACGCGACGCCGGCGCGTTGCGCCAGCCAGACGCGCCCCGTGGCGTCCACTGTGACACCCAGCACATCGCGCGCGGCCCACGTCCTGCCCGCGCCATCCGACACCTCGACGCGCTGCCAGACCGCGGCCTGGGCGGTTCGTGTGAACAGGCCGCGGTCGCAGGCGGCCCAGAGTGTGCCGTTCGTTTCGCCTGCGAGTTGGCGGATCTCTGCTCCCTCCGGCGAGGGAAGAACTTCCGTCCCGCGAGTCGTGATTTGATAAGCCTTACTGCCGCCGACCGCCCACACGGAGTCGCCGACGCGGAGGACTTGCCGCAGCTCTCCCGCCGCGACGGGCACCGCCACTGGTTGCCCGGAGACCGACCGGATGCGGCATTCCGCGGGGCCAGCGGTCAAGGCGGCTTCCGCCGTCCAACGCGCCTCGCGCAGCGCATACCAGCGACCCCCCGCCAACGCGAGCGGGGGACTTGCGGGCGGGAGGTCCAGGAGTTGCACCCCGCCTGCCGGCAGGCCGTGCGCGGCGCTGAAATTCGTGGCCACCTCCTGCGCGAATCGCTGCGGCGCGGGCACCAGGCCGGGCGCTGCCAGCGCTGCCAGCGGGGCCGCGATGAGATACGCCGCCGCGCGGCGCCGGAGTGGGAGAAGGTCGGGAAAAATCACGTGCGGTTCGACGCCTCTGCGTCGAGCGAAGGTTGAAGCATTTGCCCGCCTCGAGCGAGTTCCGACTCGGTGCCATTTCGCCCGAAGTCAGAGGTTCGGTTCAGCCCGAAGCGGAATGGGGAGCGCGCCCGCCCCGGGCGCTGTTTTCCGCGCCCCCGCGGAAAACTCCGGACGCCGGGAATTTTCCCGCACCTGCTCACCCCGCTCGCGTGCCGGAGGCTGGCTGCGAGGGCGCGTCCAGCCACACCCGAGGGCGGGCGTGCTCCCCAACTTCGGCGTTCGGGTTCAGTCCCGGTCGCAGCCCAAGCCAAACCGGTAAGCCCAGCAATCGAGATTAAGCCGTATCCATGAAGTTACGGAGCGCGGCTGTCGCAGCCGCAGCCGCAGGGGATGAGGGACAAGCCAGCTTTTCCAGCGGACACTCACGATCACCCAAAGGTGAGTGGGAACTCGCTGGCAGACGTGGGAGTCAAGCCCGGCGCCGTCAACTTGTGAATCCGGCTGCGGCTGAGACAGCCGCGCTCCGAATGCATCGTTACGGTTAAGGTGATTAGCCGCGTCCCAGCGTCATGCCTACCCGATTGAAGCGGCCGAGTTCAGAGCATTCGCCGCGGCCAGCCTCGCGGACTCCTTGATGCGCAAAGGCGCCCTGAAAGTCACGTTGGCGATCCGCCCGAACGTGCGTCTGAACGTCTGGAATGTGCATCTCCAGAACGGCGTCTCCACGCGGGTCCGCTCGCGTCAAGTCACCGAACTGGTGCGCTGGATTGAGGCGGCACACGACGGGCAGATCGCGGACATTGTGGGCGGGGACTTTAACTTCACGCCGGGCAGCGAGGAGTTTGGACGCTTTGTTTCCGCGGTGGGTTTTAGCGCCCACCAACTCGCTGCGGTGATGCCGCTGCCCACCTGGGACGGACTCCAGCCGGCACGACACCCGGGCCAGGTGTTGGACCACATTTTCGTGAAGACGAAGGGCGTCACCGAGGACATCGCCGCCCAAGCGCAGCGCCTATTCTGCGCCTCACTGCTCAAGGACCGGCTTTCGGATCACATGGGGGTCGAGGTGAACCTGACGCTCCGGGAGTCGGAGGCGAACCGCCCGCCCGCTCCGGCCTGGAAGCAGCCGCTGCCCGTGCTGGCGGCGGCGGCTGTGATCCAATGAGACCGGGAATCCGTCCGGCACCAAAGGGGTTTCCTAACCACCGGAGAACCATCGCCAGGGCGATGGCCCACTGCCATTTAGTTAAGCCGCCCGCCGGGGCGCTTGCTCTTAATCTTAATCTTCATCTTAATCTCAGCGCCCCGAAAAAGACTACGATTGAGCGCAGGATCAAGAGCAAGCGTCGGGCAGCCCGACTCCCTTCCGGCTTAACCAAATGGCGGTGGGGCGATGACCGGGGCCGCTGGCCCCCGCCAGTTCCGTCGGCTGCCCCGACCGCGGCTTGTCGGGTGGGGTGCTTCTGCTAGCCTGCCGCGGTATGAGCCGAACATCGTATGCACTTTCGCTGGCGCTCGCGCTGGCAACCACGCGGTTGACGGGCGCGGAGCTGAAACTTGATTTCAGTCTGACCCCGGAGAACGCCGCACCCGCTGGCTTTCGCAGCGCCCTCGCAGGCGAAGGGCAGCCCGGCGAATGGAGGGTCGTGCTCGCCGATTTCCCGTCGGCGCTCCCGTCGTTCGGCTCGGACACTGCCAGCACCTCGCGCCGCAAGGTGCTGGCCCAGGTTTCCACCGATCCCACGGACGAGCGGTTTCCGCTGTTGATCTATGAGGGCGCTACTTTCGCGGATTTCACCGTGACCACGCGGATCAAGGCGGTTGCCGGCCGCGTGGAACGGATGGCGGGCATCGCCTTCCGCTATCAAGATCCCAAGAATTTCTATGTCGTGCGCGCCAGTTCGCTGGGCGGCAACGTGCGGTTCTACAAGGTCGTGGACGGCGTCCGCAGCGCGCCCATCGGCAACGACATTCCCGTGCCGGCGGACACCTGGCAGACGCTCAAGATCAGTTGTCGCGGCAACCACATCCGCGCCTGGTTGAATGACGCCGAGGTCATCCCCGAACTCACGGACACCAGCTTCAACAAAGGCCGCCTCGCGTTCTGGACGAAGTCCGACTCGGTGAGCTGGTTCGGTGACACGGTCATTGACTACGTCCCCCAGAGCGTGCCCGCCGCGGCCCTGATCCGCGCGGTCATGAAAGAGCATCCCAAGCTGCCCGGGATCAAACTCTTCGCGCCGGTCGGCGAACCGCGCCAGCTCAAAGTCGTCGCCAGCAACGATCCCTCCGAGGTCGGCCAGCTTGGCGGGGTCAACGAGCAGGAAGTTATGGCGCAAGGTTCCCTGCTCGCCCGGCGCGACCAGGACAAGGACGTCATGACGGTGCTCCTCCCCTTGCGCGACCGGAATGGCGATGTTCTGGCGGCGGTGCGCCTGGTGATGCCGACATTTGCCGGTCAGACGGAGGAGAATGCCCTGCTGCGCGCCCGGCCCATCGTGCAGGGAATGCAGAAGACCGTGCGCGAGCGCAAGGACTTGATCGAGGAGTGAACCCGAACTCTGAAGCGGAGTGAGGAGCGCGCCCGCCCCGGGCGCTGTTTTCCGCGCCCCCGCGGAAAACTCCGGACGCAGGGAATTTTCCCGCAACTGCTCACCTCGCTCGCGTGCCGGAGGCTGGCCGTGAGGGCGCGTCCAGCCACGCCCGAGGGCGGGCGTGATCCCCAACTTCGGGGTTCGGGTTGAAGCGCGCCCACAGCTTGGATTCGGGGCCGGAGCGAGGAGGCGGAATTCCGAAATCCGAATCCCGACTTCACGCGGTACTCCTGGAGCCCACGGTTGGCAAAGGTCGTATGCTGTCTCGTGAACCGAAGCGCCGGAGGCCGGCGAACCTCCGCGGCGCATGACACCGCTGAGCGACCAAGGAAGCGTGGCGGCCTCCCCCGAGGCAAGCCCGCGCTTCGGGCTTCGGATTTGAGGATTCGCGGGCGGCGGCTGCGTTATTGTGCGCCTGCCAGCCGGTCCCTAAGCTGCCGCCCGCCACCCAGCCCGAGCCATGATCGAACTCTATCAAATCCCTTGGAGTCCCTATTGCCTGGCAATCCGCCGACTGTTGGAGTTCTCCGGCGCTCGGCATCAAGTTGTGCGCGTCGCAGTGGGCAGTCGCGCCCCGGTCTGGCGGCTCACTCGCGAACGCTATTACCAGGTCCCGGTGCTCCGCGATGCCCGCAATGTGGTCTTCGAGACGGACGCCGATTCGCAGGTGATCGCCAAGTATCTCGACAGCAAGTTTTCGCTCGGTCTCTTCCCGTCCGGCCAGGAGGGCGTGCAAAGCATCCTTTGGCGCTACATCGAAAACGACCTCGAAGGCGTCGGCTTCAAGCTGAACGACATCCACTGGCGGGAATTCGTCCCGCCGCGCGATCAACTGGATTTTCTCCGCTTCAAGGAGCGCAAGTTTGGCCGCGGCTGTCTTGATCAATGGCGCGCTCAGCAGCCGCAGTTGCTGGCCGAATTGGAGGCGAAACTCCTGCCTTTCGAGGCGATGCTGCTGGACAAGGAGTTCCTACTCGATTTCCACCCACGCTTCGTGGACTTCGATCTCTGGGGCATTCTCGCGAACTTCCTCTGGTCCCGCCATTATCAGCTTCCTGCCGCGCACACGCGCCTGGCTGCCTGGTATGCCCGCCTCGGCACGCTCAAGGTCCAACGCTGACGCCCCACGGAATACGGAATCCGCAATACGCCCCGTGAAGAACTACATCCTCGACACCAACGTCCTCCTCCACGACCCCAACTCCCTGGTCAGCTTTCAGGAAAACAGCGTCCTCATTCCCATCGAAGTCATCGAGGAAATCGACCGCTTCAAACGGGAGTCGAGCGAGTTGGGTCAGAACGCTCGCGCCGTTTCCCGCCAACTCGACGGCCTGCGCGCGCAGGGCCATCTCAGCGAGGGCGTCCCGCTGCCCAACGGGGGCAGCTTGAAAATCATTTTCCAAAACTCAAAGGAATCCCGGAACGGGGAACATGTCTTCGGCGACAACACCGTGGACAACCGGATCCTTTCCCTCGCTGCCAATGTCCTCAAAGCGGCGCCAGCACAACGCACCATTCTCGTCACCAAGGATATCAACCTGCGCATCAAGGCCGACGCGCTGGGCATCCAGGCCGAGGATTACGAGACCGACCACGTCAACATCCAGGATCTCTACACCGGGATGTTCGACTTGCCGCGCCCCGCCGAGGAGCTCGCGGCCCTGCGTGCCAACGGGGAACTCCCGCTCGAAGCGGCCCGGAAGTATTGTCCCAACGAGTATTGCACCGTCGCCGACGAAGCGAATCCCAAGCGCACCGTCCTTACCAAGGTGGATCCCACCGGTACCAAGCTGGTGCCGATTCTCGACTGTCGGGAAGGCGTGTGGGGCATCAAGCCGCGCAACCGCGAGCAGCACTTCGCTTTCGACGCCCTGCTCGACGACCGCATCAAACTGGTCACGCTCATGGGCAAGGCCGGCACTGGCAAGACCCTCCTGGCCATGGCCGCCGGCCTCAAGCGCTCGGTGACCGACCGCGAATTCCGCCGACTCGTCATTGCGCGCCCGACGATCTCAATGGGCAAGGAACTAGGCTTTCTGCCCGGCTCACTCGAAGAGAAACTCGCCCCCTGGATGCAGCCCATCCACGACGCCCTCGAACTGTTGAGTGACTTGAACATGGGCAACGAACACCGCCGCACCGCCGACTTGATGCGCTCCGGCAGCATCGTCGTCGAGGCGCTCAGCTACATCCGCGGACGCAGCATCGCCGGTCAATTCATGGTCATTGACGAGGCGCAGAATCTCACTCCGCTGGAGGCCAAGACGATCATCACCCGCGTCGGCCAGGGCACCAAGATCATCTTCACCGGCGATCCATATCAGATAGACAACCCCTACGTGGACGGCGCTTCCAATGGCTTCAACTACATCGTAAGCCGCTTCCGCACCCACGCCATTGCCGCGCACATCGAACTCCAAAAAGGCGAGCGCAGCGAATTGGCGGAATTGGCGGCAAACATACTCTGACCGGCTGTCTCGTAGGACAGGCGTCGCGCCTGTCTCCATCTCCCTTGCGCGATGTCGGCGACAGTTGTGCGTGGCAGCCTACCCTCACTCAGTAGAACCTTGCTCTCGTTATGGTAGAGCTGGTTTGGAAACTGTAGGTGCCGACGTAAGGAGGCCGTTGGCGGCCGAGTTTTGAACCGGGAATTCGCCTTCTTACGTCGGCGCCTACAGTGGCAAGTGAGTTGCCAAACAGGCCCTAGAGCCAGGCACGACGCCCGTTCTGCGCTCTACTCAGGGCCGATGGGGATGGCCAACAACTCTGGCGCAGTCCACGGCTCAGAACGATCCTTGGTCTTCTCGCGGAGAGTTTTGACCATTTCGGGCTTCACCTCGGAGGCAGTGTGCTTCCAATCCTTCTGCCGGCGCACATAGGTAAGCACCGCGGCAATGCTCTCATCGTCCAGCACGTCGCGCCACGGCACCATGGCATTGTTGTAGGGTTGGCCTTTCACTTCCATAGGCCCCTGCACCCCATTCAAAACGATGCGGATGAGCCGGTTCGGAGATTCCGTCAGCACCCACTCCGAGTCGGCCAGCGGTGGGAACTGACCCGGCGCACCCAAGCCGCTGGCCTGATGGCAGACCTGACAGGAAATCTGGTACACCTTCCGCCCCTTGGCATACACCTCGTCACCCGCGCCCTTGGGTTGGAGCGCGGCGACTTCCTCCAGCGAGCCGAAGGGTTCATAGACCTGGTTGTCGAAGCCGCCGGCCCGCTGATCGGTGTAAATCAAGCCACCGAAGAGCATGAGGCTCAGAACGACAAACGGCCAGACCGACCGGGCGGAAGTCACCGCGGTGGGCTCGGCGTCCGGGCTGGGGGGAATGGGATTGGCCGTGCTCATTTGGCGGGAGCGTTGGTCGCCGGCGCATTGGTGGCGGTGCCGGACAATGTGTTAGTCCCAACGACCGGGGCATTGGTGGGCACCGCGGGCAGCGGCGCTTCAAACAAACCCACATCCACCCGCAGACTGTCGAGATAGGCCACCAGCGCCAGCGCGTCGTGGGTGGGCAGGACTTGATAGCCGTCCTGCGGTGCATAGGGCGCAGTTAGCTTGAGTGCCTCCGGCGAGGCTTCCCCATTGATACGCTGAACCTGGAACAAATACCGATACGGCGGCATGGTCGAGCCAGGCGAAACCATGCGCGGCGCATAAAGGTGCTGCAACTGCCACTCCGCTGTGCGATGGCGCAGGCCGATGTTAGTAAGGTCCGGCCCCATGCGCTGGCGGCCCAGTTGCACGGGAGACGCAAACAGGTAGTCCGCGGCGACCGAGCGACGCTGTCCGTAACGTTCCAAGTCAGGTTCCATCGCGCGCACCTGCTGGCTGTGACAATAGACGCAGCCATTGACGCGATAGACTTGCTCCCCTTGCGCCGCCAAGCCGGGACGGGCGAGCGGGTAAGTGTTCTCCTCGCCGATGGTCTTGGTTTCTACCATGCGCCCCAGCGCAATCTGCGGGCGCAGGATGAGGCCATAGAAAGACGCGCCTAAGGCCAACAGCGCGCCAAGAAAAATCCAGGGACCGCGGTTCATGCGGTCACCTCTCTGGTCAGATCCTTCATCACCGGCACCGCATTGGCGCGCAATACGCTGATCAGCGCCCAGCCGAAGTTGAGCGCGAAACTCCCGGCGGCCAGCAGCACGCATAGGTCACCCAGTGTGCTTAGCCGCAGCGGCATGAGAGCCTTGTTCGCCGCGGTCATGAAATCGCTATGCGGCTGGGCGTGTGCGAGACCTTCTAGCACGCCACCCGCCAGCAGCGGCAGCGCGCCGAGCACGGCGCCGGTCGCGCCAAGCCAGAACGTTATGCGGAGCATCTTCTGACAGAGCCCCTCACCACCCAAGACCGCCGGGGTGATCAGGGCCATCGCGCCGAGGAAGGCCATGATCAGAAAGCCATACACGAACAGCAGGGTCTGCCCCCGCACAACCCAGGTGAAGTGAACTAAGTAACTGACCTCCCGCACGGCGATCAATGCACCGATGAGAGTCCACGCTGCCCACGCATACGCGCCAAAAGTGAAGAACCGGCGCGCGCCGCCATCGGTGGCGACCTCCGGGCCGCGAGTCGTGCGGAACACCATGAGGGCCACCGTGACGGCTGGGATGACCAACAGCACACTGAACATGGTGCTGACACTCGGCATCCAAGCCGGCAAAGGCGTGCCGGGAGCGATGCCGGTCCAGGGCGCCATTACCGCGAGAGTCCAGAACACGAAGGCGGCGAGCAATTGACTGTGCAATGGCCGGCCCGAGAGACGGGCGATGAAATAGAACACCGTCGCGAGTCCAAGGAAGCTTAGCGTGACTCCGGTGAAGTTAGCCAAATGCCACCATTCCACGACTGCCTGCATCACGCCGCGCACGGGGAAGACTTGCAGGAGAAGGTTCGCCGCCGCATAGACCCAGGCAAACCAGAAGAGCGCGGTGAGGAGAAACCAATTCGAGACAAACAGGTCGCCGGGTTGCCGGTCTTGAAAGGTGGCCAGCGCACACAAGGCGAGGATGGTAAATGCCGTAAACAGCATCGCTGCGGGTGCGGCAGGCATTTCCAG
>Ga0105047_10006423_pt1 | contig 19966 bp, 22 predicted proteins | sample MAT04_FD_78384 | JGI IMG/M metagenome (GOLD analysis project Ga0105047, IMG submission 78384) | Freshwater microbial communities from Lake Fryxell liftoff mats and glacier meltwater in Antarctica - MAT-04 (megahit assembly) | ecosystem: Environmental > Aquatic > Freshwater > Ice > Liftoff...
ACTTTCTCTCTACCGCGTGGCGCAGGAGGCCCTGGCCAACACCACGCGGCACTCGACCGCGCGCACGGCCCGGATCGTGCTGCGCGTGGAGGACCGTGAACCCACCCGCTATGCCGAGGTCGAGGTGCTCGACGACGGCCGTCCGCGCGGTGCCACGTCAGGGTCCGGCCTGGGCCACCTGGGGATGCGGGAGCGGGCCGCGGGCCTGCAGGGCGAGGTCGAGATCGGCCCCCGCACGACAGGTGGCTACCGGGTGCGGGTGCGCGTGCCGCTCGAGGGCGACCGTGCCTGAGCCCGACGGAACTCTTCGCCTGCTCATCGTCGACGACCAGCACCTGGTGCGCTCCGGCTTTCGGATGATGCTCTCCGTCGAGCCCGACCTCGAGGTCGTCGGCGAGGCCGACAACGGCGCCACCGCCCTGGAACAGGCCCGGGTGCTACGCCCGGACGTCGTGCTCATGGACGTGCAGATGCCGATCATGGACGGCATCGAGGCGACCCGGGCGCTCGTCGCCGAGGACCTCGGGCGGGTGCTCATCCTCACCACCTTCGACCGCGACGACTACGTCTTCGACGGCCTCCAGGCCGGGGCCAGCGGCTTCCTGCTCAAGAACGCCGAGCCCGACCAGCTCGTCGACGCCGTTCGCGCGGTCGGCCACGGGCACGCCCTGCTCGCCTCCGAGGTGACCCGCCGGGTCATCGCCCGGATGACGGCCGGCCGAGGCGGCAGGTCACGTCCGGATGCCGTGTCGCCGCCGCAGGGCGTGTCCGCGGCCGGGATGCGCGGCCCCGCCGTCGACGCCCGGCTCGCGGGCCTGGAGCGCCTGACCGACCGCGAGCGCGAGGTGCTCGTGCTCGTCGCCCGTGGCCTGTCGAACAGCGAGATCGCGGCGCATCTCTTCCTCGGCGAGGCCACGGTGAAGACGCACGTCTCCAACTGCTTCGCGAAGCTGCACGTGCGCGACCGGGTGCAGGCCGTCGTGCTCGCCTACGAGGCCGGCCTCGTCCTCCCGGCGGAGGGCTGAGGGTCCACCCACCGGGTGATCCCCAGGGGCGCCGGGCGGGCCTAGCGTGGCGGCATGGGACACATCGAGACACGGGGCCTGACCCGCACCTTCGGAGACGTCCGCGCCGTCGACGGGGTCGACCTCGTCGTGCGGCCGGGTGGACTGACCGGGTTCGTGGGCGGCAACGGGGCCGGCAAGACGACGACGATGCGCATGGTCATGGGGGTGCTGCGCCCCGATGCGGGCGAGGTGCTGTGGGACGACCGGCCGATGACCGCCGCCGACCGGCAGCAGTTCGGCTACATGCCGGAGGAGCGCGGGCTCTACCCCAAGCAGAAGATCGCCGATCAGCTCAGCTACTTCGGTCGGCTGTCGGGGATGCCGGCCGCGGCCGCCCGTGGCTCGGTCGCCGAGCACCTCGAGCGGTTCGGGCTCACCGACCGCGCGAACGACCGGGTCGAGACGCTCAGCCTGGGCAACCAGCAACGCGTGCAGATCATCGCCGCCCTGCTCCACGAGCCGACGGCTCTCGTGCTCGACGAGCCGTTCTCCGGGCTCGACCCGGCCGCGGTCGACGCGATGGCCGACATCCTGCGTGACCGCGCGGCATCCGGGGTGCCGGTGCTCTTCAGCAGCCACCAGCTCGACCTCGTGGAGCGCCTGTGCGACCGGCTCGTCGTGCTGGCCCGCGGTCGGGTCGTTGCGCAGGGCTCGGTCGAGTCCCTGCGGGCCGGGGGGCCGACCCGCTACCGCATCGTCACCGAGGGCGACGCGGGCTGGGTCCGCGACGTGCGCGGCATCCACGTGCACGACGTCGACGGGTCGACCGCCCTCCTCGAGCTCCTGACCGACGGCGCCGACCAGGCCCTGCTGCGCGAGGCCGTGGCTCGCGGCGCCGTGCGGGAGTTCACCAAGGTCGTACCGCCACTGTCCGAGGTCTACCGTGAGGTGACGGCATGACGACGACCAGGCAGCCGGAGCGCTCGATCGAGCCCCGAGCGCCCATCGACTCCCCGCAGCCCGGTGAGCCGGGCCACACCACGCCGCTGCGCCACCCCTGGGCGCTCGTCGCCCGGCGGGAGATCGCGACCAAGCTCGTCGACCGGACCTTCCTCCTGGGCACGTTCGTGACCATCGCGATCATCGCGGGCTTCGTGCTGATCCAGGCGGTGATGGTGCAGCGCGGGAACGACTACCGCCTCGTGTCGACCTCGTCCGACGTCGCCATGGCGCGCAGCGTCGCCGAACGGGCCACGGGGCTCGACGACGCAGTCCGGGTCACCGTGCAGGACGTCCCCGACGAGGCCGGCGCCCGCGACGCCCTCGAGCAGGAGACGGCTGATGCCTGGCTCGTCTCCGGTGACGACGGCTGGCGGATCGTCGGGCAGGACGAGGTCTCGAGCGACCTCGAGGCCGTCGCAACCACCGTGGTCCGGGAGGAGACCATCGAGGCGAACGCACAGGCCGCAGGGACCACGGTCGAGGTCCTCACCCGCGGTGCCGTCCTCGAGACGGAGGTGCTCGTCGGTGACCTCGAGCAGCGCGACTTCGCTGCCGCGATGGGGTTCGCCCTCGCCTTCCTCTTCTACCTGGCGTCCGTCGGGTTCGGCGCGGCGCTCGCGGGGAGCGTGGTCGAGGAGAAGGAGTCGCGCATCGTCGAGATCATCGCGACCAAGATCCCGGTGCGACAGCTGCTCGCCGGCAAGGTCGCGGGCAACACGGCTCTCGCCGTCCTGCAGATGGCCCTCTACGGCGTCATCGGGGTCGTCGGGTTGAGCTTCACGTCGTACGGCGCCCTGCTCCCGACCGTGACCGGAGCCCTCGGCTGGTTCCTCGTGTTCTTCCTCGTCGGCTTCCTCGTCATCGCGTGCCTCTGGGCGGTGGCCGGTGCGCTCGCGAGCCGCAACGAGGACCTGCAGAGCACGTCCATGCCGATCACCATGGTGCTTCTCGGCATCTTCTTCGGGTCGCTCTTCCTCGACGGAACGGCGCAGACGGTGTTCTCGTACGTTCCCCCGGCCTCGGCCGTGCTGATGCCCCTGCGGGTGCTGGACGGCAGCGCCGCCTGGTGGGAGCCCTTCGTCTCGCTCGCCATCCTGCTCGTGGCCGCGGGCCTGGTCGTGCTCGTCGCGGAGCGGCTCTACCGGCGCTCGCTGTTGCAGACCCAGGGCCGGATCTCCATGCGGCAGGCCTGGTCGGCGCCGGAGTGAGGCCTCACCACGCCTGCAGGTCGGTGGGCTCGAGCTCGATGACGACGTGGAACTTCTCGGCGATGGGCGCCAGCCCCATGCCGTAGGCCACCATCGCCTCGGCGTACTTGGCCGTGTACGCCTCGCCGATCTCGGGCAGCCACTGCGTGGCCGTACGGTCGCTGAGAACCGCCGGGCCGGACAGGATGACGACGCCGTTGCCGTCGTCGCGGGTGTGCAGGTGCAGCAGCGCGGGGGAGCCGCGCCGCACGTCGGTGACCTTGGCGGTACGCGGTTCGCTCATCACCAGCAGCCGGTCGTCGTGCCAGAGGAACCACACCGGCACGGCGTGTGGTGACCCGTCGGCGCGCACGGTGGTGAGCCAGCCGATGTGGTCGGTGGTCAACCGGGCCAGCACGTCGGCGTGCACGGGGTCGGCGGGGTCGAGCCGGAGCGGCGACTTCTCGGTCATGCGGCGACGCTACGCGCGGGGGCCGACATCGCGCCTTCACCTCGCCCCGGTAACGTCGGTGCCGATGACCACTCCACACCTCGTCGCCCTTGACATCGACGGCACCACCGTCAACCACGAGGGCGAGCTCTCCACCGCCGTCCGCGAGACCGTGCAGGCGGTTGCTGCCGCCGGGCACCACGTCACGATCGCCACCGGCCGCGCCATCATCGGCACGTTGCCGGTGCTCGACCGGCTCGGCCTCACCACCGGGTATGCCGTGTGCGCCAACGGGGCCGTCACCATCGGCCTCGACGAGAGCCTCGCCGACGGCTACGAGATCCTCGAGGCCGTCACCTTCGACCCCCGGCCGGCCCTGATGGTGCTGCGCGAGCACTTCCCGTCGGCCCTGGTGGCCGTCGAGGAGCTCGGCGTCGGCTTCAAGGTCACCGCGCCGTTCCCGGACGGCGAGCTCGACGGCAACCCCCGGATCGTGTCGTTCGAGGAGCTGATGTCGACCCAGGTCACCCGCCTCACCCTGCGCGACCCGACGAGCACGAGCGAGGAGTTCCTCGCGCGCACCGAGAAGATCGGCCTGCACGGCGTCGAGTACGCCGTGGGGTGGAGCGCCTGGCTCGACATCACCCCCGAGGGGGTCTCCAAGGGCGCGGCCCTGGAGGCGATCCGTCGCCGGCTGGGTGTCGAGCCGATGCACACGGTGGCCGTCGGGGACCAGCGCAACGACCTCGAGATGTTGCACTGGGCGGCTCGCGGCGTGGCGATGGGCAACGCCCCGGACGAGGTCAAGGCCGTGGCCAACGAGGTCACCGGCCACGTCGACGACGACGGCCTGGTGCCGGTGCTGCTCGCCCTGCTCTAACGCACGCTGGGTTCGTCGCGCGCTACCGCGCAGTACTCGCTGGAATCGCGACGACTACGGCGCGGTAGGCAGCGCCGTAACGTGCGACGGCCCGCCCGAGGTCCTGCAGCGGCGTTCACCTGCTGCGCACGAGGAAGCCGACGCCGGACAGCACCACGGCCACCGGCACGGCGTAGGCCAGCGCCCGGCCCAGCGCCCGGCCCAGCCGCCGGCCCAGCGCCCGGCCCAGCCGCCGGCCCAGCGCCCGGCCCAGCCGCCGGCCCAGCCGCCGGCCCAGCCGCCGGCCCAGCCGCCGGCCCAGCCGCTGGCGCCGGTGCAGAGGTCGTGGTGCCGGTCACCGGGCCGTCGCACAACAGCGAAAGGGTCGCCGAGGGCGCTGCGCGACCGTGGGATGCTGGGGCCGCCATGGCCGAGCTGAAGGTGACCTCCGCGTCGAACCCCCGACTGCGGGCCGTGCTGTCGCTGCGCCGTCGCCGGGTGCGCGAGCAGGAGGGCCGCACCGTGGTCGACGGCTACGAGGAGCTCGCCCTCGCCCTCGATGCCGGCGTCGTCCCCGACACGGTGCTGCACTGCCCCGAGCTGATGCTCGACCCCGCCCGCCAGTCGGCGCTCGTCGAGCGGGCCCGAGCACTGGGCTCGAGCACGATCCGCTGCAGCCGCGCCGCCTTCGAGAAGGTCGCCTACCGCGAGGGTCCCGACGGGTTCCTCGCCGTGGTCCCGGTCGCAGGGGTCGCCCTCCGCGACCTCGCCCTGCCGCCTGATCCCCTCGTGCTCGTCTGCGAAGGGCTCGAGAAGCCCGGCAACCTCGGGGCGGTGCTGCGCACGGCCGATGCCGCGGGGGTGGCGGCCGTCGTGGCCGCCGACCCGGTCACCGACTGGGGCAACCCGAACGTCGTGCGCTCCAGCAAGGGCACGGTGTTCTGCGTGCCGGTCGCGTCGGCGAGCACCGAGGAGGTGCTGACCTGGTTGCGTCGCCACGGCATCCGGCTGGTGGCGACCACGCCCGACTCGCACACCGCGCACACCGCCATCGACTACCGGGGTGCCGTCGCGATCGCCGTCGGCACCGAGAAGGAGGGCCTGACCGACCTCGCGCTGGAGGCCGCCGACGAGCGGGCGCGCATCCCGATGGTGGGCCGCGTCAACTCCCTCAACGCCGCGACGGCGGCGGCCGTGGTCGTCTACGAGGCCGTCCGCCAACGCACCTCGTGAGGCAGGTGTGACGCCTGAGGTCGGGCCGAAGTCACGCGAATGTCACGGTCCCCCGGGGGAACGGGGCCGTGTCAAGAGCACCCCTGCGCGTGTGCGACGATGACGGGCATGCGAGTTGACCACGTCGTCTATGCCGCCGAGCGCGACGGCCTGAAGGCCACGGCGCAGCGCCTCGCGGAGCAGATCGGCGTCACGCCGGTCGACGGGGGAATCCACCCGCGCTTCGGGACGCGCAACATCATCCTGCCGCTGGCCCACGAGCGGTACGTCGAGGTCGTGGAAGTGCTCGACCACCCCGCCAGCGACAAGGCGCCCTTCGGGCAGGCCGTCCGCGCCCGCTCCGAGGCCGGGGGCGGCTGGCTGGGCTGGGTCGTGCAGGTCGACGACATCGCCGAGGTCGAGACCCGGCTGGGCCGCGAGGCGGTCCTGGGCAACCGGCACCGCCCCGACGGGGTCGAGCTGCGATGGAAGCAGGTCGGCGTCAGGGGCCTGCAGGCCGACCCCCAGCTGCCCTACTTCATCGAGTGGGAGGACGGCTTGCCGCACCCCTCAGACGACGCGCACACCGAGGTCACCATCGACTCGCTGCAGATCGCGGGCGACCCCGACCGCGTGCGCGCCTGGCTCGGCCTGCCGGCCGACAGCACGTCGTCGGTGATCGACTTCGAGTTCGTCTGCCCCCACGGCACCCCGGGCCTGATGGCGGTCACCTTCGACACCCCGCAGGGCGACGTCACCATCTGACCCCCGGTCAGGGCTGCCTGGTCCAGCTGCGCAGCCGCAGGCTGTTCGACACCACGAGCACGCTCGACAGCGCCATGGCGCCACCGGCGATCATCGGGTTGAGCAGGCCCGCCATCGCGAGCGGGATCGCCGCGACGTTGTAGCCGAACGCCCAGCCGAGGTTCTGCTTGATGGTGCGCAGGGTCGCCCGCGACAGCCCGATGGCATCGACCACCGCCGGCAGCTCGGCCCGCAGCAGCACGATGTCGGCCGAGTCGGCCGCCACGTCGGTGCCGGTGCCCATCGCGATGCCGAGGTCGGCCTGCGCCAACGCCGCGGCGTCGTTCACCCCGTCGCCGACCATCGCGACGACCTTGCCTCGCGACTGCAGATCGGCGATCATCGCGTGCTTGTCCTCGGGGCGCACGTCGGCGAACACCCGGCCGGCCGGGATGCCGACCTCACGCGCCACCGTGAGGGCGGCCTGGTCGTGGTCGCCGGTCAGCAGGTAGGCCGACAGCCCCGCCTCGGTGAGGTCGCGGACGGCGCGCTGCGAGCTGCCCCGCACGGTGTCCGCGACGGTGAGCGAGGCGCGGGCCCGGCCGTCCCAGCCGACCCACACCGTGGTGCCGTCGACGGTGGGGCGGGCCAGCTCGCGCGGTACGTCGGCGAAGAGGTCAGCGCGGCCGACGGTCACCTCGGTGTCCTTGATCCGGGCGCGGGCACCGGCGCCGGGCAGGGCGCCGAAGTCGGTGGCCCGCGGCACGACCATGGCGCGGTCCGTGGCCGCCGCGACGATCGCCCGGGCCACCGGGTGCTCGCTGCCGGCCTCGACGGCCGCCGCGGCCCGCAGCGCCTGGTCCTTGGGCAGGCGGCCCGCGGTGCTCACGTCGACGAGGGTCATCTCGCCGGTGGTCACGGTGCCGGTCTTGTCGAGCACCACGGTGTCGATGCGCCGGGTGTCCTCGAGCACGTCGGCACCCTTGATGAGGATGCCGAGGCGCGCCCCGCGCCCGGTGCCGACCAGCAGCGCGGTCGGCGTGGCCAGGCCGAGCGCGCACGGGCAGGCGATGACAAGCACGGCGATGGCGACCTCGAGCGCGCGTGACGGCTCGCCCGTGGCCAGCCACCAGCCCGCGAAGGTCAGCACGGCGAGCACGAGCACCACCGGCACGAAGACGGCCGAGACGCGGTCGGCGAGCCGTTGCACCGGGGCCTTCGTGGTCTGGGCCCGCTCGACCAGCCGGGCGATGCCGGCGAGGGTGGTGTCGGAGCCGACCCGGGTGGCCTCGACGACGAGACGCCCGGTGGTGTTGATGCTTCCGCCGGTCAGCTCGTCGCCCGGGGTCACGTCGACGGGCATCGACTCACCGGTGACCAGCGACGCGTCGACGGCGCTGCTGCCGTCGACGACCCGGCCGTCGGTGGCGACCTTCTCGCCGGGACGCACGACGAACCGGTCGCCGGCCGCGAGCTGCTCGACGGGGATGCGCACCTCCACCGTGGCCCGGGTCGTCGGGTCGACCCGCTCGACGGCGACGTCCTTCGCGCCCAGGGTGAGCAGGCCGCGCAGGGCGTCGCGGGTGCGGTCGGTGGCCCGGGCCTCCATCCAGCGGCCGAACAGCAGGAAGGTCGTGACGACGGTGGCCGTCTCGAACCAGAGGTGCGCGGTGGTGACGTCACCGGCAGCCATGCCCGGCGTCCCGGCATCCATGCTGGACATGTCGGCGGCGCGGCCGGTGAGCACGACGACGGCCGACCACAGGTAGGCGGCGAGCACGCCGATCGAGACCAGGGTGTCCATGGTCGAGGCGCCGTGGCGCGCGTTCATGGCGGCGGCGCGGTGGAACGGCCAACCCGCCCAGAACACCACCGGCGTCGCGAGCACCAGCTGCACCCACGCGCTGTTGTCGAGGTGGATGCCGGGCACCATCGCGAGCACGACGACCGGCACCGTGAGCACGGCCGCGACCAGGGCCCGCCGCTTGAGGGCGTCCTCGGGCGCGACCCGGTGGTCCTCGGGCGTACCGGAATCGACCAATCGGTCACCGGAGGTACGCCGGCCCGTACCGGAATCGACCAATAGGTCACCGGAGGTACGCCGGCCCGTACCGGAATCGACCAATAGGTCACCGGAGGTACGCCCGCCCGCTCCCCGGACGACCTCGGCGCCGTACCCGGTGGCGCGCACCGTGGTGAGCAGCTGCTCGACGGTGACCGGTTCGGCGTAGCGCACGGTGGCCTTCTCGGTGGCCAGGTTCACCACGGCATCCACTCCGGCGATCCGGCCGAGCTTCTTCTCGATGCGTGCCGAGCACGAGGCGCAGGTCATGCCCGTGATGGCGAGGTCGACCTCGTGCACCTCGTCCGCTGCCGGGCGGTTCGTGGTCTGCGTCATCTCAGCTCCTCACCAGTCGGGCGATGGCGGCGGTGGCCTCGGCGACCTTGGCGGCAGCGGCCTCGTTCGAGGCGCGCGCGGCATCCACGACGCAGTGCTCGATGTGCTCGCCCAGCAGGCCGATGCTGACGGCCTGCAGCGCCCGCGTCGCGGCACTGACCTGGGTCAGCACGTCGATGCAGTAGGCGTCGGACTCCACCATCCGGGCGATGCCCCGCACCTGTCCCTCGATGCGGCGCAGCCGCTTGAGGTGGGCGTCCTTGGTGCCGGCGTAACCCGGCACGACGGTGGTCTGTTCGCTGGTGTCCACGAAGGCAGCATACCCCTGTGGGGTATGGTGCTCCACCAAGGGCAGTCAGCCCAGGGTCTGCTTGACGAGGCGCTTCGGGGCCCGGCTGGCCCAGGCGTCGGCGATCACCTCGGCGAGCTCGACCTCGTCGAGCAGGTGCAGGTCGCGCTCGCGCACGAGCACGTACTGGTAGCCGTCGAAGTGCGGCGTCGTGAACCACGGCGGTCCGCCCTGCAGCAGGGCCTCCTTGTCGGCCTGTCCGGGCACGACGACCGCGATGACGTCGGGCATCGGCGCTCCGGTCTCGGGGGCGACGGCATCCTTGCGCGGGCCCCGCCAGAGCAGGAACTTCCGCCCGCGCACGGCATAGGCCGGGTGCTCCGCGGTGCCCTCGCGGGTCACCTCCGCAAGCGCGAGGGCGAGAGCGTCGACGTCGGCCCGGGTGGGGCCGTGGGGTGACCGAGGAGACATCGGTCCACCGTGCCACAGGTGACACGATGGGCGGTATGAGCACCATCAAGGAAGCTGCGACGGACTTCCTGTCCTGTCGCCGGATCGCGGTGACCGGGGTGTCCCGCGAGCCCAAGGAGCACGGGGGGAACATCGTCTTCACACGCTTGAAGGAGCGCGGCTACGACGTGTTCCCGGTCAACCCCAACACCGACGTCGTGGAGGGTGAGCGGGCCTACCCCGACCTGGCCTCCATCCCGGGCGGGGTCGAGGCGGTCGTCATCGCGACCCGGCCCGAGCACGCGCTGGGCACCGTGCGCGAGGCGGCGAACCTGGGCATGACCAAGGTGTGGATGCACCGGTCGATGGGCGCCGGCAGCGTCTCGAAGGAGGCGACGCAGTTCGGCCGCGAGCACCACATGGTGGTCATCGACGGCGGCTGCCCGCTGATGTTCGGGCCGACCGCCGACGGCGGGCACAAGGTGATGTGCGCCGTGCTGAAGCTGACCGGCACGGTGCCCCGGAAGGTCTAGGGCGCGCCCGCCGCCTGTAGTCGCCTTGAAGCCCGGGATCACCACGATGACGGCGGCACTTCCCAGGATCGTCGGCCCGTTGCTCGCGCAGAGGTCGCCCAGGGTCGCGACGAGGTCGCCCAGGGTCGCGACGAGCTTTCCGATGGTGCCGCCGGACTGCTTGGGGATGGCGAGCATGTCCCCGACCTGGCCCATCGCCACCTGGATGCCGACGCCCGTCGGGAAGCCGCCGAGGGCGCCGCCTTTGCCAGCGGAACTCTGCTCCGGCGCCGACCGGGGCGCATCGCCCCTATCGGATGAAGGTCAGCGCGGCACGAGCGACGAGAACGACAGCACGGTCAGCCACCCGCCGACCGTCAGCACGAGCACCGACCCGACGGATGCCGTGAACGCGCGCCACCGCGCCGGCACCCATCGGCGTGCGCCGGCGACCGGTAGCCAGACGGCGAGCATGACGACGACCAGGTACCCCACGAGGATGGCCGGCGCCGCGAGCTGCGCCAGGTGGGCCGAGACGGTCACCGCAGGTGGTCCACGAGCTCGGGGGCGAGCCCGACGTAGCCTGCCGGGGTCATCGCGGCCAGCCGGCCCTCGACGTCGGCCGGCAGGCCCAGCTCGTGCACGAACTCCACGAGCTCGGCCTGCCCGATTCGACGGCCGCGGGTGAGCTCCTTGAGCCGCTCGTAGGGCTCCTGCATGCCGGGCACGCCGCGGGCGCCGAGCGCGCGCATCGCCGACTGGATGGGCTCGCCGAGCACCTCCCAGTTGGCGTCGAGGTCGGCGGCCATCGTCGCCGGCACGGCATCGAGCCCGTCGAGCCCGCGGGTGGCGTTGTCGATGGCGAGCAGGCTGTGGCCGAACGCCGACCCGATGTTGCGCTGCATCGAGGAGTCGGTGAGGTCGCGCTGCAGCCGGCTCTGCACGAGGGTGGCGGCGAGCACGTCGAGCAGCGCGTTGCTGACCTCGAGGTTGGCCTCGGCGTTCTCGAAGCGGATCGGGTTGACCTTGTGCGGCATCGTCGAGGAGCCGACGGTGCCCTGGCCCCGCACCTGCGCGAAGTAGCCCATCGAGATGTAGGTCCACACGTCGGTGCACATGTTGTGCAGCACCCGGTTGAAGCGGGCGACGTCTGCGTAGAGCTCGCTCTGCCAGTCGTGGCTCTCGATCTGCGTGGTCAGCGGGTTCCAGCTGAGGCCGAGGTGCTCGACGAACGCGCGGCTGACGCCCTGCCAGTCGGCCTCGGGCACGGCCGCGACGTGCGCGCCGTAGGTGCCGGTGGCGCCGTTGAGCTTGCCCAGGAACTCGGCATCCTCGATGCGGGCGAGCTGGCGCTGCAGGCGCCACGCGAGCACGGCCAGCTCCTTGCCCATCGTGGTCGGGGTGGCCGGCTGGCCGTGGGTGTGGGCCAGCAGGGGAACCTCGCGCAGGTCGCTGGCCATCGTCGCGAGCTTCTCGACGAGCGCGCTCGCCCGCGGCAGCCACACCTCGTGCACGGCGCCCTTGACCAGCACGGCGTACGAGAGGTTGTTGACGTCCTCACTGGTGCAGCAGAAGTGGATCAGCTCGGCCAGCCCGGTGTCCTCGGGGGCCGGTGCGATGGCGGTGAGCCGCTTCTTGAGGAAGTACTCGACCGCCTTCACGTCGTGCTGGGTGACCCGCTCGGTCGCTGCCATCTCCTCGATCTCGGCGGCTCCGAAGCCGCGCACGACGTCGCGCAGGGCCTCCTGCTCACCGGCGGTCAGGCGACGCACCCCGGGCACGACCTCGTGCTCGGTGAGGTGGATCAGCCACTCGACCTCGACGTGCACTCGCGCCCGGTTCAGCGCGGGCTCGGACAGGTGGTCCACGAGGGTGGCCACGATGCCGCGGTAGCGCCCGTCGAGGGCACCGAGCGCGATCTGCGGCTCGGCGTCGGCGAGGGAGGTGGATGCCGCGAGGCTGGTCGCGGGCTCGGGGCTGGCCATGGCCCCATCCTCCCAGAGCCGCGAGGCGGCGGATGCCGGCGCCCACCGGTGCCGACCGCGCCGGGTCAGGCGTGTGGTTCAGCGCCGGTCGCGGTCCTCGAGCTCGGTGCGCACGAAGTCGACGATGCCGGGCACCGCGGCGCTGATCTCGGCGTAGGTCTGGTCGTAGGCCGGGTCGGTGCCGTACCAGGGGTCGTCCATGCCCAGCTCGCCGAGCGCCACGGCATCCGGGTCGAAGGAACGGAACAGGCGCAGCTTGTCGCGGTCGGCGTCGGTGCGGGCGACGCGCTCGAGCCGCCCGACGTGCACGTGGTCGACGGGCAGCACCAGGTCGTACCGGGCGAACCAGGACGGCTCGAACCGGCGCGCGACGTGGTCGTGCCAGCCGTTGTCGGCATGGCCGTTGCGCTGCAGCACGGCGACCGTGCGCAGGTGCACGCTGCTGCCGAGCTCGTCCGAGCTCGTGCCCGCCGAGTCGACGACCACGCGGTCGCCCAGCCCGGCGGCCTCGAAGGCCTCGCGGAGCAGGAACTGACCCATCGGTGACCGGCAGATGTTCCCCCAGCACACGACGCAGACGCGGTACGGCCGGGAGGGGGTGGGGTCGGCATCGTGCTGAGGCATGCCCCCATCCTGCCCTCGATGTGGGACTGTTCAGTCGAGCGCGAACCAGGCGTGTACGCCCTCGAGGAAGTCGGCGCGCGACAGTGCACCGGCTCCCTGCGGGATGCGTCCCCACAGCGGCGCGCCCGTCACCCGCGGCAGGTCGACCAGGTTGCTCTCCTCGGCGAGGCCCGGGTCGGCCGGCCACGACCCGATGACGACCCCGAGCAGCGGCAGCGACCGGGCGGCGAGCGCCTCGGCAGTGAGAGCGGCGATGCTGAGCGTGCCCAGGCCGGCGCTCGCGACGAGCACCACCCCACAGCCGACCCCCTTGTAGCGCAGCCCGGTGCCGAGGTCGGCCAGTGTGCCGCCCCGCTCGTCGAGTCGCACGAGCAGCCCTCCGGACCCCTCGACGAACACGACCTCCGACTGCCCGGCGATCTCGCCGATCCGCTTGGCGTGCAGGGCGACCGGCGGCAGGCGCGCTCCTTCTCGGCGCGCAGCCGCCTCCGGCGACAGCGGGTCCCGCAGCCGCACGAGCTCGTGGGTGCCGACGTCGTCACCGACCAGCCGGCGCACCTCGTCGACGTCACCGGGCTCACCCGGGGCCAGCCCGGTCTGGGCCGGTTTCACGACGGCGACGCTGCTGCCGCGCTCGCGCACGACCGCGGCCAGCGCGGCGGTGACCACCGTCTTGCCCACCTCCGTGCCGGTGCCCGTCACGAGCACGACGGAGGTCAGCGAGCGGGGATCAGCCACGGGGGATGGTCAGCGCGGCGAGCACTTCGCACGCGCGGTCGAGGTCGTGGTCGCTGTGGTCCGCGTGCGCGGTGAGCCGCAGCCGCGACGAGCCGTCCGGCGTCGACGGGGGGCGGAAGCAGCCGATCCGGATGCCGTGCGCCTGCGCCCGCTCGACCGCCTCGACGGCTGCGTGCGGGCCGGGCATCGCCACCGACATCACGGCCGCGGCGGGTGCCTCGATGCCGCAGGCCCGCGCCATCCGGGCGGCGTTGGCGTGGACCCGGGCGGAGAGCTCCGGGTGCTCGCGCAGCACCGCAAGTGCGGCCAGCGCGGCACCGGCCGACGCGGGGGCGAGGCCGGTGTCGTAGATGAACGGGCGGGCGGTGTTGACGAGGTGCTCGCGCACGACGGGGGCGGCGAGCACCGCACCACCTTGTGCCGCGAGGGACTTCGACAGGGTCACGGTGACCACCACGTGCTCGGCCTGGGCGTGTCCCGCCTGTGCCACGAGCCCGCCGCCGCCGGGACCGACCACGCCGAGCGCGTGCGCCTCGTCGACGACCAGGAGGGCACCGGCCTCGGCGGCCAGAGCGACGAGGTCCTCGATCGGCGCGGCATCGCCGAGCACCGAGTAGATGGACTCGACGACCACGACCGCCCGGGGGCTCTCGCGTCGGGCCAACAGCTCGGCGACGTGGTCGAGGTCGTTGTGCCGCGAGACCGACACCGCGGCGCGGGACAGGCGACACCCGTCGATGAGGCTGGCGTGGGCGTGCTCGTCGCTGACGACGAGGGTGCCCGCGTCGGCGAGCGTCGTCAGCACGGCGAGGTTGGCCGCGTACCCGGTGGAGAGCGCGAGCGCGGACGGCGCTCCGGTCAGGGCGGCGAGCGCCGCCTCGAGCTGGTCGTGCACGTCGAGGGTGCCGGTGACCAGGCGGGAGGCCCCTGCGCCGCCGCCGTAGGTCTCGGCCGCGGTCACGGCCCCCGCGACGACGGCGGGGTGGCAGCGCAGCCCGAGGTAGTCGTTGCCGGCGAGGTCGAGGCCGTCACCGGTCTTGGTGGTGGTGAGCCGGCGGGTGAGCCCCGCGGCCTCCCGGGTCGCCGCGGCATCCCGGATCCAGTCGAGGGGGCTCGTCACGGCCCCGATCCTGCCACGACGAGGTGGATGCGGCCCGTCCACGTCGGCGAAGCACCGCCGCACGAGCCCGCGCCCGTCGCGCCGGTCGGTGTGGCACCTCGGCATTCGGCGCGCACCCGCCACGGGCGCGCCTTCGCGACCTCGACCACTTGTGACAAGCACTTGACACAAGTGTCGCGTCGCGGCATCCTCGATCTTGTACCAGTCAGTCGATACAACGGAGGTTTGTCATGGCGGTCCTTCTCCTCGCGGGCCCGATCGCGTTCGTCGGCCTGCTCGTCGCCCTGTGGCGCCGTGGCGGGGTCACCGTGGGCGTCGACGAGCACCGCGGGGTCGTCGAGATCGCACGGCACACCCGGCGCTGGCGGGCTGCCGGCCTGGTGCTCGGGGGCCTCGTCGCGGTGCTCCTGTTCGTGCTCGGCGAGCGGGTCGACGCCCTCGGCCGGGCCGCGGCCCTCGCGCCCACCGCGCTCGGCGCCGGTGTGCTGCTCGGCACCATCGCCGGTGAGCTGACCGCTCGGCCGGCGGTCGGCATCCGCCGCTCGGCCGTCGTCGAGAGGCGCACCCTCGGGGCGCTCCTGCCGCGCGGACGGGCCGTCGTCCTCGCGGTGTCGACCGCCCTGATCGTCGGCGCCCTCGCCATCGGTGCGGCGTGGGGCTCGACCGACGACCTGGGGCGCGCCGGTCGGGTGCTCAGCCAGACCTGCACGGTGCTCGACGCCGACGCCGGCCCCGTGACGATGAGCAGCAGCCGGGGACCGTGGCCCGGCTCGTTCTACGCGGTGCCCCTCACCGTCGCCCTGGTCGTGCTGGCCGGGCTCGTGGCCCTCGCCCTGCGCGCGATCGTCAACCGTCCCCGCCCCGACCTGGACAGCCGTGGCCTCGACACGCTGCTGCGCCGCTGGTCGGTGGGCAACGTGCTCACCGCCGCCTTGGTCACCGTGCTCGGCACCCTCGGCCCCGTCACGGTGTTCATGGCCGCGGCGCTGTCCGGAGGCGCCTGTGGCAACGGCGTGCCGGAGACGGTGCTGGCCTGGACCGCTGCGATCGTGGGGCCCTTCGCCACGGGTGCGGCGTTCGGCCTGCTCGCGGGCCTGGTGCTTCCGCCCACCATCACGGTCGACGACCTGCCCCGGCCGCAGCCCGGTGAGGCGACCCCGGCGAGGGCTCCGGTGCGATGACGCTGTCCACGGTCACCGTCGACGTCCTCGACCCGACCCCGCCCTACGAGCAGCTGCGCCGACAGCTCGCCGACCTCATCGGCTCGGGAGTCCTCTCCACCGGCGACCGACTTCCGCCGGTGCGGCAGCTCGCCGCCGATCTCGGGTTGGCGGCCGGCACGGTGGCGCGCACCTACCGCGAGCTGGAGCAGGCCGGCTTCGTTCGCTCCCGCCGGGGCGGCGGCACCCGCGTGGCTCCCACTGCGCCGTCGCCCCCCACGCCGCAGCGCGCGCTGGAGGCGGCCGCGACGGCCTACCTCGATCGGGCCGAGGCCCTCGGGCTCACCGCTGCCGAGGCCGTCGCCACGGTTCGACGGCAGGTCGACGGCTGATCGTCACCGCTTCTCGTTAGCCTCGGGAGAGAGCCCCGACCCCGAGCCCGTCCCGAGAGGACACCATGCCAAAGGCCCCGCTGCCCGCCCACGTCGCCGAGCTGTTCGGGCGCCCCAACCCCGCGGTCGTCGCCGTGCTGATGCCCGGTGGTGCCCCGATGTCGGTCGCCACCTGGTACCTCGTCGAGGACGACGGCACCGTGCTGTTGAACATGGATGCCGGCCGCGCCCGTCTCGACTGGATGCGCGAGCGGCCGCAGGTCGCGTTGACCGCGCTCAAGGAGGACGAGTGGTACACGCACGTCAGCATCCGCGGATCGGTGGTGCGCTGGGAGGACGACCCCGAACGCGCTCTGTCCGACATCGACCGGCTCTCGGTGCACTACACGGGCGAGCCCTACCCGAACCGCGAACGGCCTCGCGTGAGCTGCTGGGTGCGGGTCGAGCACTGGCACGGCTGGGGTCAGGCCAAGGCGGAGTAGGCCGGCCCCGCCGTCGTGTGAGGTTGCTTTCAGTCGCCCTTGCGCGTGCTTAGGTTTGCCTAACCCGGTGCTAGCGTCGAGGGGTGGCGACGTCCCTCGCGCGGGCTCCGGTCGGCATCGAGCTGCGGGTCGTCGGCGCAGTCGGGCCCACCGCTCTCACGCGACGTCTGGCCGAGCTGGGGCTGCGGGTCGGCGCCCACGTCCGCTGCGTGCAGAAGACCGCCGGGGGCGGCCGCATCGTCGACGTGGCGGGTTCACGCATCGCGCTGGGCCGTGACGTGCTCGACGCGGTGCAGACCGTTCCGACGCATCCGGCCCAGCCGGCGGAGGCGACACCCTCATGACCACCGTGCCTGCCGTTCCGCGCTCGGCGCCGGCGTCGTGCCACGACGACGGCGCGCCACTCGCGGCGCCGGTCGGTGCTCCTCTCGTCGTGCTCGCCGGTGCGCCCAACGTCGGCAAGTCCACTTTGTTCAACGCCCTCACCGGCGCCCGGCGCACCGTGGGCAACTGGCCCGGTACGACGGTCGAGGTCGGCCGGGGCGGCTGGCTGGTCGAGGGCCGGGTCGCCGACGTCGTCGACCTCCCCGGCTCCTACTCGCTCGACCCGCTGAGCCCCGACGAGGCGCTGACGCGTGCCGTCGTGCTCGCCGAGGGCCCCGACCGGCCCGACGTCGTCGTGGTCGTCGCGAGCGCCGCCCACCTCGCGCGCAGCCTCTACCTCGTCGCGCAGGTGCGCGAGACCGCGCTGCCCGTCGTCGTCGCGCTCACCATGGGCGACGTGGCCGAGCGGCGCGGCATCCAGGTCGACGCCGGGGCGCTCGCCGCGGCCCTCGGGTGCCCCGTGGTCGCCCTCGACCCGCGGCGGCGGTCCGGGGTCGACGGCCTCGTCGAGGCGGTGGGTGCCTGCCTTTCCGGTGGGGTGGCGGTGCCGCGTCTCGTGCCGCCCGCCCCGAGCCAGGGCCCCGACGAGCTCGCGGCGGCCGACGAACGGTTCGGCTGGATCGACACCGCCGTCACGGCGTCGGTGAGCGCGCAGGTGATGACCCGGCGCACCTGGTCGGACCGCATCGACCGGTTCGCCGCCGCGCCCGTGCTGGGCCCGTTGCTCTTCCTCGGCGTCATGTGGGTGGTGTTCCAGGCGACGACGACGCTCGCCGTGCCCCTGCAGGACGCCCTCGACGCGCTGGTGTCCGGGCCGGTGTCCTCGGCGGGAGGCTGGCTGGTCGACACCGTGGGCCTCGGGCAGACTCCCGTGCGGGGCCTGGTCGTCGACGGCGTGATCGCCGGCGTCGGCATGCTGCTGACCTTCGTGCCCCTGATGGCGCTGATGTTCCTGTTGCTCGCCCTGCTCGAGGACTCGGGCTACATGGCCCGCGCCGCCGTGGTGACCGACCGGATGATGAGCCGGCTCGGGCTTCCCGGACGTGCCTTCCTGCCGATCGTCGTCGGCTTCGGCTGCAACGTGCCGGCCGTCTCGGCGACGCGGATCCTGCCGAACGCCCGCCACCGCGTGCTCACCGCGCTGCTCGTGCCGTTCACGTCGTGCTCGGCGCGGCTGACCGTCTACGTGCTGCTCGCGACGACGTTCTTCCCGGCCCACGCGGGCACGGTCGTGTTCGCCATGTACCTCGTGTCGATCCTTCTCGTCGTGCTCGTCGGGCTCGGGCTGCGGGCCACGCTCTGGCGGACGGTGGGCGCCGACCCGCTCGTCATCGACCTGCCGCCGTACCAGCGACCGACCGTGCGGCTGAGCCTGTCGGTCACCTGGCTGCGCCTGCAGGGGTTCCTGCGCACGGCATCCGGCATCATCGTCGCCACCGTGGTCGTCGTCTGGCTGCTGCAGTCGATCCCGGTCGGGGCGGGGTCGTTCGGCGACGTGCCGGTCTCGCAGAGCCTGTACGCCGAGCTGTCCCGTGCCGTCGCGCCGCTGCTGTCGCCGGCGGGGTTCGGTCAGTGGGAGGCGGTGTCGGCGCTGCTCGTCGGGTTCGTCGCCAAGGAGGCGGTCATCTCGTCGTGGGCGCAGACCTATGCGCTGGCCGAGCCGGCCTCCTCGCACGACCCGGGAGCGCTCGGGGCGCAGCTGCACGAGACCTTCACCGTCGCGAGCGGCGGGCACACCGGGGCGGCCGTCGCGGCCTTCATGGTGTTCCTGCTCGCCTACACACCGTGCGTCGCGACCCTGGCAGCACAGCGGCGCGAGCTCGGCACGCGGTGGACCGTCTTCGGCGTCGGGTTGCAGCTCGTCGTCGCGTGGACCCTGGCGGTGCTGGTCTTCCAGGTCGGACGGGTGTTCTGGTGAGCGCGGCGACGCATGCCGGTGGCCGCGGGGGCGGCCCCCTCACCGCGGTGCTCGCGGCCTTCGACGCCGGAGCGCACTCGCTCGACGAGGTCGCCCGTCGGTGCGACCTGCCGCTCGACACGGTGCGTGCGTCGGTCGACCACCTCGTGCGGATGGGGCGCCTCGAGGCCAAGGAGCTCGCCATCGGCTGTCCCACGAGCGGGTGCGGGTCGTGCGCCTCCGGCACCGACGACGGTGCGGCGGGGTGCGGGTCGAGTGCCCCGTCGAGCCGGCGCTCCGGCCCGGTGCTGGTCGCGATCTCGCTGCGCCGCTGAGATCCAGGGGCCGAGGTCCAGCGGGCAGGACAGCGGGCAGGACAGCGGGCAGGACAGCGGGCAGGACAGCGGGCAGGACGGCGGGCGCCGTTGCGCGCCATACTGCGTCCATGGACGGACGTGTCGTTTCGGTGGGGTACCCGGCGATGAACCCGCTGGTGGACGAACCGCAGCCCGCCCGGGCCCCGAGCGAACCGGGCCCGGACCACCTCCTGGGAGTCTCCACCCCGGCGGATGCCCGGGTGGCGCTCGATGCCGCCGACCGGCTCGTCCTCCTGGACGGTCGCGCGACCGCGTGGCGGGTCGCGGAACGTCTCGCGCTGGCTCTGTTCGCCCTCGCGGTGATGGCCGCGACCGGCACGGGCGACGGCTCCCTCATCGGGTCATGGTGGCTCCTCGGCCTCGGCATCCTCCCCGTGCTGCTGCTCAGTGTCCTGAGCTCCCGCACCGCGGGGATGACGACCTCGCTGTGCCCACGGTGGGTGGATGTCCTGGCCTGGGGCGTGCTCGTGGGGGTCGTCTTTGGCTGGTCCCAGGCCGAGCCCGCCACGGGGTGGTTCGGCGTGCTGATCGTCGTCGCGGTGCTGGGATACGCCCTCGTACCGGCCGTGGCCTGGGGGATCGCCACGCGCCGGGCGGGGGGAGTGCAGGGATGGTCCCCCGGGTCGCAGGCCTTCGCCCTGCTGTCGGTGCTCGACTGCGCCGGCTCGGTCGCCCCCGAGCGGCTCATCGCGCTCG
>Ga0105047_10006424_pt1 | contig 19966 bp, 22 predicted proteins | sample MAT04_FD_78384 | JGI IMG/M metagenome (GOLD analysis project Ga0105047, IMG submission 78384) | Freshwater microbial communities from Lake Fryxell liftoff mats and glacier meltwater in Antarctica - MAT-04 (megahit assembly) | ecosystem: Environmental > Aquatic > Freshwater > Ice > Liftoff...
AAAAGATTAGAAGGCATGAGTGTAATTGGAAAAATATATACGGGATATAATCTCTCTTATGATGAGGAAGTTATATTAATTAATAATATAGGCGATGAGATAGAAATGGCAGGAAATATATCAGTGGTGGTGATTGAAAATGAAATGGATTAGGGATGAGGAGTTTATAAGGGGAAAGATTCCTATGACTAAGTTTGAGGTTAGGGTTCTTACCCTTGCTATGCTTGATATATGTGGCGATGATGTATTTTTAGATGTTGGAGCAGGAAGTGGTTCAATATCCATTCAGGCGGCACTACTTGGAGCAAAGGTATTTGCAGTTGAAAGAGAAATTGAGGGTCTAGGGCTTATTTCTGATAATGCTAAGAAGTTTAGTGTAAGTGTAAATATCATAGATGGAAATGCCCCAGAGGTACTTGAAAATATTAAAGTTTTTAATAAATGTTTTATTGGTGGAAGTGGTGGAAAACTTCATGATATTGTTAATTCCATAAGCGAAAAGCAATGCAAAGATGGAATTATATGCGGGGATTTTATTATTCCAGGCAATATGGTGCAATTTAAAAATCTGTTAGAAAAATTAGGATACGAGGATATTGAGGTTAGACTTATTCAATGTGCAGTTATGGATGGGCTTGGACTAATGAAGGGCCAAAATCCTGTGTATATAGTTAAGGGGAGAAAAATATGAGGAAGATTTATGGAATAGGAGTAGGGCCAGGGGATAAGGAACTTATTACACTTAAGGGTTATAATCTAATCCGCAGTTGTGATTATGTGTTTTTGCCAAGTAGCAGGGGAAATAGTCTTGCAGGAAAAATAGTTAGTGATTACATAGTTGACAAGAAAGTTATTGAAATCGAGTTTCCCATGGGTGAGGACAATGAAGAAAGATATATAAATGCATGCATCAAAATAAATGAGAGTCTGAGTGAGGGTGAAGTGGGAGTATTTTTAACCCTTGGTGATCCAATGACCTACAGTACATATTTATATTTGCTGCTCCAACTTAAAAAAACAGAGTTAGTTGTGGAAACTATTCCAGGGATAACCTCATTTAATGCAGTGTCGTCAAGACTTTCATTGCCGCTAACCTTAAGGGATGAAAACTTTTACCTAGCTGATGGGACTTTAGATGAGGAAATACTTAAGAGGGTTGACACAGTTTGTGTACTTAAGATTATAAGAAACAAATTAGATATAATAGATAAACTTATAAAACATGGGTTTGATTATGTCTGTGTCAAAAGATGCACACAGGAAAATGAAGCCATACTATATGAAAAATCAGAAATACTTGAAGACGAGGATTATATGTCTTTAATATATGCAAGGAGGAAATAATAGTGATTTATTTTGTAGGTGCAGGACCAGGCGATGTTGATTTAATAACAGTTAAGGGAAGAAAACTTTTGGAAATTGCGGACGTGGTTATATATGCAGGCTCTCTTGTATGGGAAGAACATCTTAAATTTTGCAAAAGTTGTGTTAAGAAACATAACAGTGCCTCAATGACTCTTGAGGAAGTTATTTCAGTAATGGTGAGTGAGCAAACACAAAATAATGATAAAACAATTGTAAGACTTCACACTGGAGATCCCTCAATTTATGGAGCAATCAGGGAACAAATGGACGAACTTAATAAGCATCATATAGAATATAGTGTTATACCGGGAGTAAGCTCCTTTACAGCAAGTGCAGCAGCCATTAAGAGGGAATTTACCCTTCCGAATGTAAGCCAAACCGTAATAATTACTAGAATGGAAGGACGAACACCCGTGCCACCTGAGGAGGATTTAGAAAAACTTGCTGCACATAAATGTTCTATGGCTATTTTTCTATCAGTTCAAGATATTGAAAATGTAGTTGCGAAACTTATAAAAGGTTATGGTAGAGAGGATGTACCGGTTGCCGTTGTTTATAAAGCCACTTGGCCAGAGGAAAAAATTATTATGGGAAGACTTAATAATATCGCTGAAAAAGTAAAAGCTGAGGGTATAGGAAATTTTTCGCAGATTCTAGTGGGAGATTTTATAGAGGGAGAATATGAACGGTCATTATTATATCATCCTGGATTTACTCATGGTTTTCGGAAGGGAGTAAATTGAAAATTGCAATTTGCTATTTTACAAAAAATGGAGAATGCATTGCGTATAAAATAAAATGTTCCTCAGAATATGAAGTACATATGTTTTCAAAGGAAAATTATAAAAGTAATTTGAATGATATTTTTGAACATTATTATGGGATTATTTTTATTTCTTCTACAGGAATTGCAATTAGAATATCTGCACCATTTATAAAAAATAAGAGTGTAGATCCAGCAATAGTAGTGGTGGATGACCTTGGTAGATACTCAATAAGTCTTTTGTCGGGGCATATTGGGGGCGCAAATCAACTTGCAGAGAAAGTAGCAGAATATCTTAAATGCCAAGCAATAATTACTACAGCCTCAGATGGGAGAGGTATAGAGGCGGTAGATATGTTTGCAAAATCAAATAATCTTTTCATTGAAAATTTGGAAGACGCAAAAAAAATAACTTCTATGATGCTTAGCGGAGAAGCTATAAAGCTTGAATCTGAAATTAAGGCTAAAATAGATTATAATAATATTGTTGAGAATCATGAAGCAGGAACGATATTTGTCTTGTCAAAATTGGATATTAATTATGGTAAACCTAGTTGCGTTTTAAGACCTAAAAATATCACAGTTGGTCTAGGTTGCAGGCGTGGAAAAACCAAAGATGAGATAATTAGGGCACTTACGGTAATATTTAAAAATAATAATTTATGCTTAGAAAGTATAAAAAAAATTGCAACGGTCGATGTTAAGCAGGATGAAAGAGGAATAATAGATGCCTGCCAGTATTTAAACTGTGAAATGGTTATAATTTCAAGGGAAGATATTAAGAAAGTTCAAGATGAATTTGAAAAAAGTGCATTTGTTGAAAGTACAATTGGAGTATCCTCCGTATGTGAACCCTGCGCATCTATTGCTGGTGGAGAAATAATAGTCCGTAAAATTGCAATAAATGGGATAACAATTGCTATCTCTAAAGGAGGAAAATAATGGCTAAACTTTACGTGATTGGTATTGGTCCAGGAGGTCTTGATAATCTTACATTTAAGGCAGCGAATGCCATAAAAAAATGTGAGGTGGTGGTTGGTTACAAATTTTATATAGAACTTGTGAAAGAGATAATTGTAGGTAAGAAAATTATTTCAACTGGTATGAAGGGTGAAATAGAAAGATGCAAATTGGCTTTGCAAGAGGTTAAAAATGGTTTTGATACCTGCATTATAAGCACTGGAGATCCAGGACTTTATGGTATGGCGGGGTTAATTCTTGAGCTAGCGGACGATATAGAAGTTGAGGTAATCCCAGGAGTTAGCGCTGCATTTTGTGCCGCTGCAGAGATAGGCGCTCCTATTATGCATGACTTTTGCACAATAAGCCTCAGTGATTTACTAACACCCTGGGAGGTTATTGAAAAAAGGCTAGATTCAGCAGCCAGTGCTGATTTTGTAATAGCTATATACAACCCCAAAAGCGCAGGGCGGAAAACTCAAATAGAAAGAGCAATTGAAATAATAAGAGTGTATAAGAATGGACAAGTTCCAGTAGGGCTTGTTAAAAATGCAGGCAGAGACGGTAATGACAGGAAAATAGTAACGCTTGCCACTATGGATTATGAATTTATAGATATGATGACGGTGGTACTAATTGGTAATAGTAAAACATATATAAAGGATGGAAAAATGATAACCCCAAGGGGGTACAATCTTTGATATGGATTATTGGAGGAACCCAAGAAAGCACTGTTTTGATAGCTAGAATAAAGGGACTTTTGAAATATGTTATTTCTGTTGCAACATATAGTGGCAAAGAGGTAATAGATGATAATGAGCATGATAATGTTGTGGTTTCAAGGATGAATCAAGAGGAAATGTTAGAATTTATAAGAATGCAGAACATTGAAACTGTAATAGATATGTCCCATCCTTACGCTATTGAGGTAAGTGAAAATGCACGACTTGCCTGTGAAAAGGTCAATATAAAATACTTGAGATTTGTGAGGAGAAAAATAGAATTTGAAAATGTTGTTTATGTTAATTCCATATCAGAATGTAGTGAATTTTTAAAAGGAGTTGAAGGACATGTTCTATTTACAACTGGGATTAAGAATATAAAAGATTTCGAGGCAATAAAAGATGAGCAGAGATTTATATATAGGGTATTACCTACAATTTTTAGCATTCAGGAGTGTGTTGATAACAATATAAAAATGAAGGACATTATTGGGATGATTGGACCGTTTTCGGAAGATCTTAATATTAGTATATTCAAGGAATATACTGCGAATTATGTTGTTATGAAGGACAGTGGATGCGTTGGAGGAACACCAGAGAAAGTAGCAGCTTGTTTTAAATGTGGGATTACCCCAATAGTAATTGGAAGAGGATTTGAAGAGGGAATAGATGATATGGACAAATTGCTAAAGTTGATTTTATAATGAAATAATTTTAATAAATATTTGAAACAGTTTAGAAATGGAGGGAAATGATTTGGGAATAATAATAGCTTCTAGAAAAAGTAAACTAGCACAAATTAAAACTGATATTGTTATGAAAATGATATACCAAAAGCATAAACTAATTTGCGAGAAGTTATTAATGAATACGAAGGGAGATAGAATACAAGATGTAAGCCTTGACAAGATTGGTGGCAAGGGAGTTTTTATTAAAGAAATTGAAATTGCAATGTTAGCGGGGCGTGCAGAAGCTGCTGTTCATAGTATGAAGGATGTGCCTTACGACATGCCAGATGGCTTTGAAATAGTATCAATGCCAATTCGTGAGGATGTTAGGGACGTTTATGTATCCATGAATGGCACACTCCTTGAGGATTTACCGAGGGGTGCTAGAATTGGGACAAGTAGTAAAAGACGTTCTTCGCAGATTATGAATTTAAGACCGGATGCTGTAATGGTACCCATAAGAGGCAATGTTCAAACAAGGGTAGAAAAAATAGAAAGGGAAAACCTGGATGGAATTATACTTGCAGCAGCTGGTTTGAAAAGGAGTGGTATGGAGTGCATTATAACTCAATATCTTGATGTTGATGAATTTGTACCTGCAATTGGTCAAGGGGCACTTGGGATTGAAACATTAAAGACAAGTCAGTATATTGATATACTAAAAAGCATAGAGCACCACGAAACTAGGATATGCGTGGACGCAGAGAGAAGTTTCATGAGAAGGTTAAACGGAGGATGTCATTCTCCAATTGGAGCCTATGCTAGGCTAAGAAATGATGATATGTACATAATTGGTGTGTTTGAGTTAAATGGAAAGTTTATTAAAAAAGATATATTAGGAAGTAAATATGATTATATAAGACTTGGAACATTGCTTGGCGAAAAAATAAAAAATGCTTAAGGGATGGTGATGAAGGTTATGTCAAAGGTATATTTGATTGGTGCAGGTCCAGGAGATGAGGAGCTTTTAACCCTTAAGGGTAAGAGAATCCTTGGAAAATGTAATGCGGTTCTATATGATAGGCTTGCAAATGATAGTCTTTTGAAATATTTAGATGAAAAATGTAAAATATATTATTGTGGTAAGGAGCCTGGTTGCCATTATAAAAATCAGCAAGAAATAAATGATATGCTTGTGACCCTAGCGCGGGAGGGAAATACCGTTTGCAGAATAAAGGGCGGAGATCCATATATATTTGGAAGGGGTGGCGAGGAGGCCCTGAGGCTTGAAAATGAGAAGATTGAATTTGAAGTAATTCCGGGGATAACTTCAGCGATAGCTGTTTTAAACTATGCTGGAATTCCGGTAACTCATAGAGGAATATCTCAGAGCTTTCATGTATTTACTGGACAAAGCGCAGAAAAATTGGACATTAACTGGGAAAGTGTAGCTAAGTTAACAGGAACATTGATATTTCTAATGGGACTTAAAAACATAGAAGTTATAACAAATTCACTTATAGATAATAACAAGGATTCAGAATGCCCATGTGCTGTTATTATGAGTGGGACAACCTCAAATCAGAAAAAGATTGTGGGAACTCTTAGTAATATATGCAGTAAGGTAGCAGTATCAGGATTAAAGTCTCCCTGTATAATTGTGGTTGGCTGGGTTGTTACCTTAAATGATAAACTTAATTGGTATGAAAAAAAACCTCTATTTGGAAAGAATATTTGTATAACTCGTTCAAAGGAACAAAATGTAGAAATTAGCGAAAAATTACTTGATTTAGGGGCACAGGTAACTGCTATAAATTCAATTAAAGTAGTGGATACTTCAAAAAACTTAATGGATTATATTGAGAAATTTAGTTGTTATAATTATGTGGTTTTTACAAGTGTTAATGGAGCTAATTTGTTTTTCAAATATTTGAAGGAAAATGAATATGATATTAGAAATATAAGAGGAAAGGTTTGTGCAATAGGTCCTGCAACAGCAGAGGCAATAAGAGGTAAGGGAATTATGCCACAAATTATTGCAAAGCAATTTGTTACTGAGTCTCTTCTAATAGAACTTAAAAACCAAGTAAAACCTGGTGATAAGATATTAATACCTGGCTCAAGTAGTGGTAGAGAGTATTTAGGGGAGGAACTTAGAAAACTTCAATGCTCTGTGGATGAGGTTCCTATTTATGAAATAGGAGAGGGCACACTTCAAAATGAAGGAACATTTGATAATGTCGATATTGTTATATTTACAAGTCCCTCAACGGTTAAAAATATGATATCAATGCTAGGAATAAATAGAATAAAGGAAAAAAAATGTATAGCCATAGGTCCAATTACGGGCGAAGAACTTAATAAAAATGATATAAATTATAGTGTATGCGATGAATATTCTAGTGATGGAATAATCAAAAATTTGTTGCAATGTGAAGGAGAAAAACATGATTAACAGAAGAAGAAGACTAAGAGCAAATACTGCAATAAGGGATTTAGTAAGAGAGACATTATTAACACCAAATGATTTTATATTACCTATATTTGTTATGGAGGGTGAAAATATAAAACAAGAAATTTCTTCAATGCCAGGAAGTTATCATTATTCATTGGATAGACTTCCTGAACTAATAGATGAGGTAGTGGAGTCCGGAATTAAAGGAGTTCTTTTATTTGGACTTCCCGATGACAAGGATGAGGTTGCAACCTCAGCATGGATAGATGATGGAATAGTTCAAAGGGCTGTAAGAAAAATAAAGGAGCTTAATAAAGATATTCTAATAATTACGGATATATGCATGTGTCAGTATACAAGCCATGGGCATTGTGGAATAATCAACGATTCTGTAATTGAAAATGATGCAACACTTCATTATTTAGGTAAAATTGCATTATCCCATGCAAAAGCCGGAGCGGATATGGTGGCACCTTCTGATATGATGGATGGAAGGGTTTCAGCAATTAGAAATGTACTAGATGAAAATGATTTTAAGAATGTATCTATAATGTCTTATAGTGCCAAGTACTCATCAGCATTTTATGGTCCATTTAGAGAAGCAGCTCACTCCGCACCAAAATCTGGAGATAGAAAAACTTATCAAATGGACCCAGCAAATATAAGGGAAGCAATGTGCGAAGTTGAGGATGATATAAAAGAGGGCGCTGATATTGTTATGATAAAACCAGCGATTTCATATCTTGATGTAATAAGATGGGCAAGGGATAGATTTGACGTTCCAATAGCAGCTTATAGTGTAAGTGGTGAATATGCAATGGTTAAGGCTGCAGCTAAAATGGGACTTGTTAACGAGAAAAATATTGCTATGGAAATGTTAACATCAATAAAAAGGGCAGGTGCACATATCATAATTACTTATTATGCAATAGATGCTTGCAGATGGCTTAAGGAAGATTAACTTTAAAATAATGGGTGAAGTTCTAATCTACTATAGAGAAGAGGAAAATCTAAATGAAAAAGAAATATCAAGTTGCCTTGGGGATCTTTCTCTCGTTAATATTCATGACTAAAAATACCTTTGCAATGCACATAATGGAAGGGTTCTTACCCCCATTATGGTGTATCTCATGGGGAGCAGTGTGTTTACCATTTATTGTTGTTGGTTTGTTTTCTATAAAGAAAAAAATAGAAGTGAATCCAAGGATAAAGATGCTTATGGCAATGGCAGGTGCATTTACTTTTGTTCTATCAGCACTGAAAATTCCATCAGTGACTGGGAGCTGTTCCCATCCAACGGGAATTGGTCTTGGTGCAATACTTTTTGGACCAACGGTAATGTGTGTGGTAGGAGTAATTGTCCTTATATTTCAAGCGCTGATACTTGCCCATGGAGGATTAACAACCCTTGGAGCAAATACATTTTCAATGGCAGTTATTGGTGGATTAGTGGCATATTCTACATATAAAATACTTAAAAAAATGAAGGTGTCCCAATCAATTGCAATTTTTAGTGCAGCAGCTTTTGGAAATTTAATGACATATGTTACAACTTCTTTTCAGCTTGCACTGGCTTTTCCAGATAGAACTGGAGGGTTTATAGCATCACTTATAAAATTCATGGGTATATTTGCTATAACTCAAATCCCACTTGCTATTAGCGAGGGTATACTTACGGTTATAATATTTAACCTTTTAACGGCCTATAGCAAGGGAGAATTAATAGACTTAAAGGTGATATCCAAGGAGGAATGAAAATGGAAAATAAAAAAACCGATAAAATGCTTGCCAAAAATCTTATACTAGCACTTATTGTAACAATTCTTACAGTTACACCATTATTTGTTATCAAAAATGCAACATTTGGTGGTGCAGATGATAAAGGGAAGCAGGCAATTACCCAAATTGATACTAATTATAAGCCATGGTTTTCATCTATGTGGACACCTCCAAGCGCTGAGATAGCAAGTTTACTATTTTCCTTTCAAGCTGCCATAGGAGCAGGATTTATTGGTTACTATTTTGGATACGCTAAGGGAAAAAAAAGAAGTTCTAAAGGTGAAAAAACATGATTTCAATTGATAATTTATCTTATATATCTAAGCTTAGAAAAGTTAACCCAATGGAAAAATTTTTGTTTGCTATTTTAACCATGTTACTCAGTATATACTTAAACAATATTTTAATATCTCTAATTGTTATAATTCTTATGGGTTACATAACAGTTTATAGAGGGAAAATACCTATAAACTCATATTTCATATTAATGTTAATTCCTCTAGGATTTTTAATAATTGGTGTTATAACAATAGCAATAAATATAGGGGATTATAGTAGAGAAACATTATTTGGTTTTTCTATTTTAAATATAAAATTTGGTTTTTCAAAAGAAAGCATTGTTGAATGTGTAAAAGTATTATTTAGATCCCTTGCTGCAGTCTCATGCTTATACTTTCTTTCTCTATCTACCCCTATTGTTGAATTATTATCCCTATTAAAAAGACTAAAAGTCCCAAAACTGTTTGTTGAACTAATGAGTCTAATTTATAGATTTATTTTCATAATTCTAGAAACAGTTAATATGATATATATATCACAAAATTCAAGACTTGGATATTCAACTATAAAAACTAGCTATAACTCATTAGGGAAGCTTATAGGTTCACTATTTCTAAGTTCCTATAAGCGGTCTCAAGATATGTACACAGCTTTAGAATCAAGATGCTATGATGGTGATATTAATGTTATTGAAAATACTTATAAAACTTCATATAAGAACTTATTGGAGATTTTATCATTAGAAATGTTTTTAGTGTTTCTAGCTAAAAATGAAAATATAGGTATAAGTGTCATGGGAGGGTTAGTGTGGATAAAGAATATATTATAGAAACAAAGAATTTGAATTTTAAATACCAAGATGGAACCAATGCTTTAAATAATATTAGTTTGAAAATAGAAAAAGGGAAAAAAGTATCATTTATAGGGGTAAATGGGTCAGGTAAATCAACATTATTTTTGAATTTTAATGGTGTTCTAAAACCTTCTTCAGGTGTGATGCTTTATAAAGGAAATGAAATAAAGTACAATAAATCGTCATTACATACCCTAAGGAAAAATGTAGGAATTGTATTTCAAGATCCTGATAATCAGCTTTTTTCAGCAAGCGTATATCAAGAAGTTTCCTTTGGACCAATGAACCTAAAGCTTAATGAGATTGAAGTTAGAGGGCGTGTGGATGAAGCACTTACCAATACAGGTATGATTGAATTTAAAGATAAAGCAGTTCATTTCCTAAGTTATGGACAAAAGAAAAGGGTGGCAATAGCAGATATAATTGCTATGAATCCAGAAATAATAATACTTGATGAACCGACTTCGAGTCTTGACCCTAAGCATTCCAAACAAATAATACAGATATTTAATGAACTTAATGAAAAGGGAATGACTGTGATTTTATCAACACATGATGTTGAGCTAGCCTATACCTGGTCAGACTACATATTTGTTATGAAGGATGGAGAAATAGTTAAAGAAGGTACACCTTATGAAATTTTTTCTGATGATGAATTAATATTTAACTCTTATCTGGAAAAGCCATTAGTGCTTGAAACGTATGAAGTGCTATGTAAAAACGGAACGTTAAATCATGTTCTTCATAATAACGCGCCTAGAAATAGGCAAGAACTTTTTAAAATTATAGCCAATAGTTAATCGAAATAATAGTTATTCTAGGGGGATGATGATATAACTAAATATTATCCAATGATGATTAATATTAAAAATAAAAAATGTTTAGTTGTGGGTGGCGGAAATGTTGCTTATAGAAAAAGCAGTGAACTGATTGAATATGGCGGTAAAGTTACAATAATTTCCAGGGAAATTATTGAAGATATAAATCTAGTAGTTGAAAATGCGGATAAAAATATTATATATGTTGAGGATAGCTATAAAATTGAATATATTGAAGGGGCTTTTATTGTTGTTGCAGCCACTAATGATAGGAATGTTAATCTTCAAATAGCTCGGGACTGTGAGGAAAAAGACATCCTTGTAAATGTAGTAGATGACCTAGAAAGTAGTGAATTTATAGTTCCTGCAAAAGTTAAAAGAGGAGATCTAACTATAACAATTTCTACTAATGGTAAATGCCCATTTTATAGCAAATTACTAAGAAAGAAATTAGAAATTCAATTTGACCATAGTTACAGTACACTTATAAATATTTTAGGCGATTTTAGAGAAGAGCTTATTCGTAATACTAAATCAAGTGCAAAACGAAAAGATATAATGGCGTCCTTAGATATGGAATACTATATTAAAAGGATTGTGGAAATAGGAGAGGAAGGAGTTAGAAAAGAAATGGGGAAATTAATCCCCTGATTTCTTAGATTACTTCTCTAGTATGCTTTCAATAAACCTTCCATTTTCATAGAATAATTCATCGTCAGCATAAATCTTTCCGCCATTTCTCATATCGCAAAGCATATCCCAGTGTAAAGTGGATCTATTTAATCCACCTGCTTCAGGCATTGAATCGCCAATAGCAAGATGTACCGTTCCACCAATTTTCTCATCAAAAAGCATGTTTCTTGTGAAATCTTTAATGCCATAGTTTGTCCCTATAGCTACCTCACCAAATCTGCAGGCGCCTTCATCAGTTTCAAGAAGAGCTTTAAGTAGGTCTTCGCCTTTTGAGGCCGTTGCTTTAACCACTTTTCCACTTTTAACCTCTAAAACTATTCCTTCAATTTCTTTGCCCATATATATTCCCGGGAAACTAAAAGTAATTATTCCGTTCACTCCATCTTCAACAGGTGAAGTAAATATCTCTCCATCTGGGAAGTTTACTTTCCCATCGCAGTTTATCCATTTTCTTCCTGCTATATTTACTTTTATATCTGTTCCCTCAGAAACAAAATGTAGTCCCCTTTTAGTATCAAGGTATTTAACCCACCTTTCTTGTTCTGCACTTATCCTTTTCCATTCTGCAGCAGGGTCTTCAGTATCAAGTAGTCCCGCACCATAAACAAAATTCTCATAATCGCTAAAGCTCATGGAAGCTTCCTGAGCATCTGCATAGGTAGGGAATTGTGTGCCACACCACCTTAAAGATTCATTGCCCATCTTTTCAGAATATATTTTTCTCCAACTTGCTGCTCCTTTAGAGGACATTACAAATTTCTCTGCATCAATTTTTGAATTGGTCTTTGTGTTTTTATTCCCCCAGGCAGAAAGCCACACATCTGCTTTTTCAAGCATAGTTTTGAAAAGTACATTTTCCTCAAGAAGCTGTTTTTCACTGCTATATTTAAGCTTTATTTCGGATACATCCTGCGAAGAAAGGACAGTTTCTATATGAGCACCTGCCTTTACAGCCTCCTTTGCAACCTCAACCATCCAAGGCGAGGCAACTTCATCACAAGATATAAATACAAAATCACCCTGTTTAATATTGGTGGAATAATTTACAAGTAGCTTTGCAAGTTTGGTAAGTCTTTGATCAGCCATTTATAAGATCTCCTTTCATTGGTTACACGTGATAACTTCTATTGTAAAGTTTATCCGTTAATAAATATTCATATAAATATATTATCAAATATATAAGGAATATTCTAGTTAAATTTTATTGTGGAGTTAACTTTTAAATATATTGTTATAAACAATGCAGAATATAATAAAAATATTGATAATAATGATGAATAGATGAATAAAGTAAAAATTAAGTTAAAAGTTAGTGAAAGGCACAAAATAAATATCGAAAACTATATACAATTTATGACTATTAATATAAAATAAACTTATATATATAATTATTTGTAATATTGAAAAAATAAATTCCTGTAAACCTGTATATGTTTAGTAATATGGTCTAAATATTTCTTTCGGGCTAACATAAATAGCCTGACTATGGGTGGTTTTAATAGATTTTTATATAAACTTTCCATTTTGAGATTTCAATTTGGAGAGTTTATATTTTTTGTTCTAATTAGGTATATTAAAGACGTAAAGTCTTAGTATAAAATTTGTATAAATAGGGGGATTGTTTTATGAAAAAAGTCATTGGTTTAACGCTTACACTAATTTTAGTTGTAGGAGGGATTTTAACAGGTTGTTCAAGCAAAAGCAATACAGCGACTCCTGATACTAGTAAAAAAGTAAAGGTAGGTTTTATTTATGTAGGCCCTATAGGTGATGGTGGTTATACTTTTGCTCATGATCAAGGTAGGCTATTTCTTCAGAAGGAGCTTGGCGATAAGGTAGAAACAGTTTTTAAGGAGAGCGTAAAAGAAGATACAGCCGAGGTTGATAAGACTTGCGAGGAAATGATTAACAATGGTGTTACAGTAATTGTTGGAACTAGCTTTGGCTTTATGGACGGAATGGACAAATCTGCAAAGAAACATCCGGAAATAAAATACATGCATTGTTCAGGATATACACAAGAAACTAATATGTCGAATTATTTTGGTAGAGATTATCAGGTTAGATATTTATCAGGTATTGTAGCAGGAATGAAAACTAAATCAAATAAAATTGGGTATGTTGCAGCTATGAACATTCCTGAATGTGTTAGAGGTATAAATGCATTTGCACTCGGAGTTCAATCTGTTAATAAAACAGCAGTTGTAAAAACTATATGGACAAACACTTGGTATGACCCTGCAAAGGAAAAAGAAGCAGCAAAGGCGCTTTTAGACCAAGGTGTAGACGTTATTGCTCAACATCAGGATACAACTGGACCACAAATAGCTGCAGAGGAAAAGGGTGTTTGGTCTATAGGTTATAACTCAGATATGAGTAAGGCTGCACCAAATGCTTACATGACAGCTCCTATTTGGAATTGGGGACCATATTATGTAGATCAAGTTAACAAAATTATTGCAGGAACTTGGAAAGCTGAAAGTTATTGGGGACCAATGCAAGCAGATAATGCTAAAAGCATAATATATTTAGCTCCTTTAACTAAAAATGCTCCAGCTGGCGCACAAGCTGCAGTGGATATTGCTAAGGCAGATATAATTTTAGGTAAAAACAAAGTATTTGTAGGTCCTATTTATGATAACAAAGGGGTTCTAAAAATTAAAGCAGGCGAAGTTATGTCAGATAAGGATATGCTTCTCTTTGATTGGTTTGTTAAGGGCGTAGAAGGTAAAGTAAAATAGAAAAGGGTGATATTATGAGTACTGTTCCGCACATATCAATGAAGGGAATTACCAAAGTTTTTGGTAAGGTAGTTGCTAATAATAATATCAATTTAGAAATAAATAGCGGTGAAATCCATTCATTGCTAGGAGAAAATGGAGCAGGAAAAAGTACACTAATGAACATTCTGTCAGGAATTTATATTCCTGACAGAGGTTCTATTTTTATTAGTGGAAAAGAAGTTACGTTTTCTGCACCAAAAGATGCTATAAATGCAAAAATTGGAATGATTCATCAGCACTTTAAATTGGTAGAAGTAATGACAAGCCTCGAAAACATAATGGTTGGTCAAAAGACTGGTTTTCTTATAAATAAGAATAAAGTAATAAAGGATATTATAGAGTTATCAGATATGTATGGTCTTGAGGTTGATGTAAATAAAAGAGTGTATGATATGTCGGTTGGAGAAAAACAAATATTAGAAATACTTAAAGTGGTATATAGAGGTGCTACAATACTTGTGCTTGATGAGCCTACTACAGTGTTTACTCCTCAGGAAACAAAGAAGTTATTTAAAATAATGAATAAAATGAAAGAGCAGGGTTGTGCGATAATATTTATAAGCCATAAAATGGAAGAAGTTATGGAGATATCCGATAAGATAACTGTTCTAAGAAAGGGCGAAACCATTGTTACTCTTGATAAAAGAGATACTAATCCTAAGGAATTGGCAGAGCTTATGGTGGGACATCCTGTAGATTTATCTATTAAAAGAGTAAAAGTTGAAAGGACTGAAAACGTTTTAGAGGTTAAAAATCTCAAAGTAGTTGATGAAGAGGGAATAGAGAGATTAAAAAAATTATCTTTTACTATAGGAGCGGGAGAAATACTTGGAATGGCGGGGATTGTAAACAGCGGGCAGAAGGAATTATGTGAAACACTTATAGGAATGCATCCCGTAAAAGAAGGGGAAATATATTTCCAGGGAGAAGATATTGTAGGGAAAAACACAAGAGAAATAATTAAGAAAGGTATTAGTATGAGTTTTATTCCAGAAGATAGACTTGGTATGGGACTCGTTGGTTCTATGGATATGGTGGATAACTTAATGCTTAAGGAATATCAGTGCCAAAAGGGACTTTTTATTGATAAAAAACCTGCCATAAGTAGGGCAATAGAAATCATTGAACAGCTGGAAATTAAAACTCCTGGGATTTATTATCCTATTAAAAATTTATCAGGAGGAAATATTCAGAAAATATTACTGGGAAGAGAACTTGCCGCAAACCCAAAGCTACTAATAATGGCATATCCAGTAAGAGGACTTGATATAAATACTTGCTATACTATATATGACCTTATAAATCAGCAAAAGGCTAAGGGCGTAGGAGTACTTTTTATTGGAGAGGATTTAGATGTATTAATTCAGCTTTGTGACAGGGTAATGGTGATTTGTGGTGGTGAAATTACTGGAATTCTGAAGGGTGAGAATGCTACAAAAGAGGAAATTGGATTACTTATGACCGGTCATAAAAATGAGTTGCAGGAGGCATAGGAGGCTAAATGATTAATAATCATTTAGTACAGTATAAGGAATACGAGGGGGTCAAAGATGCCAAGATTTATAAAAAGAGATGAAATAAGTAAAGGGAGAAGTACAAGCATTAGAATTTTTTCAGTAATACTTGCACTTTTCGTTTTTAGTATAGTTTTTATACTGATGCAAAAAAATCCTTTAGATATTTATGCATCAATGCTAAAAGGAGCTTTTGGTTCATCTTATTCAATTAGAGAAACTATTAAACTAGCGATTCCTCTTTGCATTGCTGCCCTAGGTATTGCAGTAGCTTTTAAAATGCATTTTTGGAATATTGGTGCTGAAGGTCAGATCCTTATGGGGGCATTTGCAGCATCTGTGTTTGCACTTAAATTTCCAGAAATGCCAAGACCATCATTATTATTAATAATGATGGTAGCTGGTATAATTGGAGGAAGCTTATGGGCACTAATCCCTGCTGTTTTTAAAGCAAAGTGGGGCACAAATGAAACCATAGTTACTTTGATGATGAATTATGTTGCTATTAAATGGATAGTTTTTCTTCAACATGGACCATTAAAGGATCCTAATGCAAAGGGCTTTGCGAAGATAGCAAACTTTACTGATAATGCTATACTTCCAGAAATCTTCAAAGTGCATATTGGATGGATTTTTGCAATACTTTTAGTTTTATTTATATTTATTTTTATGAAATATACTAAAACGGGTTATGAAATTGCAGTTTTAGGAGAAAGTGAAAAAACTGCACTTTATTCTGGAGTTAATATAAAGAAAACTATAATTATATCTATACTTTTAAGTGGTGGATTATGCGGACTAGTTGGTATGATACAAGCTTCAGGCATCAGTAATACACTTGTTGAGAGTGTATCTGGTGGAGTTGGATATACCGCTATAATTGTAGCCTGGCTTGGATACCTAAGCGCTCCAGTTATTTTGATTGTTTCAATATTATTTGCAGCACTACAGCAGGGTGGATCCTTCATTCAAACTTCCTATGGCATACCCGGTGCTGCTGCACTTATATTACAATCGATGATATTGTTTTTTGTACTTGGTAGTGAATTTTTTATTAGGTTTAAAATTTCAAAAAAAGAAGGTGATGCAAAATGAACGGAATATCAACATTTTTGGCTGCAGCAATAGTTGCAGGAACTCCTCTTCTTTTTGCAACTCTTGGTGAAATATTAATAGAGAGAGCTGGTAATCTTAATCTTGGAGTAGAAGGTATGATGCTTATGGGAGCTGTAATAGGTTTTCTTGTAGGGCTGACAACTGGGAATGTCTTTGCTGCACTTCTAGGAGCAATGGTTGCTGGAGCATTTGGTGGCTTAATATTTGCTTTTTTAACAATATCATTAAGAGCAAATCAAGTTGTTACTGGACTGGCACTAGCTACCTTTGGAAGTGGGTTTTCAACTTTAATAGGAAAGCAACTGGTAGGGCAAACTGCACCAGCAGCAGTGAAAAGCTTTTTTAGACCTTATCCAATTCCCATAATAAGTGATATTCCGGTTATTGGACCTATATTTTTTAAACAGGATGCTTTTGTTTATCTAGGGTATATTTTAGCAGTGGTTATTGGTGTATATTTATATAATACTAGCAAAGGTTTAAATTTAAGAGCAATAGGAGAAAATCCAGGTTGTGCAGATGCAGCAAGTATAAATATTACTTTATATAAGTATGTTCATATTTTAATAGGAGGAGCATTATGTGGACTTGGAGGAGCTTATCTTTCACTTGTGTATATACCTAATTGGCAAGAAAATGTGGTAGCAGGTAGAGGGTGGATTGCTATTGCACTAGTTATATTTTCTGCATGGAATCCATATAAAGCAATACTTGGAGCATTTTTATTTGGTGGCCTTGATATAATAGGATTTAGACTTCAAGGAGCTGGAATTCAAGTTTCTCAATACCTGGTAGATATGCTTCCGTATTTAGTTACCATAACAATTCTAGTAATTGTATCCATGAAGAAATCTAAAAGGAATGCTCCACCTAAAAATTTGGGAACACCATATTTTAGGGAAGATAGATGATGAAAATATAACTTTGAGTTTGAATATGAAATTATTTATATCAACGTAAGGACGGACATTCCAGTCGGTCCTTTTATTTTTTTAAATACATATTGACATAATAAATTTATGGGAACATAGTATACTTCGTAAGCGAAATATACGTAATCAAAATATACGTATACGAAATATAGTAGAGAAAAATATATTTTTAGGTGGTGTTGTAGTGAAAATATTAAATGAGAGCATAGAAGTTGCCAGACTTTTTCAAGAGGTTATGCAGCTATTTAAACATAGCATGAACAAATTGCTTGAAGAAACGGGCATGTCTGCACCTCAAGGAATGGTTACGTAAACCTGTTGATTCTAAAGTGATAGAATCACCTAAGGAAGAAGTTATGTTTGAAAATGTAAAATTTGAAGAGTTATCAGATGAGGCTTACGCTAAGACTTTAGAATTACCTAAGGAAGAAGTTAAGTTTTCAAATGTTGACTTCAGCTATAAAGCAGATGAACCGCTTATTAAAAACATGAACATTGATGTAAAACATGGTCATACAATTGCAATTGTTGGGCCAACAGGTGCTGGTAAAACTACACTTGTTAACTTGCTTATGCGCTTTTATGAGATTAGTGAAGGTTCAATTTCGGTTGATGGAGTGGATATTAGAGACATAAAACGTGGAGAATTACGTAACATGTTTGGTATGGTACTTCAGGATACTTGGCTGTTTAATGGTACTATAATGGAAAATATTGCTTATGGTAAAGAGGGAGCAACGAAAGACGAAGTTATGCAGGCAGCCAGAGCAGCTCATGCGCATCACTTTATTAAGACGCTTCCTGATGGATATAATACAATACTAAATGAAGAAGCTTCAAATATATAACAGGGTCAAAAACAACTTATTACTATAGCTAGAGCAATAATTGCAAATCCAACTATTATGATACTTGATGAAGCTACAAGTAGTGTTGACTCAAGAACAGAAGTTTATATACAAAGAGCTATGACAGAGCTTATGCAAAATAGAACAAGCTTTGTAATCGCACATAGGCTTTCTACAATCAGAGATGCAGAGCTCATACTAGTTATGAATAAAGGAAGCATTATTGAGATGGGGAGTCATATTGAACTTCTTGCTAAGAAGGGTTTTTATGAAGATCTTTATAATAGCCAGTTTGCGGGTGCAAACTTAGATAATGAAGTAGTATAAAAAGACATTTTGAAATAAGGCTATGTTACCATTAATTTAATGGTAACATAGCCTTAAATTAATTATTATTATGATTGTAATAAAAAGTTGAAGTTTTCGTTTAAAAATTTTAGTATAACATTTGCTATTAATGATTGGCCATCAATATTTGGATGTATTCCGTCTTTACATAAAAACTGACTGTAATTACTGCTATTTATAAACTCTGTTCTTATATCTATAAGCATAGTACTAGTTTCATTAGCTACTTCTGTAATAATTTTATTATATGAATTATGCCAGTTGAAAAGAGTCTCCTTTGTACCCAGCCAATGTAAAATATTTTCCTCCGCAAAAGAATCTTCCTTAGTAATCCATTTAAAATACTTTAATGGATCCAGTGGTGGCAGAGTCATAAGAACAGGTAATATATGATTATTTTTCAAAGTGTCTATCATTATAAGTAGTGTTTCACGAAAAGTTGAAATATCAGTATTTGGTTTATATTCATTGTCAGGATTTTTAGCTATGTCTTCCCAGTTATAGTCACAGTCATTACCACCAAATTCAATTAAAACTAAATCAGGTGATTTTTTTATAACATCGTTATACATCTTACTAACACCTCTCATGATGGTGCTCCCAAATTTACCTGCATTGTATACTTGCCCTTTTATTTTATTTCCAATGATGCTTGTAAAGTTTTCTTTTAAAGTTGCATATTTAGATTTTTCTTCATCGTAAATAATTCCTTTTGTAATAGAATCACCGAATGCTATAAGAATGTAACTGTCTTTTATTTTCATAATTTACCTCCATAAATTAATTATTAATCCCATAATTTCTTTTGATACAATTTAATTATGTATATTAACAATATATCACATAATTATAAAGAATACAATACATAGTTATTAAAACTATGTATTGTATAAATAGTTTATTATTAATTAAATTGTAATAAAATATTATCATTAATTATATTTTCCCAAAGTCGAATAAGATATACCTAGATGCCACTTGCCATGTGGGTGGGAATTTGTTTTAAAATTAAAGCATCTTATGGTATTAATAAATAATACAGGAATATAAAATAAAAACATTAGCAGACT
>Ga0105047_10006425_pt1 | contig 19965 bp, 16 predicted proteins | sample MAT04_FD_78384 | JGI IMG/M metagenome (GOLD analysis project Ga0105047, IMG submission 78384) | Freshwater microbial communities from Lake Fryxell liftoff mats and glacier meltwater in Antarctica - MAT-04 (megahit assembly) | ecosystem: Environmental > Aquatic > Freshwater > Ice > Liftoff...
CGGCTCGTTGAAGTCGGACGTCGATCGCTTCCAACGCTTCCTCGACAAGACCTCCGGCGACCCGGCCGTGGCGCTCGACGAACATTACCAACAAGCGCATGAGCTGATGCGCTCGAAGGAAGCCCAAGCGGCATTCCGCATCGGCGACGACGCACCGAAGGTGCGCGACCGCTACGGCCGCAACGCCTTCGGCCAACGGGCGCTTCTCGCTCGCCGGCTCGTCGAAGCGGGCGTACCGTTCGTCACCATCAACGATGGCGGCTGGGATCACCACTCCGACATCTTCGGCGCACTGCGGAAGCGTCTCCCGAGTTGGGATCAAACCGTGTCGGCGCTCATCGCCGACCTCGACGAACGCGGACTGCTCGACACGACGCTCGTCATCGCACTCGGCGAGTTCGGCCGGACGCCGGCGATCTCGACGCTGTCGGGGCAAAACAAGCCCGGCCGCGACCATTGGGCGAATGCCATGAGCGTGCTCTTCGCGGGTGGCGGCACGCCGGGCGGCCTGACCGTCGGCGCCACCGACCGCAAAGGCTACGCGGCCGTGGATCGCGTGCTGTCGCCGGAGAACTTCGCGTCCACCGTGTACCGCAAGCTCGGCATCGATCCGGACAAGATGCTGTACACGCCGCAGGGCCGGCCGTCGCACATCGTCAGCGATGCGACTCCGATCCAAGAATTGATGGGGTGAGCGATGGTTCGGGCATTTCTCCTCTCCCTGCTCCTCAGTGCGGCCGCCAGCGCCGTCCCGCCGTCGGTCACGTCTCTGAACCCCGGCGGTGGCGAGCGGGGGACCACGGTGTCCGTCGTCGCGACGGGAACATTCGTTGCCTGGCCCGCGCAGGTCTGGAGCAGTTCGCCCGGCCTTTCGGTGAAGGCTGAGAAAGAAAAGGGAACGTTCGCGGTGACCATCGCCAAGGACGCGCCGCTCAGCGCTCATTGGCTGCGTTTCCACGATGACACCGGCGCCAGCCCACTCCGACCGTTCCTCGTGGGCGGTCTCCCCGAAATCGCGGAGATCGAACCGAACGACGATCCGAAGACCGCGCCGATCCTCACGCTGCCGACTTTGGTCAACGGGGTGCTCGCCAAGTCCGGGGATGTCGATTGTGTCCGCGTGAAGCTCACCAAGGGGCAGATGCTGATCGCGTCGCTGGAAGCCCACCGCACCCTGCGCTCGCCGATGGATGCGGTTCTGCAATTGGTTTCCGATACCGTCGCCGTACTCGAGCAGAATCACGATGTCCGCGGGCTCGATCCCGAGTTGGCCTTCACCGCCCCGGCCGACGGCACGTATGCCGTGCGGCTCTTCGCGTTCCCCTCGGCACCGGACAGCAGCATCCGCCATTTCGGTTCGCCGGCGTGCATCTACCGGCTGACGCTGACGACCAAGGAGTTCGTCGATTTCGCCACGCCGCTGGCCGTCGAACGGGACCGCGAAGCGACGCTGACCCTGCGCGGTTGGAATCTGAAAGAGAAGACGGTGAAGCTCGGCAAAAGCGAGGATCGATTCGGGATCGTCCGCGAACCGCACCCGTGCTTTGATTCGCCGACGGACAAGCCGTTGACACCGCCGTTCACCGTCACCGGCCTGGTCGAGAAAGCGGGCTCGCCGTCGGTCGTCTTCGTGTCGGGGACGGCCGGGAAGCCGCTCGCGATCCGCCTCGACAACGCCGAACTATCGCTGACTCCGGTTCTGCGCATTGGGGGCGCGGACGGCAAACCGCTGTCGAAATTCGACCCGTCGGAACTGAACAACGCGATCGAAGTCGCCTTCACCCCGCCGGCGACGGCGACGTACCGATTCGAAGTCCGCGATTTGTTCGACGGCGCCGGCCATCGCCACGCTTACCGCTTGCGCGTGATCCCCGCGGTTCCGGACCTCGATGCGAAAGTCGCGGCCGATCGGTTCATCATCACCGTCGGGACACCGCTCGATATCCCGATCACCGTCCAACGCTTGCACGGTTTCGCCGGCGATTTGGTCGCCTTCGCGGAGAATCGGCCCGAGGGTATCACGGTCGAAGTCGCGCCACCGCCGGCGAAGACGAACCCGAACATCGTGACGTTACGGCTGAAGGCGACGAAGCCGTTCGCGGGCGGGCCGATCCGCATCGGCGTTGCCAAGAGGGGGGACGATTCGTTCCGCCGAACGGTCTCAACCACACTCGCGGATTTCGATCGACCCACGCTGCACCTGTGGCTCACGGCAACGGCGACCGCTCCGAAAAAGTGAGCCTCGATCACGAGGCGCAGGGCGCGCCTTCCTCGGTGAACCGCGCCAAGCTTTCGCGGAGTCGGCCGACCTCGCGCTCCAATTCGGCGATGTGGATTTCGGTCCCGGCCAAGCGCCCGTCGCGGCCCATGGTTTCCAACCGCAGCGCGGCCTCCGTCGCGCGAGTGGCGCAGAATGTCCCCATCGACCCCTTGATTTTGTGGGCGGATCGCTCCAGGGCGCCGCCGTCGCCCCGCGCGCCGGCGGCGCGGATTTCGGGGAGCAACTTCCCGGCTTGGGTATCGAACAAGCGGATCATCGTCCGGAGCAACTCGCCGTCCCCCTCGACCTTGGCGAGCGCGGCGGCCCGGTCGAACACGACTTCGCCCACCGGGGCGACGAGCCGGGCCATCGTCTCGACGAGATCGCCGATACGCAGCGGTTTGGACACGTAGTCGTCCATGCCCGCGGCCAAGCAGCGCTCGCGGTCGCCTTTCATCGCGTGGGCGGTGAGGGCGACGATGGGGGTGCGGCCCCCGGTCACGCGCTCGCACTCGCGGATGGCGGCGGTCGCGGCGAAGCCGTCCATTTCGGGCATTTGCACGTCCATCAACACGATGTCGAATGGGGCCGCTTCGAATGCGGCCAGCGCTTCCCGCCCGTTGCCAGCCAAGGTGAGGGCATGGCCGCGTCGCTTCAGCATCTGGGCGACGAGTTCTTGGTTCACTTCGTTGTCTTCGGCCAACAAAATGCGGAGGGGGCGCGGCCCTGTTGCTGCGGGGGGGCGAGACGGTGCCGGTTCCGCCGGCACGGCGCTGAGCGCCCGCAGGATGGCGTCGAGCAAGTCGGACTGCGCGACCGGTTTGCAGAGGTAGCAGGCGACCCCGAGTTTCCGGCAGCGCGCGGCGTCGCCGCCGCGGTCGGCCGAAGAGAGCATCATCACCGTCGCGCCGGCCAGTTCGGGGTCGCGTTGAATTTGCCCCGCGACCGCGAAGCCGTCGACATCGGGCATGACCGCGTCGAGGAGGACCAGCGGGAACGGTTCCCCCGCGGCGACGGCGCGCTTGAGGGCGGCGACGGCGGCGAACCCGTCGCCCACGGCCGTGGGGCGCATCTGCCAGTGGGTCAAGGTTTCCCCCAGGACTGCGCGGTTGGTGGCATTGTCATCGACAATTAAAACCGGCAAGCCTTCCAGAACGACGCGGCTCGGCGGGCGCACCGGGGCCGATGCGGCGCACACGGCGAGGCGGACCGTGAAGTGGAACGCGCTGCCGACGCCGACTTCGCTTTCGACCCAGATGCGGCCACCCATCATGCCGACCAATTGCGAGGCGATGGCCAGCCCCAAACCGGTGCCGCCGTATTCGCGAGTGGTGGAGCCGTCGGCTTGGGTGAAGGCCTCGAAGATCTCGCGGCGCATTTCCACGGGGATGCCGATGCCCGTGTCGCGGACGACGACGTGCAGGCAGATCGATTCCGCGACCTCGCCTTCGACATCGACGCGCACGGCCACTTCGCCGCGGGCCGTGAATTTGATGGCGTTGCCGACCAAGTTCGTGACGATCTGGCGGAGCCGCAGGGCGTCGCCCAAGAGCCCGTCCGGCACCGCGGGGGCGATACGGCAGATCAATTCCAACCCTTTCTCGTGGGCGCGCATCCCGAGAGCTTTCACGGTGGCGCCGAGGTTCTCGCGCAGGTTGAAGGGGATGGGGTCGAGTTCGAGTTTACCCGCTTCGATTTTGGAGAAATCGAGGATGTCGTCGATGACGTGGAGGAGGCAATCCGCCGAGGTTTTGACCATGGCCAGGTTCTCGCGCTGTTCGCGGGTGAGGACGGAATCGAGGGTCAGTTCGGTCATGCCCAAGATGCCGTTCATCGGTGTGCGGATTTCGTGGCTCATGTTGGCGAGGAACTCCCCTTTGGCCCGGTTGGCGGCTTCGGCGGCCTCCATCGCGCGGCGTAAGTCGGCCTCGTTTTTCCGGAGAGCCGTCTCGGCCACCAACCTGTCGCGGATTTCCTTTTCGAGATCTTTGGTCCGTCTCCGGGCCGTTTGGGCCAAGTGGATCGAAAGCGAAAAGAGCGTGACGAGGACGATGCCGACGACGAGCGACAACCGGGGAATCGAGAGACTCTCGCGGTTGAGTTCGGTCGGCCAAGCGTGCAAACGCCACTCTTGGCCGGCGACGCGGAGCGGGAGTGTCTCTTCAAAATCCATGCGATAGCGGGATTCCGCACCCCCGCGACCGTACAAGCGGTCGCTGCCATCTCGGATTTCCACGGCGCATCCGGGCAACGCCGTCGAATTCAACACGCTTTCCAAAAAGATTTCGATCTGTATGGCTGCAATGAGCCCGCCCTCGACGTCGGAACCGGGGCGAATCGGCGAGTAGCCGAGCAATACTTTCTGGCCATCCCAGGCCGACCGAGGCGCCTTCACGACAGTCGGATTGCCCGAGTCAATCGAGACGTTCAACGCGGCTGTAACTCCTAGATCATCGAATGTGTCCGGCAGTGCGCTCCCCGGCCTCTTTTCCAACCACCGGATCGACCGATTTCGCTCTACGACTCCGATGGCCAGCGTTCCGGGCCGATACGTCAAGAAGCCGCCGAAGCTCTCCTTGACCGTGAGCGTGCCTTCCCCTTCCGAACGGATCAACTCCGCCGACACCCCGATGCGCTTCACCCAATTGTTCAAAGCATCGTTCATCACGCGGTTGACTTGGGCGCAGTCGGCCTGCGTGTCCCGTCGGACACGCCGGGATTGCTGGGCATCCAAAGCCACCCAGAGCGCGAGCGTGCCAATCAACCCGCCGAGCCAGACGAGGATCGGCGTCGCGCGAATGATCGAGCTTCGGCTAATCGTATTTGTGAATCGCATGGCGAGTGGAAACCTGCTCTCTCGCTCGGAGCTACCGTGCGAGTTGGATGTCGAATTCGGTCGCTCTGCGATCGACGTTTAAAACCAATCCCGATTCCTCGGGCATACTGAACCGTTTCGGGATGGCTTGAGATTTGTCGAACTTCATCGACGGAACGAACTCGGGTGACACCGGCCCGTCGTGAATCGGCGGCGTCGCGAGTTGTCTCCGGAAGGGCTCGGGCAAGCGGGCGGGCGGGACGACGGCGATCCGGACGTCGCCCCGGGGGACGTTCGGGATCGAATAGGCCCCATCGGATCCGATCTGGCCACGGACGATCACTTGCCCTTCGCAGTAAAACACGACCGAGCCGGCCGTCACGGGCTGACCCTGGAGATAGACCCGGCCGGAAACCGTACTGAGCGGGCGGGCGCAACCTTGCGTGCCGATCACGGTAGCTCCCAGAAGGAGAGCGCACAACGCCCTTCGTCGATCGGTGGAAAACGGAGCCACAGGAGTTCCTCTTCGTGTCACAAGTCGCCGGAGGGGATGACCTCCCCGCCCCGGGGAGTATTCAGATACCACCACGTGTAGTCGGTGATGGAGGAGGTCAACATTCGGACGCTCCCATCGGCCATGCCAACTTGTATTCCGCCGGTGTGCGGGGTGGAGGCTAAGGTCGGATCGCAGTTCCCGTTGAATGGGTTCGGGCGGGATTGGAACTTGGAGGATGGCCCGATGCTGTAGCCGTTCCAACTGATGGTGTAGCCGGGGTGCAAGGGGAACAGGATGTTCCTGCCCGTGACGTAATACCCCCACAGATTCCCGCCTGTAGGGTAATATTCGTTAAAGCACTGCGTGTACTTCTCGGCAAAGAAGATCGTCGTGGACGTCCCATCCGGAAAATCGACCCCGAGCCGCGACCGGTAGTCGGTTTCCATGAGCACTCCGGTCGCATCGGTCTTTCCGGCTACTTGGATATTCACCGCGTAACCGCTCGCCCCCCAAAAGTTGCCGTAAAGATCTTTCACTTTGGCATCGGTCGGGACGCTGGGATCGGACGGGCAGACATAGGTTCGGATGGGTACGCTAAAGGTCTGGTTGTTGCCGACGAAACAGAAGCCGGCGTAGGCCGATTGCTGGTAGACCGCGGGCTGCTCGATGAACGGCAACAAATGGAAGAAGATCGTCCCGTAGGCATTCGGGCCGGGGTACCAGCCCAAGCCACCTGGGAAGGATTCGTGCGTGTCGTGGGCGGTGTGCGCGCCCAAAACGACTTGTTTCAGGTTGTTCGCGCAGCGAATCCGGCTCGCGGACTCGCGGACTTTCTGCACGGCCGGCAGCAACAGACCGATGAGGATCGCCACAATGGCGATCACCACCAGCAGTTCGATCAAGGTGAAGCCGGGGCGGCAAGGTCGGGGCGTAGACACAAACCACCTCGGATTCCGGGGACAACGCGCGGCGTGGCGAATCGGGTAACGTAGGATCGATTTTCCCGCGCGGCACGAATCGCCGGCTGAATTGGGCGATGGGAATCAAACCGACCGCCGGATTTCACACGGCACATGAATCTTGGTTCCGTTGCGTCCGTTGGTTCCGCACAGGGTGGGGTGTACGCTTCACGGAATCAAGATTCACGTCGCAAAAGCTATCGCCGGGATCTCGCCCCCTGCGGAATAATCGTTTCCCCACGCACACTTCTGCCAGATTCCCCAAGCGGCACCCTTCGCCCAGTCCTTGCACGCGCTACCCCCTTTCAACTATCCTAAAGCTATCGACATCGGTCTCCGCACGATCCAAGGTCACCGCCATGAAGCGTCCCGCGCTCGGTCTGCTCGTCACCGTCGGATTCGCCGCAATCGTCGCCGTCTCCAGTGGCCACGGCCAAGGGCCAATCACCGCCCCCGGTTCCGTCGATGTCCCTGAGAAGAAATTCCCCGACTTCAACTCCGTCGTGAAGGGGGCGAAAGTTTACGAGGGCCTGTTCACCCTCCACCAGAAAGACGAGCACGTCTTTGCCGAGATCAACGCCTTCCAGTTCGACCGGCCGTTCCTCGTGCCGATGGCCATTGCCAAGGGCGCCGGCGTCGGCGGCACCACGCTGAACTTCGGCGAAGAGTGGGTGATCCTGTTCCGCAAAGTCGGCGACAAAGTGTTCGTCGTCCGGCGCAACGTCCGCTACACGGCGGCGGCCGGCACCCCCGCCGCACGGGCACTCGACACGACCTACTCCGACTCCGTATTGATAGCGCTACCGATCAAGGCGCTGAACCCGCTGAAGGGGACGGTGCTCATCGACTTCAACCAGATCTTCTTCAGCGACTTCGGCGACTTAGGGATCGGCTACCTCGACCGCGATCGCACGACGTGGCACAAGGTCAAGACCTTCAAAAAGAACGTCGAGTTGCAAGTCGAAGCGACGTTCGCCGGCAACCGCACCGGCGGCGTCGCGCCGACGGGCGGCGACGCCGTCATCGATACCCGCGGGGCCACGGTGGTCATTCACTACGGCATCGTCGAACTTCCGGAGCCGGGCTACCAGACCCGCCCCGCCGACGACCGCGTCGGGCATTTCAACACGGTGCTCAAAGACTTCTCCAAGGAATCGACCGACACCGCGTTCGTGCGGTACGTCAACCGTTGGCGATTGGAGCGCTCCGACAATTCCCCTTGGAAAGAAGGGGCGAAGCTCGTCGCGCCGAAGAAGAAAATCATCTTCTGGATCGAGAATACCGTGCCGGACGAGTTCCGGGCGACCGTCCGCGAGGGGATTCTCGAATGGAACAAAGCCTTTGAGAAAGTCGGTTTCCGCGACGCCATCGAAGTCCGCCAGCAGGAGGGGGAAGACTTCGACCCCGAAGACATCACCTACGCCACGTTCCGCTGGATCACGAGCGAAGTGCCTTACGCTATCGGGCCGAGCCGGGCGAACCCGTTCACCGGAGAGTTGCTCGATGCCGACATCTTATTCGACGCCAGCATGGTGCGGGCCTACAAGGGGGAAACGCTGGTCTACCGCGATGAAAAAGGGCAGATGGTCGAAGCGGCCAGCAACATGCAAGCGAGCCGGCGCGGTTGGGACTTGCCGACGCATCCGCTCGACAAGCTCCGCGAAACGATGGGGATGACCCCGAGTTGGAACGACCGCAAAGCGACGGCGGAACAACACGCCCAGCAGAAACTCGCGGCCATCCGCCACGGCTACTGCCAGTGTGCACACCACAAGCAGAGCGAACTCGCCCTGGCGATGACGGCGATCCTTGCGCAGACGAACTTGAAAGACGGCGAGAAGATCCCCGACGAACTGCTGATGCAAGCCGTCAAAGAAACCGTGATGCACGAAGTCGGGCACACCCTCGGTCTGCGGCACAACTTCAAAGCGAGCACGGTATTGAAGAACGACCAACTGCACGACACTGCCATCACGGGCAAGCAAGGCCTCGTCGGCTCGGTGATGGACTACAACCCCGCCAACATCGCCGCCAAGGGCACCAAGCAGGGGCAGTACTTCACCCCGACGCTGGGGGCCTACGATTTCTGGGCCATCGAGTACGCTTACACGCCCAACGGCACCCCGGAGCAACTGGCCAAGGTCGCCTCGCGCGGCGCCGAACCGGGGTTGATCTACGGTACCGACGAAGACTTGATGGGGACAAACGACCCGTTGACGAACCAGTGGGACCTCGGCTCCGACCCGCTGAAGTTCGCTATGGACCGCGCGAAGCTCGCCCAAGATTTGATCCCGAACCTCGCCGAGCGCGTCACCGAAAAGGGCGAAGGTTACCAAAGGGCCCGCGCGGCCTTCGGCGTCTTGTTGAAGCAGTACGGCAACTCGGCATACATGGCGACCAAATACGTCGGCGGCACGGCGGTGAATCGGGACCACAAAGGCGACCCAGATGCCCGCGATCCGTTCGTGCCGACCCCGGCCGCGAAACAGCGCGAAGCGATGAAGTTCCTGCAAGAGCAGATCCTCACCGACAAGCCGTTCGACTTCCCGCCGGAACTACTGCGGAAGCTCGGCGCCGACCGTTGGGTCCATTGGGGCAACGAGAAATCGATGCGGGCCGTGGAGTTCCCCGTGAACGACCGCGTGCTGGCGATCCACCGCACGGTGCTCAACGAACTGCTCGACGGCGGGACACTGTCCACGGTGCAGAACACGGCGAAGATGGCCGCCAAAGACGAGAAGCCGGTGCAACTCGCGGAGGTGTTCCGGATGCTTTCGGAGGCGACTTTCGCCGATCTGCCCACCGACGGCAAAGCGGCCGCGGCCAAGTCGTCGGTCATCCGCCGGAACTTGCAACGCGAGTACGTCCGCAAACTCTCGGGGATCGTCTTGGGGAAGTCCGGCGGGGGCGGGAACCTCTTGGCCATGCTCATGGGCGGATCGAACGACGCAATCCCGGCCGACGCCAAGAGCCTCGCCCGCTTGCACCTGAAGGAAGCCGGCAAACGGATCGACGCCGCCCTCAAGGACGAGAAAGACGACACGACGAAGGCGCACCTCGATGAATTGAAAGAGCAAATCGCCAAAGTGCTCGCGGCGAATTTGACCGCGAGCGAGTGACTCGTGGCGAGCCCAAAGAATCACTGGAAGTAGCGATTGAGAGGCTATTGTGGATCAATTGGAAAGTACTGACGCTCCAATTCGAACGCCAGAGCAAGTTCCTCGAAGGCCGCTCGGCCGTTGAGGATGAATTGCGTCAGGGACCAGAACCGCTGGCCAACGCGGTCGAGTTGCGCTTGGGTGTCGAGCAGCCGGATTTTCATCCGCTGGTGGACATCCTCGTCGAAGTGTTCAAAGAGGGTGCGCAGGGTGTTGACAAGTCGGACGCGGATTTGCTCGTCCATCCCGGCCTGCAAGGCGCGGAAGGCGGCGTCGATGGCTTCGGCCATTCGGCATTGCTGGTAGATCGCGAGGATTCGCTTCTCGAAATCGACCACCGATTCGATGGAGCCTAGGACTTCGTCGGACGCCCCGAAGACGCCGTTGAAAAGGTTGAACTTTTCGGAGAGCAATTCGAGCACTCGCTGATCGGCTGCGTTGCGCTCGTTGAGGAAGTTGATGACGACGACATCGTGCATTTGGCCGTAGCGGTGGCACCGCCCGATGCGCTGGGGATTCCAAGGCAAGTCGTAGTTCACGACCAGCGAGCAGAACTGTAGGTTGATGCCATCCGAGGCCACTTCCGTCGCGATGAGGATGATCGCTTCGTCCCGGAAATGCTCGATCAGGGCCGTGCGGAAATCGGCGGCGCGAGACCCGGACGATCAATCCACCGATTCCTATTCCCCTTTTGCAACGCGAGTCACGACGTTCACGGCGTCCTCATCCGGCAGATTCATGGTGATCGTTTTCCTTTCGAATCGTCCTGCATCGACTGTCGCAGTTCCGCCGGCAGTTCGCCACTGTAGCTGGCCCAGAGGGCGTCGATCGGGTGGGCGCACCAGAGGCCGGGGTCGGTGGCCTTCAAGTGCTTCGCGATCTGCATCAGGCAGCCGACGTTGCCGGTGAAGAGCGCCACCGCGCCAGTGGCGCGGATGTTGTCCGCCTTGCGGTCCCCGAGAGCGGTCGCCATGTCGGGCTGCGTGAGGTTGTAGCTGCCCGCCGCCCCGCAACAGAGTTCGGTTTCGTTCAACGCCACGAGTTCCAAACCGGGGATCGCTTCCAGTAGCGAGCGCGGTTGCTTTTGAATTTGCTGGGCGTGGCGGAGGTGGCAAGCATCGTGGTAGGTCGCTTTGATCTTAAGTGGGTGCGTCGGCTTCACGAGGCCGAGGGCGTAGAGGAACTCTGAGACGTCCTTCACCTTCGCCTGGAATTGCTTCGCTTCTTCGGCGCTGGCCTCCGCGTGCATCAGATGCGTGTAGTCCTTCAGCATCGCCCCGCACCCGGCGGCGTTCGTGATGATCGCATCGAGTTCTTGCCACTTCGGAGTGCCGACGCCGAAGGCCGTGCAGTTCCCGGCCGCGAGTTTGCGGGCCAAGCCTTCCTCGCCGCTGTGGTAGTGCAACGCCCCGCAGCAACCTTGGCTTTTAGGAATCCAAACATCGCAACCGTTGGCCTGGAGCACTTTCGCCGTGGCGTAGTTCGTCTGCGGGTAGAGTCCGTCGGCGACGCAACCGAGGAACAACCCGACCTTCGCCCGGCGCGGCCCGATGGCGGGGAGCAATTCGGGCAAACTGCCGTAGTGGCGCTTCAGCGGCGGGAGCATGCCGTGCATCGTCCGCAGCGACTTCGGCAACAGTTTCAGCACGCCCGATTTCCGCATCAACCAGTCGAGGCCGGTCCATTGCGAAAGCCGCGCCGGCGCTAGCGCCAGCCGCGTGCGGATGCGACTCGGAAAGATTTTGAACAGCATCCAACGCTGAATCCAGTTCAGGGACCGCGTGCTGCGGCCGGGGTCGAGGTGCTCCATGTGCTCGCGGAACGGCTCGATGAGCTTGCCGTATTGCACGCCCGACGGGCAGGCGGTCTCACACGCCCGACAGTTCAAGCAGAGGTCGAGGTGCCCCTTCACGACTTCGTCGAGTTCGAGCGCGCCGTCGATGACCTGGCGCATCAGGTAAATGCGGCCGCGCGGTGAATCGGCCTCGTTGCCGTTCTCGACGTACGTTGGGCACGCGGCGGTGCACAGCCCGCAGTGGACGCAATCGAGGATGAGTTCGTAGTCGATGTCCGGCTTGGCCACGACTTGGGGCAATTCGCGTTTGATCGGAGCGAGTGCGGGCATCCGCAGTATCCTTGTCGGGATCGGAATAGTGTATTATAGCTTGTGCGCAAACCGGCGAGCCGGCCCGCGTGAGCGATCAAACTTTCGTGGAATCACCGGCCGTTCACGCGGGCCGGCTCGCCATCCGAAAAAATCGACTGTCACACCGGCTTCGGATGGGATCGCCTTTAGATTTTGGACTGCTGGAATCTCGAAAAAGTCGGCTTTTGCCGATGACGGATCTCCGAATGTTCTTCCGATTCTCAAGGTTTTGAAAGCGGCAGTGGACAGCGATCCATTTTCAGGAATCAGCCAGAAAGATGGGCCGATATCAAATCGAGCCGTACCACGAGCGCCGCAATGCGGACTTCGCCGATCCCCGAGCACCTGAAACCGAAGCTGCCCGCGGTAGCCAGGGAACCTGTGGAACCGATAGGAGAAAAGAAGCATTAGCCGCAATGCCACCCCGAGATGGTTTTTTCCCAGTCCCCGCGACGACTTTCAAGCCGGCGTTTCCTCACTTCGCTCGTATTCCGCGCACTTTGCGCTTGACCCGAGGGCTTCTGCGGGCTTTGTTTATATTGGCAGCAAACTGTAACGCGGGATGCTCCGCGTCCGAATCGAGTCGGAACGTTTCTCCTCCCGTCCGGTATCAGGATTCCCCATGATCCGCTTAACCCCCACGCTCTCCCCGACCGGCCGGGCCGGACTAGCCTTGTTCGCGGCGCTGGTGTTGTTCTTCTCGGCGCCCGCCACGACTTACGGCCAGGATGCCGATCCACCGAAAGCCGCGGCCTCCGAACCGGAGAAGAAGTCCGGCGACAACATCTTCATCCACATCATCAGGTCGGTCGGTATCTTTTGGGTCGTGCTCCTGCCGACATCGCTCTGGCTCGTGGCGATCGTCGTGCTGTTGATCCTCGATCTCCGCGGCGGTTCCGCCATCCCCGCTGGATTCGTCGATGAATTCACCGACATCGTGAACAAGCGGAAGTTCAAGGAAGCCTTCGACATGGCCAAAGGCGATCCGTCGTTCCTGGGCCGCGTGCTCACCGCTGGAATGGGCCGTTTGCAATACGGCCTCGAAGACGCCCGCGAAGCGGCCCTGAACACGCTCGAATCGATCAAGTCCGACAAAGACCAGAAAAACAACTACACGGCCGTGATCGCGACGCTCGGGCCGCTGCTCGGCCTCGTCGGCACCGTGTTCGGCATGATCGAGGCGTTCATGGAACTCGCCACCGGCGACGCCAAGCCGGCCAAGCTCGCCGACGGGATTTCGCACGCGCTGTCGGTCACGCTCGTCGGGGTCGCCATCGCGGTGCCGGCTATCGCCATGAACACCTTCTTTCGCAACCGCATCACGCAAGTGTCGCTCGACGTGTCGCACGTCGCCGACGACCTCTTGACGCAGATGTACCACAACTCGAAGAAGCCGCCCGCGCCCGGCGCACCAGCCGCCGCCTCCCCGGTCCAAGTCCAACCGCGTTGATTCCGGATTTCGGATTTGGGATTGCGGATTTTCGAAGAGGGATCGGACGGCGAGTTCGGGTTTTTAATCCGAACTACGCAATCCCAAATCCGAAATCGGAGTTGATAAATGAGTGTCCCCGCGAACCACGACAAAGCGGCCGAGCCGAACTTGACGCCGATGCTCGACATGGTGCTGCAGCTCGTGATGTTCTTCATGCTCTGCGCCAACTTCATCGCCGAAGAGACCAACGCGATGGTGAAGCTGCCCGACGCCTCGGCGGCGCGGATCCTCGACAAAAACACGGGACAGACTATCTTCATCAACCTGACCTACCCCGGCAAAGATAAGTTCGGCGTCGATCAGCCGAAGACGCTGACCTTCAACGCCGGGGTTCGCAAAGTGGCCTGCGGCAACTCGCTGCAATTGCAAACCGAACTCGAAAACCAGTATAAGCTCGACGAAACGCGGGCCCAGAAGAAGCCGGAAGACCGCGCCGAGTGGGAAGCCGGCCGGGCCCGGTCGATCGTGATCCTCCGCGCCGACCAACGGCACGACTACAAAGAAATCAACGAGATCCTCGCCGCCTGCCGCGCGGCCGGCTACCGCGACATCCAACTGCGGGCCATCCAGCTGAAAAACTAATTCGGAGTCGAAGATGCGCCGTCGCCGCCGTCAACAGACGCCCGCCACCGAGCCGGACTTGCCCATCACGCCGATGTTGGACATGTCGTTCCAACTCATGGCCTTTTTCATCCTGACCTTTCGTCCGGTGCCGACGGAGGGACAGCTCGCCCTCGTGCTTCCGGACGCCGGGAACACTGCCCCGAGTTTCGCGAGCCCCCTCGAGGAGAAACCGGACGCCTACGTCGCCACGGTCTCGCCAACGGGGGGCGTGCCTTCGGACATCACGCTGCTTAAAGACGGCGAACTCGAGCCGAAAACGTTCAAAATGACGGCGGGGAACCAAAGCCAAGCGATGAACGATTTTTACAAAGCGCTCGGAGAGATCATCCGGGAGAAGAAGACCGCGAAGGGGCCGCTGCCGAAGTTGGAAATCCAGTTCGGCGACGAGGTTCGCTATCAATTCGTGATCAAGATGCTCGACGACGCCAAGCTGGCGGGCTTCGAGAAGATTAGCCCGAACCTGCTCGGGAAAACTCCGCCGAAGAAGCCGCTGGCGCCGTGAGTCAGTCCGAACCGCTGAGCCCGACCAAGGCCTCTTGGCGGGTTTCGTAAAGCGCCCAAATCGTGTCGAGCGCCGTCGCTTTCAGCAATTCGCGGATTCGGCTATTCACCCCGGCGATGGCCAATTCACTCCCCTGTTGCTTCGCCAACAAATGGCAGCGCAGTAGGAACGTGATGAACGCCGAGCCGAAGTAGCGCACCCCCGTCAAGTCCACGATCAAATGCATGGGCGGATCATCTTTCATCGGCGCCAGCAACATCTGTGCGGCCGGCTGCATCAGGCTCTCGGGCAGTTGTTCCACTTCCGGCGACGGGATGATGATGGCCACGTCCGAGTGCCACTTCACTTGGAAGTATTCGTTGGCCAATGACGATTCCGTGCGGCTCATGGTGGGCGAATTCCTATCGGAGACGGGTCTACTAACGATACTAGCGTAATGGTTCCGGCTTGCAGACGCAAGGAAATCCCCCTATTTACGACCCCGGGGGATCCCGGAACCCTTGCTCGGCCCGACCGGACTTGGTCTAATTCCTTTTCGTCGAGTTGAAAACAGCACCGTTGCCGCGCAGATTCCCGGCTTGCTCGCCCTTCGCGTGAACGCTCTGCTTCATCGCAAACAGCCCGCCGATGCCATCGCCACGGCCGAGCGATTCGCCGCGTGGGCCGAGAAGCAAGAGAAGACCCGCGACAACGAACGCTACAACGCCGCGAGTATTTTCCCTCTCTGTGTTGCGGCCATCGAAAAAGACCGTGATACCCTCGTGGACAAATCCCTCGCTCTCCTTGCGAAAGCCAAAGGCGGTGGCTACTTCGATGCGAAGACCATCGCCAAACTCAAGCAGAACAGCGACTTCAACGGCATCCGCCAGCACTCGAAGTTCGTCGCGTTTATGAAGGAGTTGGACAAGCCGGCGGAAGTCGCCCCAAGCCGCGCGCGGCGAAGTGACACCAGCCCGCCGCGCGAGCATGGACGTGGGCGACCATCGGTAGGGGAACGCCCGCACTCAATCGATCACTTTGCTCAACGGGTATTCCACCAAGCCGCAGGCGCCGGCTCGTTTGAGGTCGGGGATCAACCTCCGGACCACCGACTCGTCGAGGATCGTGTTCACCGCGAGCCAACTTGTGTCCGATAGCGTCGAAATCGTTGGGTTCTGCAACGCCGGCAGCAGTTTCAACACCGTTGCCAAATCGTCCGCGCGGACGTTCATCATCAATCCGACTTTGCCCTCCGCGGCCATCGCGGCTTTCAGCATCAAGATCAAATCGTCCATTTTGCGGCGCTTCCACGCATCGAGCGCCGCGGCCGGGTTGGCGATGAACCGCGTCGTGCTCTGCAGCAGATCGCAGACGATGCGCAGGTCGTTCGCCCGCAGGCTGCTGCCCGTCTCGGTGACCTCCACGATGGCGTCCGCCAGTCGCGGCGGCTTCACTTCGGTGGCGCCCCAACTGAACTCGACGATCGCATTCACCCCGTGCCCCGCGAGCCATTTCTTCGTGATGTTCACCACCTCCGTGGCGATGCGCTTCCCTTCCAGATCCTTGGGTACGCGGATCGGCGAATCGGTCGGCACCGCCAGCACCCAGCGCACCGGCCGGCGGCTGACTTTGCTGAAGACGAGTTCCGACAGCTCCGTCACCTGCGCGTCGTTCTCAACGATCCAATCGTAGCCCGTGAGGCCGCAATCGAGCGAGCCGTTTTGGACGTATCGGGCCATCTCTTGGGCGCGGATCAGGGTGCACTGGATTTCGTCGTCGTCGATGGTCGGGTAATAGCTCCGGCTGGCGAACGAGAGCTTGTAGCCCGCCTTGCGGAACAAATCGGCCGTGGCTTCTTGGAGGCTGCCGGCGGGGATGCCGAGTTTCAGAACCGGACTTGTCATGGGGGCGGGCATCCGGGAGCGGGGAGCGACACCATTGATGTAGCCCGGAGTTCGCCGCCCGGCCCCCTTTTCCGGGCGATGCCGACCGGCGGGGCATCGGTAAGATGCCGAGTGTCGATCTCTCCCCCGGATTCGGAGCCGCCGTGGCACCCCTGCGTATTCTCGTGGTCGCGTCGGAAGTCGTCGGCTTCGCCAAAACCGGCGGGCTGGCCGATGTGACGGGGTCCCTGCCGCGGGCCTTGGCCCAGCGCGGGCACGAAGTCGCGGTGGTGATGCCGTATTACCGGGCCGTGCGCTTCGGCAAAATCCAACCGAAGCCGACGAGCCACGTGCTGAATGTGCCGATCGGCTCGCGGACGCTGGCCTGCCGGGTGTTCGAGTCGACGCTGCCGAACTCGGAGGTGCCGATTTATTTCATCGATGCGCCCGAGTACTTCGACCGCGACGACGGCTACCAAGGCCGCGGGTTGTACCAAGCGACGATGCCCGGCGGCTACAAGGCCGACTACCCGGATAACGCCGAGCGCTTCGCATTCTTCAGCCGGGCGGCGCTGGAGTTGATCCCGACCATCCGCTTCCAGCCGGACATCGTCCACGCCAACGATTGGCAAACGGGCTTGGTGCCCGTCTACCTCAGCGAAGTCTTCCGCACGAACCCGAAGTACGCCAACATCCGCAGCGTGTTCACGATCCACAACATCGCCTACCAAGGGATGTTCGGGGCCGACGTGATGCGCATGACCGGCCTGCCGGGGTGGATGTTCAACGCGAAGCAGCTCGAATACCACGGGCACTTGAATTACTTGAAGTCCGGGGTCGTCTTCGCGGACGCGGTCAACACCGTCAGCCCGACCTACGCCCGCGAAATCCAAACGGCCGAGTACGGCTGCGGCCTCGAAGGGCTGCTGATCGAATACAAGGACAAGCTCAGCGGCATCGTCAACGGCGTCGATTACGACGTCTGGAACCCGGCCCTCGACCCGCTGCTGCCGGAGCGCTACGACGCGACGAACGTCTTCGAGCGCAAGCCCGCGAGCAAGGCCGAATTGCAGAAGCGCTTCGGCTTGCCAATCGACGCGTCGACGCCGGTGCTTGGGTTGGTCGCCCGCCTCGTCACGCAGAAGGGGATCGACCTGATCCTCAGTTCCGCCCCCGGCTTCCTCGACCTCGGTTGCCAGCTCGTCTTCCTCGGCGACGGCGACCGCGAGTACCACGACCAACTCCAAAGCTTCCACGAGAAGCACGCGTCGCAGGTCGGCATTTACCTCGGCTTCCAAGAGCCGCTCGCCCACCTCGTCGAGGCGGGGTCGGACCTGTTCCTGATGCCCAGCCGCTACGAACCGAGCGGCTTGAACCAGCTCTATAGTTTGAAGTACGGCACCCCGCCGATCGTGCGGGCCACCGGCGGGTTGGCCGACACCATCGTGAACGCGAACGAAGAGAACTTGGCCAACGGCACCGGCACGGGCTTCCGTTTCAACGACTACACCCCGAGCGCCCTCTACGAAACCGTGAAGTGGGCCTTGACGCTCTACCGCGACCGCCCGGCCGATTTCCGCAAGGTCGTGCTCACGGCCATGAAACAGGATTGGTCCTGGGAGCGCAGCGCCGCCGACTACGAGGCCCTCTACCGGCGCCTGCTGGGGTGATTTGCGATGGCGGGGGTGGCGAGCTACTTCTTCTCCGGCACCGGGGTGAGCTTTTTCAATTTCTCCTGCCGATGCTTCTCCTCCGCCGCGGTCCACGGCTTCCCGTCGACCGAATTGATGACGTGCGTGGTCGTGAACTTGGTGTAGGTGTGTTCCCGGTAGGTGATCGTTAGCGGGTTCCAATCACCGAAAGCGCCTTCGACTTTCAAATCCAAAACCTTACCGGGCAATTCGGCGACTCGGAAAGTCGCTGAAACCTTTCCACCGTTTTCGTTGCTTTGAAATTGGCGATAGAACAACCACGTCCGGCTCCCGATCCTGATCTGCTGCATCACGGCCGTTTCTTGTTTTTCCTTTGGCCACTTCGCAAATTGACCTTCCAGTGGCACGGGTTCGCTTTCCAAAATGTCGGAGTGCGCGGGTTCGATCACTCTGAGTTTGACAGCCGGGGCAACAACCAGACCCTCGGCCGTCATCAAAGACGCGCGCAGTTCGTAATCGCCCGATTCCTGAAGGTGAAAGTACCCGAGGTCTTGAAACAGGAAGACGGACGAAGTGTGCTGTCCAAAGGCCAACCGTGAACGCCGCCGTCGAGGACGTAGCCGCGGTACTCTTCTTTCACCGTGTGGGCATCGCCGGTTTCGGCCTGATCGACCAACGGTCCGCTGACTCCATCGGGGTCGAGTTGCTCATTGTCGTCTAGAGGCGAGAGCAAATTGAGGTTGAAGTTCAGGATCTCCTGATACTGAACGAGCCGACGCTCGTACATCTCCCGTTCCCACTTGTCCGCGATGCCATCGAAATCGTCGTCCAAGGGCACCGACAGCGCCCGCGTGACGACCCGCTCGCCACCCGGCGCGTTTGCGTCGGCGATGTATATTTTTGCTTGGAGGCGCGACGCGCCGCCGTAATCCTTGCAGTAGAAATTCACCCAGGTGCTGGTGGTCTCCATCTTGCCGCCGTAAGCGCCGCCGTAGAGGTTCTCGTTCGGACCACCCATCCGGTAGATCGCAATGGTAGAAAGTGATCCGGGCACACCTTCGCGGCCGTTGTGGCGGAACGAATAATCCTCCGTGTTATCGATCGTGTTATCTTACCCTACTATGCTCGGATCGGTGCGGTTGCCCGTGTAGCCCGGATCCGCGGAGACTTGCGCGATGATGAACTCGACCTTCGTGACCTGATCGACGCTGTCCGTGCCGATGCCGTTGATCACAAACTACATGCGTTGCCCTTGGTACGTCGGCACGTTGAATGTGGTCCCGGTCGAGACCTTCGCCGTGTTCCCCTCGTAACCGGGGAGGTAGTTTTTGGCCAAGTCCACCGGGTCGACCAAGCTGCCGTTCTCGTTCACGTCCAAATCGAATACCAGATCGACGTTGCCGAGTTCGATGAACGCCTCGTTCGGGGTGTAGACCGTGTAGCCCGATCCGGTGTTGAGGGCCAGCGTGATCCGTTCGATGCCGTTTTCAAACGGTTCGTCGGGCGGTCCGTAGGGTCCGTAGACCGTGTCGATGAGCGGGTGGATGTAAACCAACGCCTCGCTCGCCCCGGCCGCGAAGGTCACCGAATTGCCGTTTCCCAAGATCGTATAATCCAAGTTGAGCGTCGCGGTGTCGGGGGCGTTGCTCGCCACAGCGCCGAAGTTCATCGTCAGCTCCCCGGCCGTATTGTTGCGGTGCACCACGAACGATCCGTTGGTGGTGCTCGTTTCCGTCGTGCCCGCACCCGCCGTAATCCAAGCGAACGTCGGGGTGGTCGGAGGCGAGGGCGGCGAGGGCGGACCCGGCGGGGGGTCGCCGCCGGCGACGACCGTGACCGACGTCATCCAACAATGGTCGTTGTAATCCCAGTCGCTGCTCGCGGCGCCGGCCATGTCTTCGAGCTGGATCGAACCGGCGCTCACCAAAAACGGCTTGTGCTCGCCGGCGGTCGCTCCGACGGTGCCGACGCCCATCGAGTACGTCAGCGTCTGCCCGGC
>Ga0105047_10006426_pt1 | contig 19965 bp, 11 predicted proteins | sample MAT04_FD_78384 | JGI IMG/M metagenome (GOLD analysis project Ga0105047, IMG submission 78384) | Freshwater microbial communities from Lake Fryxell liftoff mats and glacier meltwater in Antarctica - MAT-04 (megahit assembly) | ecosystem: Environmental > Aquatic > Freshwater > Ice > Liftoff...
ATGAGAAATTCTAATAATTGCATATTCTGCACAAATGGTAGAAATGTTTCTAACTCAATTTTAAATAGAAAATACTCAAAAGAAGAATATGAGAAAAAGAAAATAGAAATTTTAAAAGATTACGAAAGTATAGAAAAAGCAAAAAAAGAATTTGATGGGTTAAAAAATAAAACAATCAGAAAATTTGCAACTCAAACAAAGTGCCACAATGTAGTGGGTGATTATTTACACAATTGCCAAGAAGGAGTTGAGCTTTTCGATACATATGATGCAAAAAATTGCTCCTATATGAAAGATACTGAAGGTCCTATTTCTGATAGTTGGGATTGTAATAATTACTATTATAAATGTGAATTCAATTATAATGTAATGGGATGCTTACAGGTTAGTCGGTCTAAAAATTCCGCTTTTATTTTCTATGCGAATGATGCCGAATATTGTGAAAGTTGTCACCATTCATCAAACATTTTCGGTTGTATCTCTATTCGAAAGGGAAATTATTTGATTCTCAATAAAGAATATGAAAAAGAAGAATACCTAAAAATTAAAGAGCAAATAGAAGAAGAATTAAAAAATGATGGTTTATTTGGACAGTTCTTCCCAATGGATTTGGCTCCATTTACTTACAACGAATCTCTGATAAATGACTTCTACCCACTTAAAAAAGAAGGAGCTATTAAAAGAGGATATAAGTGGAACGATAAAACAACAGGGACCTTTGGAAAAGAAACAATCAAAGAAAATGAAATTCCAATTAATATTTTGTCTGTAAATGATGAAGTATTAAAAGAAATATTAATATGTAAAGATTGCAATAAAAATTACAAAATCATTGAAGCTGAATTAGAGTTCTATAAAAAAATGAAATTACCATTGCCACATAAAGATTTCGAATGCCGGCATAAAGATAGAATGGAAAAAAGAAATAAAATGAAAATGTATCACAGATCGTGCATGAAAGAAGGTTGCCTGAATGAATTTGAAACTACTTATAGCTCCGATTCCCCTGAAACAATTTACTGTGAATCTTGTTATCAAAAAGAGGTGTATTAAAAATAACTCTCCAGTAGCAAGTAGTAAGTAGTAAGGAAAATTAAAAGAATTCCCGCCCCGACAAGATCGGGGCGGGAATTTATGCTTACTACTTCCTACTTTCTACCTACTACTTGTACCCTAAACTGGTGGTCTCATTGTTGAACCGTTTGCGTTTCTAACCTCATAGTGAAGGTGTGGCCCTGTTGAACGTCCTGTATTACCAAGAGTCCCAATTTTCTGCCCTTGAGAAACCGATGCTCCGAGAGATATTGTAACGGCGTTTAAATGGGCATACATCGTACTCGTACCATTTGGATGTTGTATTACTACATAATTACCATATCGTCCTCCGCAACTTGATCTACCTTCAGCACACCCACCAACAACTTTTGTTACAACACCAGAAGCCGCTGAAACAACAGTCGCTCCTCTTTTGTTTCCAATATCAACTCCATAATGAAATCCTCCTTTTCTGGAACCATATGGGGAGGTTATTATTCCAGTTGTAGGACGAACATAATAACCTGAAGGGGCTTTTGTATTTGAGAATGACACTCCACTACTACTACCAGAAGAAGTTTTTTTATTTGCGACAACAACGGGCTTTATAATACCGTTCGGCACAAACAAAACATCTCCTTGTTTAAGACCGTCTCCTATTGATAAACCATTAAAAATCAATATATCTTCCGTTTCTGCTTCGTATTTATCTGCAATCTTGCTAACGGTATCTCCTTTTTTAACAATATGTTTAACTCCAGTAACAGGAAGAATGTTTAATTTTTGACCAACTGAAATAGTTTGACCCGAAAGATTATTTTCCCAACGAATAGTGTTTAAGGAAACATCAAAAGATTCAGCAATTTGAGATAAAGTATCACCTTCTTCAACTGTATAAACGTACATCTTGTCAGACAAAGAACTCTTCTCAAATTTTATATCCGATGATCCTAAAAAATTACTACTATAAACAAAAGAATCATCTTGAACAATTATAGCGTCCTCTTGAATATTAATATTTTTAAAATCAGGATTGATTGAGGACTCCAAAAGAGGTACGGTCTGAGAATTATAAGTATTATTACTCTCTGTTTCGTTTACTTCATTGGCAATAGCGTTTGTTCCTAGAACCATAGTCTTAAAATCAGAAAAAAAGCCAGCATCAACCTGAAGTGGTGATCCGGCCATTAAAGAAAATAAAACAAACAAATAATAAGCCTTAGTGATATAAGATTTAAAAAATATAGGTATGTTCATCTTATGATAATCTGTTTTAGCAGAGCTATCGTCAGAATCTGTTGATTGAGTTTGAATAAGCCTTGGTTAAATAATTACACCACATTAATCCTTGTTTAGGAATACAGTACGACCGCTTTGAGCGAGAACTGTAATTTATTTAATTAGTGTAATTGTTACAATCTTTCCAGAATATGCTTGAAAAATAAAGCTTTTTATAGATTTTCTGTATTGTAGAATCTATACCGAAGATCCTACTTATAAAGGGTAGCCCATATCAAAATGATAGTCAATGAAGTAATCCACACCCTAAAATTAGAACATATTTGGCTCTTTTTGACAATAAATAAGCTAATTGGTATAATATCCATATGAAAAATGAATCTCACCCCTTGGTTATAAATAAAGAGAAGGAGCTAAATGAAAAACCTATCTTTATTTGGACTCAAACAGAAAACGTACCCGGATATTATGACGAAACAGCTAATTTTGAAATTACAATAGATAATGAAGAGTGTGAAATTATTATGAGTGGAATTCGAACTGAAGCATTTTTGGTTGATCATACAAAAAGAGTTCCTAAAGAAAAAGAAGAGTGGTTTATTTATGTAACAGGCGACATAGAGGAAATCAAGAATAATTTTAAAGACACTTACCAATTTGACAACAAAGAAGAAGCTGTCATAAAAGCCCAAGAACTAGCACAAGACCTTGTAGCTCTTAAGTTAGAGGTTGAAAATCAAAAGAGAATGGATACTAAAGTCCAGGAAGCGGATTCCTTTATTTTAAAAAAGATTGAAGGACAGCAAACGCAACTAATTGATGAACTAAAGGATTTGTTAGATAAATATAATAACCGAAACAACGAGAGTACAGCTAGCGTCATTCCAGAAGATAAAGAAATTGAAAATCCGAGTATTGAAGAAATCGCTGACTTGTTTAAAAAATATAAAATTGATCAAATTATTTTAGCGGGGGAAAATTCAAAAGAGGAAGTATTACTAACTCCTGATTTTGATACTCAGTTTGCTCTTTATTTGTTGCATAATTTAAATAAAAACAAATTAACCCAAACTTATTCATATGGAGCAATTAGTACGATCGTTGATAAAAAAGAAGACCTAGGTCATCAGTTGACAGAAGAAGAAAACCAGCTCAACAATGATGGCCTAAAAATTATTTTAGATACAGGAGGAGAGTGGCTAAAAATAAAATACAAAGATGGAGAAAAAATTATATATATTGATCATCATGGAAAAGGTAAACGAGAAGCAACGTCAGGTACTAAAATGGTTTACGAAATAATGAAAAAAGCTGGAATACTAAAAGAGGAGGCCTGGCTAGAAAACTTTGTTAAGATGACCAATAATTTAGATAATCTTTCTTATGTCGATAAAAAAAATAAAGAGGGAGATAAATTATTTAATGAAAATTATTTTCGTTCTACTTGGCCAAAAACGATTTTTGCTTTAGCTGAAGATTATTTACCACTTGAAAAAACAATTGAACTATTTAAAAAAGGTATCATTAAAGATCCTTTTGCTCCTATACCAGATGCTGACTTAGATGGAGAGATTGGAAAAACTGAAATCGACTTTTATGGGCAGAAAAAAACACTAAAGGAAATTGTTGAAATGTTAGGAGAAAAGGCAACACAAACAGTTGAATCGGTAAAAAGAACTCGAGACTACCAAGAATACAAGGGGTACAATTTTAAGACAAAAGAATTTGGTAAAATAATTTACCATAATTTTAAATGTAAATATATAGATATAAAAGAGAAAGACGAAAAGAAAGCATATAAGACAAATACAATTGACAAGAAACTTGGGTTTAAAGCAGTAAAAGCGACGAACAATGATACTTATATTGTTTGGAATAAAAAAGAAGACACCTTTTTTATAAATACAAGTAAGGGAGACCTAACAAAATTGGCAGAGAGATTAAATCAAGCAGAACCAAATTGCGCCAAAGAGATTCGGGATGTATTTATTTTTGGTAAAATCGGAAATCTAAAAGAAAATGATTTGCTTAATTTAATTGATCCTAATATTATAATTAATTCCAAATAAATTTATTATGAAAGCATTTCGAGTTGAAAATATGGATTTAAATAAATACTACAATAAAAAAGAGTCTGAGGATGCTCTTTTATTAAATGAAATTAAATCGATGGTTGAGAAATTAAAAGAGGCAGGCCTTTCCGATGAAGCAATTGATAAAATATTTAAAGAGAAGGGAATTAAATATTCTGAAATTAAAGACAACGAAGAAAAAGAAGAACAAAATGTGGGGGCAGATACAATTGCAGAGATTCAAATAGAAAAAAAGATAATTAAGGAAAACGCAATCGAAATAACAGATGAAAATTTTGATATTAGAATAATGGGAGTTCCTACAGGTTTTGAGTTGGCAAAATCTATAAAAAATAAAGATGACAAAGAAGAAAACAACGCATGGAACTTTTATCAAATGATGTATGATGGGCAGAAAGATGATAAATTTTATTTATATCGTAATGGCACCGATAATATAACTTATATTTATAAAAAATCTAATATGATTTCAGCGATTGCTAGACCTGGATCATTTTTTGCAATGTCACTAGAGTTACCAAAAGGAATTTATTGTACAGATATAAATGAATTGCAAGAGCTGTTTGATCAAGTGTTTGAAAAAATACTTGTTGAAAAATATGGCTTTTTTAACAAAACAACAAGTGGTAAATACAAATATAATGAAAATATTGACAGTTTTGATAGTCAATTTGTAAAACAAGTGCAAAAAGAAATTAGACTTATAATGCTTAATAACTTAAGAAATACTTTTTCAGAAGATTTTAAAGAAATAGATGAAGAATTTAAAAAAACAATTAAACCCAACAAACTATTTGGAATAATATTAGGCGCCAAACAGGAGGGGACAAAAACAAAGGCGGAAGCTGTCCTTCCTACAGAAACAATAACGATAATTAAACAAGCTGAACTTGAAAAAGAAATTAGTGGACATGAAGGAAAGAATGAATCAGAAGCTACTCAAAATAATAATGAAAATGAATCTAAAATCAAAGCTATAATTGATCAATTGAAGATATCAATTAAAATAAGTAAAGAACTCCAAGAAAAAATGGCAGAGTTATTACTAAAACAGAAAAATCTTAAAACAAAATCACAATAAATTTATAGTTTCAATATATTACTAGAATTTATAAAAAACACACAACAATTAGTAAGTATACATAACAATAGTAAAAATAAGCATTTTATGTGAATTACTTATATAATGATGATATTTTCTTGAGACTAAGAATAAACTTACTTATCTATAAAGTGGTATTAAGACATAAAAAATTGATTTAGCAATAAGATGCTTGACAAATATTTTTTATTATGCTATACTCTAAGTAGAAAGTTGAGTTCTTTAATAAATTCCATTTTTTGTTAGTGGAAATAATTATATTAGTAAAAAGTCCTAAATTATTAAAAAAATATTTAGTAATCTGAGACTTTTTACTAATTAAAATTAATTATTAACCAGGAAAAGTAAGCCCAAAAAGCACTCTTCCACAAAACTAAAACAAAATGGCAGATCCTAGTACGAATACCCCTGAAACTGAAGTTTCAGGTATGAGTTTCTTTACCTACCTTATTATAATTCTGATTGCCCTCGCAATTGGAGTTGGAGGAACACTATTTATTACAAAACCTGGTGCAGCAAATGCAGCAAAAAAAGCAGCTATCGAAGCTTCGATAGCTGACAGCACAGCTGCTGAAAAAGTAATTGCCAGTCTGAAGGATACTTTGGCGGAGCTGAAGTACGACCTGTCTTCCTGTGAAGAAGAATACAATACTTCAAAAGAAGAACTTGATACACTTCGACCAAGGCTTGCTGTCCTTGACAGCACGCTAAAAGCCACCGTAGAAAGCAAAAAACTCCCTGCGGGGGTTACACCAAAATCAAAACCCAGATAATCGGGTTTTGAAAAAATAAACTAAGCCGGCTTCAGAAATGATGCCGGCTTAATTTTTTATAAGAGAATTTATGCTAAAATATAAAAGTCATACTATGAATGCAGAAAAAATCCAAAACCCAATAGAAAAAAATTCAATTTCTGATTTTCTTAAAAATGAAATTGAAAATATAATTTTGAATATGCCAAAAGGAACTGAGCAAAAGTCTTATCTTTTTGAAACTTTATGTGTTGATTATGGTAGTGATTTAAGTCAAAAAATAATTGATTCTTTGCCCGATGATATTTTTAATACTAAAAAGGAGCCCGAGTTTAAAACTTTTCCAATTAGAACGTCAGAGAAAAGAAATAAAAAGAAATTTGACGAAGTAGTAAAAAAAGACCCCAGTCTAAAAAAGTTTTTCAAAATTGGAATATATAGTGTACTTGCAATTGCATCTTTGACTGGGGCATTAAAAACTGTTGATTTTAAAAAATCTAAAAAAGAAAATGGGGTAGAAAAAAATATTGAAGACAAAAAAGAAAAAGAACCAAGTATTGAAAAGACTATAAACTATAATAAAAGATTTAATTTAGAAATTTTTAACTCTTTGCCTGAAGATGGGAAAAATGCTTATAAATATATGGCTGAAGAGAATCCAACTCCAGGTAAGTGGTATCAAATATTGGATAAAGATAGTGCTATTATCTATCTTTTTGATCAAGACAACAATCTAATCACGAGTATCCCAGCTGGTTTGGGAAAAGACGAAGGAGATATGGAAAATACTTCAGAAGAGTTAAACAAAGGTGTTATGACAACACCAGCTGGGGTCTGTTTGTTTTCTAATTATACAACTGAAGAAGATTTATCAATTTATGGAAATCTACAATTTTCTTTAATCGGGAAATCTGTCTTAGGGGAAATTATAAATCTAGGGCAACATCAAACATATCCGGATGAAATTGAATCAAGAACGAAAAAACTAAACTCTCAAACACCAGAAGATAATAAATTTTCGGATGGATGTATAAATATCCGTCCTGAAGATTTCAAAAAATATATCAAACCATATTTTGAAGGTAATTATAGTGAATTCATCTTTATTCTTCGCGATAAAAAAAGTAGGAACAGTGGAGTAAAATTTGACGCCAAGGAACTTGTCCAAAACGTTATCCCAATGATAACCGAAATGGCTAACGAAGATATGAATACTTTCATCAAGTCAATTGCTGAGACAAAAAATTCTATCAATAAATTAACTGACGAAATAGAAACCCTGGAAGTAGAACACTCTATGCTTACAAAAGAATATGCCCAGGATAAAAGTATTTCCAAACAGAAGAAGATAGAGGCTCTTAAAAACAAAATTAAGAATAATAAAAATGAAATCGGGCAATTAAGGAAATTACTAGCTTTATATAATGACAAGGTAAAAGGAGTGACAATCAAGCGAGATCAGGTAGAAAAAATCATAATGGAGATGGATTAATCTGGGGAAGGTGGTTGACAAAAATATTTTAATATGGTAAAATATAAAAATAAAAAATTATTTATAAGTCTTAGTGATATAATATTTAAGTAATTAATAATAAATTCTAAAATATGGATAAAATAAAAAAACTTGTGGATGGTTTGACTCCAGAGCATCACCGATTACTCGAAATCAAGAATAAAATTGTCGGACTTGAAAAAGAATCCACGAATTCTCCGTCGAAAGATTTGCAAGATAAAATTGATGAACTCAAAAAAGAAAGAGACTTCCTAAAAAATGGAGGGGAATTAGTTAACTATGGGAAAGGGGCAACTATTATGGTTGAAGATGAGCAAAAAGAAAACAAAGAGGAAGATGAAAACATCGCTGAGGAAATTAAAAAAACTCAAGAGGCTCTTGATCAACAAAAAGTAATTCAAATAACAATGCTTAAATCTTTAGTTAGTCTTGGTCTTACTCCGGAAGATCAGATCCTTGAAATGTGTAATGCTGCAGGAATTAAACGTGAGGACCTTGATATTAAAGAAGGGAAATTAGATAAAGAACCTGAAATAATACCAGAGGCAAAAGAAAAAGAAATAGATAAAAGTAATTGGGCCTCAGCTCCTTTCCAAAAATTCGAAGATGATGATATAGGAAAAGAAGAACCAGAAAATGAATCAGAAGCTACTGAAAAAAATACTGAATATGAAATAAAAAAAGCTGAGATAGAAAAAAAAAGGCAGGATGAATTAAACAAAGAAGAAGACCGTCACAATAATTCTATTACGGTAAATGGTAGAGAAATAGATGATTATTTTATAGATGAAGCTAATGGACGTGAATACACTATGGTAACACACCGGGTGAGTGAAACGAGTTCATCCTCACACGGAACAAGCTTAGAATTAAATATTCCTGATTTTATTAAAAAAGTTAGAGAAACAGAAAACACCAAAGGGAAACAGGCTGCACTTAATTATATTAAAGATAGTCTCTTTGAATTTGAAAAACGTGTTCATTTAAGTCTAAAAAATCAAATCAACACCAAATACGATTCAGAATTAACTGAACTTGAAAAAGAAGTGCGTGGTGACGAAGGAGAGAAAGAAAAACCTAAAAAAACTTCTGAAGAAGAATCCTCCGATGAGGATCATAAAGAGAACACGGAGAAGTCTCTCTGGTCAGAAGAGATGGAAAGAGAATTACAGGCAATAAAAGACGAGGAGAGAGAAGCTGATATTAAACTCGCACAACTTTTAGAGATAATCAATCAATTGCCCGATGACGAGGAAGAAGAAACAAAAAATCCTGAAACAAAAATTGAAGAAATCGAAAATGGCCAAACCTACAAAAAAATAACAAAAGAAGATTTTCGTTGGTCTTTTCAGGAAAATTATATTGATAGAGTTGGTAAGTTTGAATTAGGAGATAAATTATTAATAACAATAGAAGAATTTACCCAAGAGCAAGTAAAAAGAGACCCCTTGGGTAGAATATTTCATTCCTCGCCAAATAAAACTATTAAATTAAAAAAACCTTTCTGTGAATTAACAGTTACTCAAGAAGGAGGTGATCCAAAGATTTATAAATTGGATAATATGGATCAAGCAGTCAATAATGCTGATCTAATTTTAAATGACTATACAAGAAAAACAGCAGAGCATCTTGGTGAAGTTAGCTATATTCCATATGAATACGATAAAGGATTAGAAAAAATTGAAAATAATATAAAATATTTTATTAAGGAAAATCTATTATCTGCAATTAAGAAAGATAAAGAAGAAAAACCATTCTTGTATTTCGCTCTAGAAAAATCTAATAATTCCTTATTACTAAAAATCTTTCACAATGAAATTGCTGGAACACTTGACCTAAGAAAAATCAAGAAAGATTGGGTCAGGCTCAAGACGAAATATTTAAATAATGCTAGTGAAAGTGAGGGATTTTTTGAATGTAGTATCTTTGGTTTTGTCATGGTTATTAAAAATCCTAGTGAAATAAGAAACGAAAAAGGCCTAAACGCAGAGTCTGATCAAGCTATTTATAAAATAGTTGGACCTAACGAAGAAATAATCGCTGATAATATTCAAGGTTACGATGAGGCTAATAAAATTTACTTGGAAAAGACAACGGAATTCCAAAAGGTCGTCGAAGAAGAATTTAATAAATTAAATAATAACCAAAAATAAAATGACTACAACTACAAAAGATTATCCTCCAAAAAGTAAAAAAGAGCTCCTTGAGGAGCTGGAAAAGCTTCAAAAAGAATCAGCTGAGCGTAAAGAAAAAATTGCACAAATGGAAGCAGCCAAAGCTAAGGCTTTATCTCCGAAAGAAGATGATGAAAAACTTGATACAAAACAAGCAGAAAAAGCTCTTAGTCAAATTAAAGTTAAAAAATCTTTCACTCAAGTAACAGAACTTATAAACAAAGGGTACAAAGAAAGTGCTGCTAATAAAATATCTGGAATTTATGGAATAATAGAGTCCCAAAAAGAAAGAGAAAAGATCTTAGTGAGTAATCCTGAAATAAAAAACAGTGAAAAAAGATTAAAAACTATTAGGGCTTCTATAGAAGAATCCCAAAAAGAATTAAATAATCTATTGAATGATATTGAAAACCAAGATGATCCAGAGAAAGTGGCAAAAAGTAAAGTAGCTGAATTTATAGACGAAAAAACTACAGAAGCATTAGCAGACGAGGCAGGAAAACCAGAGACGGATGAAGAAAAAGCCCGACGACTAAGCGAAGAGGCAAAGGCTGTTCTAGAAGAGGAAGAAAATGCTAAGAAAAATCTAGAAGGTTTAAAATATAATTTTGTCTGGAAAAACAAAAGGGGAGACTCTGATCTAATATATATGTACGAGGAAGGGACTTTTAATTTTGAAATAAGTGGCAAAGAAACAGAGGTTATTGTTTACGAGAAAAAAACTGAGTGGAAAGAATCGAAAATAAAAAGAATGTTTACTTTGGGTTTTAAAAAATTCGGCAAGGAAGTATTTCAACAAAAACCAAGTTGGTCAACGTATGTTTACACTGAAAATGATAAATTAGATAAAAAATATCCAAAAGAATATGAGTTTAACACAAAAGAAGAAGCAATAAAAAAAGCCGAGGAAATTATCAACGAAGGGTTAAGAATTAAATTTGAAGAAGAAAAGAAATTTATGGGAATCAGTGAGCCTGACTCAACTGCAGAGCCAGTGGCAATTTCTTCTGATGCAGACACTAAGCCTGAAAACAAAGGTAGTGAACCCATTTCGCCTGAACCAACACCTCCTATTACGCCAGAGAAAATGAAAAGCTATGAAGAAATCATAAAAAAGGCTGATGAGGAAAGAAATGCTCTTCTTGAAAAAGGACCGCAATCTTTGAGAATAAAAAATGGGGTATTAAAAGGAGTAAAAGCCTGGGAAAAATTTGGGGTTGAACAAAGAAACAAAGAAGGGGAAATAATAAAAGAAGGTGTTTTTTGGAAAAGAGCAATAAAAATGACAACAAATTTGGCTTTAATTGGTTTAATTTCTATGAGCTCAGTAGAATATCTAGCAAAACAAACAAGTGCAATTAGTGCAACAGCATTAGGAGGTAGTATGACAACCGCTTTGGGCAAAAAAATGTTTATCGGTCTCGGCTTCGGAACACTTATTGATCTAAATGGTAAAAAAATACCTTCAAAATTAAAAAAGTGGATGCCCATAATAATGGGGATAGGTGGACTTGGAATAGCAACGGGTCTTGCTGGAGCTTTTGTTCCTGCTGCCGCCTTGGCAAGTGGAGCTTCAATTGGTTTGGGTTATTTATCTTCCAAATTTATTAAAGGTAGCTACACCGACGAAAAGTTGGCTCAAAAAAAACAAGAAAAAACAGAAAAACTATTTAAAAAATACGCAGAAACAAACGGGGAAGCAAATGAAAAAAATCTTGAGAATTTTGAAAAGGATTACATTAAATTATTAAAGCATTTTGAAAATCTAACTATCAGGGGAAAACTTTTCGACGAAGGAGCGAAAATACTCACAGGGTCTGTGGTTGCAGGCGTTGTCTTGGGAATTTCAGGTGCTACCCAAGATCATCGTTTGGAAAATGAGCACATTAAAGAAACTAAGGCGGAAAGCGCTCATGAAGAAATGGCCAAACACCTAGATGACTTAAAGAAACAACACGAAGAAGCAGTCGCGCAAATTGAAAAATTAGACAAACAACACGAGCAAAGTGTCGCAGATTTAAAGGATCAACAAGCAGAAATAAAAAATAGCGAGAATAATACCGATGATTCTAATTCTAATGAAAATAATCAACCAGCCGAGAAAAACCAGACACCAGTAAGTCAAGATAAATCTGAAGTAAAAATTGAAAACATCCTTGTTCGAAAGGGTGAAGGTATTGAACATTCCTTCATAAGACAAATAGAGGGTAATGCAGAATTAGCAAAAGAATTGGGATATAAAGGAGAAATAGATGACACAAAGGCGCTACACGAATTTGCTGGACACCAAGCACATGTAGTCGCAATTAAGACAGGCTATGTCGATAATCAAGGGAATGAAGTCCGAATAGCCGAAGCAGACAAGGTGGGATATGAAATTAAAATGGAAGATGGTCATGTTAGTGTAATTGAAAAAACTTCAACAGGCGAAATAGTTGAAACGCACAATGAAGGAGATAAATTTGAAGACAAAATAGAAAAAGTAGAATATGTCAAAAATATTAGTCAAAACAATGACACAGAAGCAACTATTAATTCCAGTGCAAATAATACCACAATAGATACTCCGAAGGTCGAGGGACAAAATGGAGAATACTCTACTGGTGAACAAATTAATTCAGAAACTGGACTTCCCGTAGAGAATATTAAGTCTGAACAAATTAATCCAGAAACTGGACTTCCCGTAGAGAATATTAAGTCTGAACAAATTAATCCAGAAACTGGCAAACCATACGCAGAAACAGGAGATGGTGAAAAAACTACTTCAACTGAGTCCTCTCCTGGCTCAGTAGAAATTTATAAAGAATTAACTTCAGTAGAAATAGAACATGTTGACAGAGTTTTTGACAACAATATTGATCATTTATTTAGAGAAAGACCTGAAGGCGAATGGAATTCAATTCAAAAACTCATACCTGCTGATAGGATATTAGAATTATACGACAAAGGACAAGTCGAATCTCATTTCAAGCCACTAGTTCACCATATTATTAAATTAGAAGAAGTAACTGGTCTTCATCCATATTCATATGATCCAATTGATCACCCTTTGGGACCAGAAAAAATTGCCGTTTTCATGACTCGCGCCTTGGAAGAAGCAACGCGAATTGGTAAAATAGATGAGGTCACATTATAATTAAAAATTAAAAAATATGGATAATATAAAAAAAGATTTGTTTGATTTATTCCAAATAGACCAAATGCCACCAGAAAAAGGAGAAGAAATGCTAGGAAGACTTGCAAAATTAGTCTTTCAGGCAGTTCTAGTTCGTGTCTTACCAATGCTTTCTGAAGAAGAATTGAGTGAGTATGAAAAGATTGTAGAAGGAGACCAAGACGCTGTTATTTTGTTTAAATTTCTTTCAGAAAAAATAGAAAATTTCGATGAAATTGTTAAAGAAGAAGCAGAAGCTTTAAGAATCGAATTATCCAAACAAGTTGAATAGTCTAGCTATAAAAATTCCCCTATTGGGGAATTTTTATTTAATTTGGATGATCTTACAGATAACTTTGATAAAATTCTACTACAGGCTACAATAGGAAAATGCAATATCTTGATTCTTTAAATGATAAACAAAAAGAGGCTGTCCTTTATACGGACGGGCCTCTTTTAATTGTAGCTGGAGCAGGGGCCGGTAAAACAAAGACTCTGACACATAGGATAATCCATCTTATCCACCTGGGGGTAAAACCTGAATCAATTTTGGCTGTGACTTTTACAAATAAAGCTTCGAAAGAAATGAGGGATCGAATCCTTTTGATGCTATCTGAGAAAATTCATGGCAACTCTGAAATAGTAAATAATTATGGATACTCACAAAACATCCCTTTTGTCTCAACCTTTCATTCTTTGGGAGTTTATATTATTAAAGAAAATTCACACTTAATTGGTTTAAATAAATACTTCACTATCATGGATGAGAGTGGAGCGATTAGTATTATTAAAAGTGTGATGAAAGAAAACAGTATTGATCCAAAACAACATGAACCTCGGAAAATTAAATTCATAATTTCAAAAGCCAAGGGAGATTTTATTACCATTGATTCTTATAGTCGAGATGTTAATAGTGCTTTTGGAAGTATTGTCGCTGTTATTTGGCGTGGTTACGAGGCTCAATTAAAAAAAGAAAAAGCTTTAGACTTTGATGATTTATTACTTGAAGCAGTTTTAATATTAAAAAAATACCCAGAGATTAGAAAGCGTTATCAAGAGAAGTGGAAATATTTACACATAGATGAATACCAAGACACCAATGAAGTTCAATATGAAATGACATTACTTTTAGTAAATAAAGATGAAAATATTTGTGTGGTGGGTGACACAGATCAGTGCCTCAGAAAAGGATCAAAAATAAAAATGGCTGATCATACATTAAAATTAATTGAAAATGTTAAAAAGGGAGATTTGGTTTTATCAAATTTTGGAGGTGGGGATTTTCGCCAAGCGAAAGTAATAGCTAAAAAGAGCATATTATACAAAGGAGACTTTATTAAAATTGAAACAAAAAATGGAAATACCTTAATAACTACTCCCGACCATACTCATTTTGCTGGATATAAACTAGGATTTACTCCCCAATTATACTTAAACTATTTAATGTATAAAAAAAATATTGGTTGGAGAATTGGAACTACTTCAATCTATACAAAAGGGCAAAAAAAACCTATAGCTGGTTTTATTCAAAGGTCAAATCAAGAGCATGCTGATAAAACTTGGGTTATCGCTACACATAATACGCAACAAGAAGCCCGAGTCCAAGAATATCTTTTTTCTCTAAAATACCAAATACCAACGATTCCTTTTACTCCACGCAAGGGCTTAAGTCTAAATGGATATGTGCATGACAAAATTGCTCTTAATAAAATTTTTTCTTCTTTAAATACTGAAAATTCGGCTCTAAAAATACTCTCTGATCTTAATTTGTCGCAGGACCACCCACACCACTTTCCACAAAACCACAACTCAAATAGAATAAATATAAATATTAAATTATGTGCAGACAAAAGAGCAAAAACTCCCATGCACCTTATCTCAATGGCAGGAAATGACAATCTGACAAAAAAGAAACTCCAATCTCATGGCTTTTCAATACGTCCTGCCAAGAAAAATAAACAAAGCTGGAGGTTTGAAACTGTTCGAGCTGATTACGGAGAAGTATGCTTACTTGCAACAAAAATTGCATCTCTTTTTGAAAATGTTAATTTTATTTTTAAAGCCAGACTAGGAGGAGAAAAAATAAATAAAAAAGAAAGTAATTCACTGCCACAATTACCAGCTAGTTCGATTATGCCTGGGATGGCACTTTTTACAGAAAATGGATACGATATTGTTTTAAAAAAATTACAGATCAAAAATGTTAAGGAAAAGGTTTTTGATCTTGATATAGAAAAAACTCATAATTTTATTGCAAACAATATTGTCACCCACAACTGCATATATAGCTGGAGGGGAGCTAGTATTAAAAACATGCTTCACTTCGAAAAAGATTTCCCAAATTCAAAAATAATAATGCTTGAGCAAAACTATCGTTCAACAAAAAACATAATCGAAGCAGCAAATAATATTATTGAAAAAAATGTTTATCGTGTTCCGAAGTTATTGTTTACTGAAAATGTAGCTGGGGAAGAAATAAATGTTTGTGAAGCTTATGATGAACAAAGTGAAGCAAACTTTGTCGCCAGTAAAATAGATGAATTATTGAAAGAAAATGATACAAGTGAAATTGCAATTTTATACCGAGCCAATTTCCAATCACGGGTTTTAGAAGAAGCATTACTCGACAAACAAATCCCGTATCAAGTCCTTGGTGTAAAATTTTTTGAAAGAAAAGAAATTAAAGACATTTTATCTTATATTAGGCTTTCCTATAATAAAGACAGTTTGTCTGATATAAAAAGAATTATAAATGTTCCAACTAGGGGTATTGGGAAAGTCACCATCTTAAAAATTTTCTCAAATCAAATAAATGACCTACCGAAAAATACTCAAATAAAAATTAGTAATTTTTATAAATTAATTGATGATATTAATGAGTACATAGAAAATCATAAACCATCAGAATCAATCAAATACATTATAGAAAAAAGTGGGCTGAAAGAAGAATTAGAAAACGGAACAACAGACGAGCAAGAGCGATTAGAAAATATGATGGAGCTAGTAACTTTGGCTATTAAATATGATAGCTTTCCGGATAAAACTGGAATGGAAAAACTTTTAGAAGATGCATCTCTTTCAAGTGACCAAGATACACTAATGCATGAAAATAAAAAGGGTGGAGTGAGACTGATGACGATCCATGCTTCAAAAGGGCTTGAATTTAAATATGTTTTTATTACCGGTCTTGAGCAAGATTTATTTCCACATATAAAAGACAGGATGAAAAAGAAAGAAGATACAGAAGAAGAAAGGCGATTGTTTTATGTAGCAGTGACTCGGGCTCGTTTAAAATTATTTTTATCATATGCAACCCTACGAACAATCTATGGAATGAAACAAGTAAACAGTCCAAGTGAATTTATTTATGACATTCCTGCTCATTTAACAATTTTCGAACAAGCTTATTCTTCCAGTGGTGAAAAAATTGTTTATTTGTAATTAAAAATATGAAACAGAAATGTTCTCGAGGGAACCCTTTCGCAGGCCGACGGGCCGAGAAGAGCAAAATCTCAGCAGAGATTTATGCGTGGTGAGTCCGAGAATATTTTGTGGAATATTTTTATAGCAGAATACAAATATATGCTAAAATACAAACATGATTTATAAAGCTAAAAAATCTTTAGGCCAAAATTTCTTAAAATCACAACCAGCACTCCAGATGATGTGCTCAGCTGGAGAAATAAATTCTAAAGATATAATCCTTGAAATTGGCCCAGGTAAAGGAGCTCTGACAGACAAACTTTTAGCAATAGCCCAAAAGGTTATAGCCATAGAAAAAGACAATGATTTATATGAATTATTAAAAGAAAAATATAAAGATGAAATAAAAAATAGAAAACTTTTATTATTAAATGATGATATTTTAAAATTTAACCCTAAAAATTATTTCCTCCAGCCTTATTCATACAAAATAATTGCCAATATACCCTACAATATTACAGGTGCGATTTTTAAGAAATTTCTATCAAATGAAATCCAGCCAGAAAAAATGGTTTTACTTGTTCAAAAAGAAGTTGCCGAAAGAATTGTCGCTCGTGATGGCAAAGAAAGTATTTTATCTCTAAGTGTTCAAGCGTATGGAGTTCCAAAATATATGATGAAAGTTCATAAAAGATTTTTTTCCCCAAGCCCAAAAGTAGATTCGGCAATTATTCTGATTAGTAATATTTCAAGAAATAATTTCAAAACAAAAACTAGCGAGGATAAATTTTTTGAAATTATTAAAACTGGTTTTGCTCATAAAAGAAAAGTATTGCGTAAAAATTTAGAATCTGACCATGTCAGAAGTGAGAAAGTGAATGAAGTATTTGAAAAATTAAAAATTGACCCAAAGGCACGAGCTGAAAATATAAAAATTGAAAAATGGCTTCTAATATCAAAACATTTATCCACAGAAATTTAGGAAAATCAAAGGATAAGTTGTATAATTTTTAAACAGTAGAAAATAGAAAGTAGAATTATGGATAATTATAATAAATATCTTCCTAGTAAAAAATTTGTGGCCATTGTTTTATTTTTCGTCCTAATATTAGGACTTTTTTTGGGAATCAGACAAATCGTTTCTTATTTCAAAAATAGAAAAAGCTTAAACGGTGAAAAAGTAATAACAATGACAGTTGGTTCAATAATCCAAAAAGATAGCAATAATAATGGAATTGCTGATTGGGAAGAATATCTATGGGGGCTTGACCCAAATAAGAATGGTAAAGAAAACAGGGGTTTCATTCTGGATAAGAAAAAGTCACTCATACAAAGTGGAGTTATCACTCCTACTGATGATTCAAAATTAATATCAGAAAGTGAAGTTCTATCTAGAGAATTTTTTGCTGCGGTTGTTTCATTGCAACAAACAGGGGAACTCAACTCAGAAACAATGCAATCAATTTCAGAATCTTTAGGAGAAAACATTATTCCCTCTCCAATAGATGATGTATATATGAGTACAATTTTAACACTAGTAAATGACTCAGACCAGGCAAACAATACTTACTACGAAGCTATTCGCAATTTAGTTAATAAATATGCCGAAGCGGATATTGGAAGTGAATTAACCTTTGTAATTCAAGGTCTAAGTGATAGAGACCCTCAAGCGTTATATGCAGCAAAGACAGTCGGAGATGCATATATGTCCTTCGGCGAAGAATTTGTAAAAATACCAACACCTAGGTCACTCGCGACCATTCACCTTAGTGTCGCTAACAATTATGAAAAAACAGGCCAATCAATAATCGGTTTAACAAAAATCCTGGCTGAGCCCATTATCGGAATGAGATCAATCATAAATTATAAAAAATATAATGATCTTCTGGCAACTGACTTAGAAAAACTTTCGGATTTTTTGCAATAAAATACAATATAGTGTTATAATATGTTAATAAGTTTTATGAAAAAACAAACTACCGTAAAAAAAATTTTGAGTTCAATTATCTTCATTGCTTTTGTGTGTATTTTGTCTTTCTCTTCTCCTATTTTAGCTGCAACAGAGCGAAGCATGTCAGAACTTTATGCGAACCCAAATCAAAGCAATGCAAAAAATCCATATAAATTTAAAGTCAGTGATGTTGTCAACTCAAGTCTCCTGACAGAAGTTGTGGGTTGTACTGGTGTTGTTAATAAAGTTTCTACTTGGATGATGAAATTCGTTCAATCTCCTGTTAAACAAGCCCAAATGCTGACAGAAAAAATCCAAAAATATCGAGAACAACTCCAAGCAGGTTGTGCCTCAACTAAAGCAGCTGTTCAGGCAACTGCTGGTGCTACGCCAACAGTCAACGATTTAGTTACTCCTGCCACAACAGCAATCTCAAAAGTAAAAATTAAAGATTATTTAGCTTGTGTAGACCAAGTTAATTCCACTGACGATAAAGTATTAGCAGCACAAATTAAACAAAATGAGAAAGATGCAGAAGAGAGATACAAAGAACAATGTTTCGATGGTATTGCTATTACTTTAGCTAAAAACCAATTGACCGCCATGACTCGTAGTGCCGTTAATTGGGTAAACTCTGGATATGGAGGCAATCCTTTTTATGTTCAAAATATGAACAACTTTACAAACAATCAGAACAAAAGTCTTTTAACAAGAGGCGTTCTTTCATTAATTGATCAAGAAAAAGCATACCCGTTCGGAAGTGCTTTCTCAGAGTCAATTATAAATGTTTACAAAACAAATAATTCAAACAACTTCCTTGACTCTTTAACTTCCGATCTAGATAGTTTCGTTACCTTTCCAAATACATATGACGGCTATCAGGATAGTTATACACCTCTTGAAAGAGCAAAAAGGGCAAATGAAATTTTCGCAAATGACTTCTCGACAGGAGGCTGGGATGGGTGGCTGGCTTTAACTCAAAGAGACCAAAACAATCCACTTGGTTTTACTATGCGAGCTAGTCAATATTTAGCAGACCAGCAAGCCAAAGAAGAAGAAGCCACCAAAAATGAACTCAATCGTAATAGTGGATTCCTAGACCAAAAAGTTTGTACAAAATGGCAAATCTTTGACAATACAGGAAAACCATTAAAAGAACCAAACCCAAATTATTACTTATCAGGTGATGGAAATTTCTTTTCCCCAGGACAAAGCGAAGTAGAAATGATAAATGTATACAGGGAAACAAAAAGTAGTAGTGGCTATGATGTCTGTGCTCCGAATGGATGGAAGACTCTCACCCCCGGTGGTATTATAAAAGAAAAAACAGTTAGTTATTTGAATTCACCAGAACGACAACTGGAATTGGCTGATACAATAAACGAATCACTAAATGCTCTATTTTCAATATTAATTTCCAAATTGCAAGGTAGTGGCCTGTCTGGTCTTTCTGACTCAGTTGTTAATAATACAAACTGGGAAGATACAATGAATTCATATGATGATTCCTCAAGTCCGTACAATAATAA
>Ga0105047_10006427_pt1 | contig 19965 bp, 26 predicted proteins | sample MAT04_FD_78384 | JGI IMG/M metagenome (GOLD analysis project Ga0105047, IMG submission 78384) | Freshwater microbial communities from Lake Fryxell liftoff mats and glacier meltwater in Antarctica - MAT-04 (megahit assembly) | ecosystem: Environmental > Aquatic > Freshwater > Ice > Liftoff...
AAACTATCATAATGTAGTTGTTTTCTTAAATTATTAAGCTCTGTTTGTTTTTGATTATTTTCAATATTTTTTTCTTCTCCTTGATTTTGTACAGCTTCAATTTGTTCTGCTGTTTCAGCTTTTACATCTTCAATTTTTTGATCAACTTCTTTTGTTCTTTCTTTTACTTCTCCTGTATTACCTCCCATGCTTTCAACTTGTGAATCTTGTGATTCACTTGTCTCCTTAATATCATTAACTTCATTTAATATTTCTTTTAATTTCTTTCTTCCTAATTCGGCAATATCTTCATGTCCGTATAATTCTGCATCTTCAATAAACTTTTTAATCTCTTCTGGTTTCTCTTGGTTAGCTAAATCTTTCTTTAATAATTCTTTTTCGGAATCCATATATACAATAATATTAATTTGATAATATTGATGCCCGAATCGCATCAATTTTCTGAGCTTCAAGCTCTTTTATGTAATCACCTATAATACCCTTACGTTCTTTACTTAATTCGTCGAGTTTTTTTATAGCTTCATTGTATATTTCTTCGATTTTTTTAGCTTGTTCTTCATTTGTCATAATTATGTATAAATTATAGCACTTTCTTACTCAGTTAGTCAATTAAATATCTTCGAGTTATTACTTGATAAATAATCATATATGTAGTATATTAATCATATTATAAGCTCGGTTTGAAGTTTAACCCTTTTTGGATTAATATAAGTAAACAAAAAGATCTTCAGCTGCGCCGCAGAAAGCGGTTTTTTTAGTGGAAAAATATATGATTAAAAACGACGAAGACAAAAACACAATTGAAAGTATTGCAGAACATGCAAAAATAGAACTTTCAAGTATTGGCAAAATGCTAGAAAAAGCCGAATTGCCTCCTCAAGTAGAAATGCTTATTGAGGGTCCGGTTATTTCTATTCAAAAATCATCTGTTTATATAGATTTAACTCCATTCGGAACTGGTATAATTTATGGCCGAGAATTTATAAACGCCAAAGATATAATCAAAAAAATAAATATTGGTGATGTTGTTAAAGCCAAAGTTGTCGGAACTGACAACGAAGAAGGATATATTGAACTATCACTTAAAGAAGCAAAACAAGCTCTTATTTGGAGTGAAGCCGAAAAAGCTATCAAATCTAAAGTTGCTCTTGAATTAACAGTTAAAGAAGCAAATAAAGGAGGACTCATATTGGAATGGCAAGGAATTGCTGGTTTTCTGCCTGCTTCTCAATTAAAGAGCGAACATTATCCAAGAGTTGAAGATTCTGATAAAGATAAAATATTGAAAGCGCTTAAACTATTAATTGGTAAGAGGATAAGTGTTGTTATGATTTCGGCTTTACCTAAAGAAGGAAAACTTATTTTCTCAGAAAAAGACAATAATCCAGAAGAAAGACAAGAAATAGTTGGTAAATACAATATTGGAGATGATCTTGAATGTGTTGTCGCTGGAATTGTTGATTTCGGAATATTTCTAAAATTAGAAGAAGGCCTTGAAGGATTAGTCCACATTTCAGAAATTGATTGGGGTCTAGTAGAAGACCCACGTTCAATGTTCAAAGTTGGAGATAGTGTTAAAGCAAGAATAATTGAGATCAAAGATGGTAAAATATCTCTTTCGGTTAAAGTCTTAAAAGAAAATCCATGGAATGAATTCGAAAATACTCTTAAAAAAGGAGATATAGTTTCAGGTGTTGTTATTAAATTCAATAAACATGGAGCTTTAGTTTCTATCAAACAAGGAGTTGCGGGGCTTGTACACAATTCAGGTTTTGGTTCAGAAGAAAAATTAAAGAAAGCACTCGAACTTGGTAAAACATACGATTTCCAAGTAACTCTCTTTGAACCTAAAGACCAAAGAATGACCCTCATCTACCTAGAAGATACTAAAAAAATAGAAGACAAATAATAAAAATTATTATTATTAAAATACCTAGGATTTCCTAGGTATTTTTCTATTTAAATTCGCAACTGGTAACCAGTAATTATTAATTATACAAGGTCATCGCTTTATCTTTCCCTTCTGTTGAAATCATTTCAATAATTTCTGTAATTTTTTTTGAAACCTTCTTTAATTCTTTCAATTCACTCTCTTTAAAATTACCCAATAAAAATTTAAGTATTGATTCCTCCCCTTTAGGTTTTCTTATTTTCCCAGATGGGGTCGTTGGGGATATACCGATGCGGACACGTACAAATTCTTTTGATTTTAGTTTTTTGATTACTGATTCTAAACCATTGTGCCCACCCGATGAACGGTTAAAAGATATTTTATAACCACCAATCGGCAAATCAATGTCATCATAAATTACAATTATATCTTTCAAATTTATCTTTTGTTTTTCATTCTGTGCATATGAAACAGCAACACCAGAATTATTCATGAAGGTAGTAGGTTTTAAAAAAATTACAGTTTTACCACCAACTGTTTCTTTACAAAAAAGAGCTTTCGTTCCAGAACTTTGTTTCCATTCAGTTTTACTTCCCAACATATTATTAAGAACAATAAAACCAGTATTGTGTCTAGTCTTTTCATATTCAACTCCAGGATTTCCAAGTCCAACAATTAAAATCATATATTCTTAATATTAGCACAAAAAATTATAAATATATATTTTTTTAATTAATTTAAAAATAACTTTAGACCACATCAAACTCTATTCTGTCAAGACTATTTATGTGATAAAATAATACTCATATGGAAAATAATAACCTTATAGAAAAAAATATTTCAAACAAAACAAAATTTAGAAAAGGGCTTGAAAGCTTTTGGGATTTATTAAAATTCGCAATCGTTGCTCTCGTCATCGTTATCCCCATTAGAATGTTTATCGCTCAACCATTTGTTGTTAGCGGAGAATCAATGTTTCCCACATTCCATGATGGTGAATATTTAATAGTGGATGAATTGTCTTATCTGATAGGAACACCAGAGAGAGGAGAAGTTGTTATTTTTCGATTTCCTGGTAATAAAAAAAGATTTTTTATAAAAAGAATTATTGGTCTACCCAATGAAGAAATATCAATAAATAATGGAATTGTTAAAATAATAAATAAAGATAATCCGAAGGGATTTACTTTAAATGAACCATATATAGATGAAATGTTTAATACTTCTGATTCGTTTAAAACAAAAGAAAATGAATATTTTGTCATGGGTGATAATAGAAACAATAGTTCAGATTCTAGAGTCTGGGGTACAGTTCCAAGTAAATTGCTCATCGGTAGAGCCTATGTTAGACTCTTCCCCATCCAAACAATATCTTACTTACCAGGTTATTATAAAGAAATCAAATAATATTAATTAAATAAAAGTCGAGGTCACGACAAAACTAATATTTTTATAAAATAATTATTAAATTTAAATGATAATGAATTAAAATTTTAATAAATCATTATCTATCTCTAAAAGATGGAAAAGAAAAAAATAAATAAAGGAACTATATCTTCGGTTAAGGGAATGAGAGATATAATTGATAATCAATATTATCAATTTCAAGGTTTTTTCGAGAAAGCTCAAGAAATTTCTATGTACTATGGATTCAAACCCATAGAAACTCCGATTGTTGAACAAGAAAATGTTTTCACTTCATCTATTGGCGTGGGGACAGATATTATTGATAAAGAAATGTATACTCTAAAAACAAAAGGTGGAGACCATTTAGCTCTCAGACCTGAACATACTGCAGGAATTATGCGCTCCTATATTGAACATGGAATGCAAGCTCTTCCTCAGCCTGTGATGCTATACAGTTATGGACCAGTTTTTCGCCATGATAATCCCCAAAAAGGTAGGTACCGTCAGTTTTGGCAATTTGATATGGATGTTATTGGTAGTGATAAAAGTATTTTAGATGCTCTAGTTATTAAAACAGCCTGGACAATACTAAGTGAAGCCGGAGCAACAAATCTTTCGGTTGATATTAATTCAATTGGAGATAAAGAATGCCGTTCTTCATACATAAAAGAGTTAGTTTCATATTATAAGAAAAATATAAATGTCCTGCCGGCTATTGACAGAGAAAGACTAAAAACAAACCCGCTCCGAATTCTTGATTCAAAAGAAGAAAAGACTATTGAACTAAATCAAAATGCTCCTGAGACTTTATCCTATTTATGTCCTGCTTGTAAAAAGCATTTTAAAGAAGTTTTGGAATATTTAGAACAAATGGAAATACCATACAATATAAATAAATGTTTAGTCAGGGGTCTTTCTTATTATACTCGAACTGTTATTGAAATAATGCAAGAAGATCCAGAAACTGGGAAGAGAGTCACAATCACTGGTGGTGGCCGTTATGATTATCTTGGAAAACAACTCGGCAGCAAAAAAGACATCCCCGCTGTCGGTATATCAATAGGAGTAGACAGAATAGTTGAATCTCCTTGGTGTGCCAAATTAAGTCCAAGAATAATTAAAAAATCTAAAATATATTTTATTCAACTTGGTTCTGATGCTAAATTAAAATCTTTAAATGTTATTGAAATATTGAGAAAAGGCAAAGTCCCGATATCTCAATCAATTTCAAAAGATAATTTAGGAGCTCAATTAGCTATTGCTGAAAAACTTGGAATGGAACATGCAATTATTTTTGGGCAAAAGGAAGCCTTAGAAGAATCTGTTATTTTCCGTAATATGAATAACAGATCTCAGGAAACTATTAAAATTTCAAAATTATTGGAATATATAAAAAATTTAAAATAATTAATTAAAGATATGGTTTTAATTATTCAAAATGAAGATAAGGTTCTACGTAAAATATCAAAAATGGTACCTGTTTCTAGTATTATCAAACTTAAAATTCAAAAAATAATTTCCGATATGAATGAGGCCTTGGATAGCCAATATGATGGAGTTGCTATTGCAGCTCCTCAGATCGGTGTCTCTCTAAGGATATTTATTGTTTCCAGTAAAATTTTTGATGAAAATTTTATCAGAGGTGATTTGATGAATAATAAAAACTTCAAAAGAAATAAATCCAATCTAATCTTTATAAATCCTTTATTTAAAAAAATATCAAAAGATAAAAAATTAATGACAGAAGGATGTTTATCAGTCAGACCATTATATGGCAAAGTTCGCCGAGCTACAAGAGCAACTGTTGAAGCTTATAATGAGAAAGGGATTAAATTTACAAGAGAAGGAACCGGACTTTTGGCTCATATCTTTCAACATGAAATAGATCATTTAGACGGAATTCTTTTTACTGATAAAGCAAAAGATTTGCAAGAATTTTTCACTGAATAAAATATTATGAAAAAAATAAATTTTGCATTTTGGGGAACACCTGATATAGCAAGTAATACACTTGAATTACTCAAGGATAATGGATATATTCCCAATATCATCATCACCTCAGTTGATACAAGGGCTGGTCGTGGAATGCACTTGAGTCAGACCCCTGTATCTATTTGGGCAGAAAAAAATAATATTAAATGTTTAAAACCTGAAAAAATTACTCCTCTATTTATTAATGAGTTAAGTTTATTTGATATTGATATATCTATTGTCGTCGCTTACGGGAAAATTTTACCAGAAAAGATAATAAATTTACCTAAACTAGGAACAATAAATATCCACTACTCTTTATTACCTAAATACAGAGGTGCCTCCCCTCTTGAATCATGTTTACTTAATGGCGATCAGACGACAGGAGTAAGTATTCAACAAATGCAATACAAATTAGATAGTGGTCCAATTTTAATTGATGAAGAGATAAATATTGGCATAAATACATCAAAAAATGAATTAAAAGTTGAATTAATAAAATTAGGTGGTAAATTGTTGTGCAATATTTTTCCTAGAATTATTGAAAAAGAAATAATCCCTAAAATCCAAAATGAAAAAGAGGCTACGTATTGTACTAAAATTAAAAAAGAAGATGGGTTAATTGATCTAAATAAAAATAATATCGAAAATTACAATAAATATCGTGCTTTTTATGGCTGGCCAGGAGTATATTTTTTTGCAAATCAAAACGGAAGAAAAATAAGAATTAAAATAAACGAAGCTACGTATGAAAAAAATACCTTCGTTATTAAAAAAGTTACCCCCGAAGGAAGAAAATTGATAGATTACAGTATTTTTCTAAAACAAAATTAATATTTAGAAGTAAAGGGATTTCTGCTAGATATCCCTTTCAACATCTTCTTGATGCTTTTTGCTCCTCTTTTAAATAGAGTTTGTTTACGATTTTTATCATTTTTTATTTGTCGGACAATTTCTTCTTTTACATCATCTATAGCTTTATACAAATCCTCTTTTTCAGAAACTGAATAAAATTTATTACCTAAAACTTCAATATTAAATTCAGCTTTAAAAACATCGCCCCTTTTATGATGATTAGTTGTTTTACCAACTTCAACATAAATAATCGCTTCATTATTTTTTATAAATTTCCGAAGACCATCTAATTTTTTATTTGTATAATTAGTAATTGCCTCGGTCAAATCCATATTAGTGGCTTTTATATTTATTTTCATTTTATTTTTTAAAATTAATCTAATAATATGCACTCCTAAACTTCTTCTTTTAATTTAACTGATAATAATTTACTTGGATTTTGATGTCCATTTATTATTCGAACATCTTTTTCTTTTATATTAAATAAAGATGATACAATCTGACAAACTCTTTTATTTGCTTGATTCCTAAGAGCTGGTTCACGAACAGAAATATAATAAATTCCTTTATTATTCTTTAGTAAAGACTCTTTTTTAGATTCAGCTTGAACTCTAATTCTAATATACACAGTATTAATTATAGCAAAATTATAGAATTATACACAATTGACTTCTTAACTTCTTAAAAAAGAGCTATAATACATTTATGAAAAGAAAAATTCAAATTATCAAAATTATTGCTTCTGTTGTCTATATAATTATAATTTTTATTTTAGAATTTAAAAACCAACAGATTTCTTTGTCTTATCACTTACCCAAATGGCTTATCCCTAGTATTTTTTCTATTAGCATAATTTATATTTGCTACAAGTATATTGTCTTGTCTGTAAAAGAAGGTCATTTAGAAAAAGAAATGGTATTAATTATAAATCATACTTTTCGAACTCCTTTAACCAGTTCATTGTGGTATACAAAAGAATTAGAAAAGAATTTATCTCAAAATGAAAAATTGTCATATTTGCAAAATTTAAACAATTCAATAAGTAAAGTATTAGGTGTTGTAGATATCCTGACTGGGATAAAAAACGTAAAAGATATTTCTGGATACTATTTTGAAGCAACTTCACTAAGAGAAATTATCGAGGGCTCAATAAGAAAATATCGCGAGCAGATAAACAAAAAAAATATAAATTTTCAAGTATCAATTTTTAAAAATATACCTCTTCTGACTGTTGATCTTAAAAAAATTATCTTTGTAATAGACACAATAGTAGAAAATGCTATTCTATACACAAAAAAAGATGGTAAAATATTAATTGATTGCATTCCTGATTCTAAGAAAATAACCTTCTTTATCAATGACACGGGTATTGGATTAAGTCGGATTGATAAAATAATGATTTTCTCTAAATTCTATCGTAATGAAAAAGCAAAATTACTAAATACAGACGGACTTGGTTTAAGGTTACATTTATCTAGAATTATTATAAAAAACCACCACGGTAAAATATATGCAAAGTCAAATGGTTTAGATGAAGGTTCTACTTTTTTTATAGAATTACCATTTATTAAATAAAATTATTTTTGATTATTCAAAATATCTTTTATTTCTTTTAATTCTTTTTTGATATTATTAAGAGCTTCTCTCTCTTTTTTAATTTCCTCTTCTGTTTTTTCATCAATTCTTTTTTCTTTATTTATACCTGAAATAATTATATTATCCCCAACAAAAAATGAAACAAAAAGCCCGATTGATAAAGTCACCACAACCCCAATGAAAAGAGAATCTAATCCAGACAAACCCCAGTCATCTGAAATATGCCAAATACCCCTCCAAATAGAAACTATTCCAATACTACCAAGAAAAGCATATATTAGAGGAAAATGGGTTAATTTTCCTCTAATTTTATCTTCAAATTTGTCAAAAAAATGATAAATTTTATTAAATATATTCATAAAAATTATTTTAATTTAAAACAATCATGCCAACAATACCGACAATAGTTAAACAAATAAGACATGGAATTAGGACTCCTTTAACTATTTTTATTTCTGAATTTTTTTCTCCAACAACAGCTTCTCCTACTAAGATATCAGCCAAGGCTATCATATTCCCAAGCCCGGCTCCAACAACCAAAAGTGCCAAAGTAATATTTGTGTCTAAACCAATACTAATAGCTGTTGTATTAAACAAAGAGCCAAACATAATATTTGACGCAGTAACACTTCCGGTCATTAAAGCCCCAAAGGCTCCTGCAAATGGAGCAAAAAAAGGAAGAAAGCTCGTTTCTATTGTTTTAGCGATAAGATTAATTGCAGATGGAATTCCAGATAAATTATTGCCAGAATTAATCATGATTTGAACCATTGCCAGCATAGAAGAAATAACAAGAAATGGAATAATTGCCCCATCTAAAGCAGGTTTAATTGATTTTTTAAAAATTTCTTTTCCACTTTTCCATATTATAATTACAATTAATCCTGTAATAATAAATATAAAACCAGGATTAAATAAATTAAAAGTGTGTTTAAATCCTATTCCTATCGGAATACCCATTTTACCTAAAATAATTTTTCCTAAAATCAATAAAATAACTAAAATAATATAAGGTAAGAAAGATTTAAGGGGTGATAAAGTTTTCACCTCTTCTTCTTTTTCATTTATAGATAAACTAGTTTTTGGAACAAAAATCCCAAATTTAATTGATAAAATAGCTAATATTAAGCCAACGATTGAGCCTATAATTGATGGAAACTCTTGACCAATATAATTGGCTACCAAAAAAGAAGGGACAAGGAATAAAATTCCTGACCAAATAGCAAATGGAATTATTTCTAAAAATTCTTTTTTTCTATTTGTTCTTCCTGCTGTTATGATCCACATCATAAAAACTGGGACTAAAATTCCTACAAAGTTAAACAAAGCAGCATAGTATGGTACTCCAGAAACACTTAAAGTCGCAAAACCCACTTTTATCGGCGTACCAGCAGCTCCAAAAATTCCCGGAATACTATTCCCCAAAAGTCCAACAATTAAAGCTCTAATCGGGGGTAAACCAAGTCCAATTAAAAGAGGGACTGCAATGGCAGCTGGAATTCCGAAACCTGCTGTTCCTTCCAAAAAACACTCAAAAAACCAAGCGATGAGTATAACTTGGACACGATAATCTTTTGAAATTCCTGATAAATAATGAGAAATATTTTTAATTATTTTCAGGTCTTTTAAAATCTCTAAGAAAAAAATTGCTCCAAAAATAATAAGAAAAATATCAAAAGCTACAAATATTCCCTTGCCAAAAGAAATATATAAAAATGTATTTAAAATTTTCCAATAAAATATTGAAAGTATAGTATACAAACCCAAAGTAATAACTGAAGCTTTAATTAAAGTCGTCTTCTTTACAAATAAAAGAAAAATAAAAACAAGAAAAGGGAAAATAGATACTAGTATTGGAATATTGTTCATATATAAATATATCCTATCATTTTTTAAAGAATATTCCTAAAAGAAAAAAATAAGAAGAAGAAAATATATTATTATAATAGAAATTTAATGACTCTTCAGCCAACTTATCATTTTTTTGACTGTTCCTGGTCCTACTTCACCATCAACTGTTAAACCTTGATCTTTTTGAAAATTTTTAACAGCAGTACTGGTCGTAACTCCATAGTCATTATCTATCTTAGCAGATTTATTATTGTAAATATTTAAAAATTTCTGAACAGAACCAACTGCCGGACCTTGTGATTTATTTTTAAGATAAATATTGCCATCAACAAGTTTTTGTAATTCATTTACGAGGGTCTGATTTTTAGAGACGGTCGGTATTGGTTTTGTAGGTAAAGGAGCCTCCACTTCTTTAACAATAGGAGTTTCTTGTCTTATTTGCTGTTCATTAGTTACTTGTAAAACATTAACTTGACTCTTTAAATCAATTATTTCTTTTTGTAAAGTCTGGTTTTCATTTTCTAACTCTTTTTGTTTTTGTTCGTCGACATGAGAACTTCCTGACTCAATCGTTGAAAAAGCCCAATAGCCACCTAAGCCAAATAAAACTAAAATAAAAATTGAAGATAATATAAATTTAAAATTTTCCATAATTTAATTATAGCAAAAATTATATTTATATACCACAATTTACTACTTACTACTATAAATTATCTTAATTGACAAAAGTTAAAGCTATACCAACTTGGTTTCCTCTTCCAGTTCGTCCGATACGATGAATATAATCTTCATAAGTCGCTGGTATTTCAAAATTTATAACATGAGTCACATTAGGAATATCGAGTCCTCTGGCTGCTACATCGGTCGCAACTAGAATCTGACTATGATTATCTCGGAAAGCCTTTAGGGCACTTTGACGTCTTGATTGATTTTTATCGCCATGAATAGATTCGGCCTTAAAACCATTTTTAACTAATGTTTGACAAAGTTTTTCAACTCCATGTTTTGTTTTTCCAAAAATAAGAACTTTGGAGAATTCTTTTTTAAACAAGAGAGAACTTAATGTTTCAATTTTATCTCCTCCATTTTGAACCCGAACAATGTTCTGTTCGACATTTCGAGCTGTATCTCCTGTCTTAACAGAAATCCTTTCTGGATTATTTAGAAATTCTTTAATTAAACTATCTATTTCACTTGTAATAGTTGCCGAAAAAAACAAAGTCTGACGATTTGGAGCCATATTATTCATTAGAAATCTCATATCATTAACAAAACCCATATCAAGCATTCGGTCAGCTTCATCAAGGACAATAGTTTTGAATTCCGGTAAACGGATTACTTTACGATCAACTAGATCTCGAAGACGTCCAGGTGTCCCAATGACAAAATTATGCACTCTACGTAAATTTGAAATCTGACTACCTATACCAACTCCCCCAACACAACAAACTGAGAAAATTTTTAATTCTGATCTAAACTCTATAAGTTCTTGATTAATTTGAAGAGCCAATTCCCTGGTTGGAACCATAATTAAAACTTTCTCATGTGGATTATTTAATATTTTATTAAGCAAAGGTAAAAGGAAAGCTGCCGTCTTACCAGTTCCAGTATTAGCAACTCCAACAACATCTCGACCTAAAAGAACAAAGGGAATTGAAACATCTTGAATCGGAGTTGGATCAATATAACCTTTTTTAATTATATTACTTTTTAAAACATCATTAATTTTGAAATCAGAAAATTTATTTTTAGGAATATAGGGAGATGATGAAATAATTGGATCAGCCTTACAAATAAATCTAGAATGACTTATTTTACTTCCACCATTAAAACGACCTCCCGATCTAGATCGATTAGTATTTGAGCGACTTCTATAACTACTACCACCTTGAGATGGTCTGCTTTTACCTGCTATATGCGAAGCAGACCTGCCTTGGCTTTTACCACGGCTATTTTGTTTATACATATTTATTTACCAAGTCTATAAAATTAAAAAGTAAGACGGACTTGGACCTTATCCCTTAAGGTTTCCATAAAGACTTTCCATTGGGATAAGACATTATATAAGGCGCATATGCGCAAGAAAACCATTGAGAATACAACTTACGAGACAATTATATAATTATTAATAATAATTGTCAAGCAAAAAATCACCTTAATAAGATTAAGGTGATTTTTTGTACTATTATGCTCTTTTATGAACAGATTTTTTCTTATCAACTTTATTCTTAAGCATGACCTTCTTAACTGCAAGCCGTTTGGCAGTTTTAGGTGAATGTTTAGATTTTTTATGCGGATGAAGCGATGTTGCTCTTTTTGCCATATATAAAATATATTTATTATTAATAAAAACTTTTATTAGTATACCTCAAATAAATAAATAATCCAATCATTACAAGAATACCTCTTATGTCAACTAGACAATAAGAGGTATTCAAGAAGTATAAAAAATTATATTTTAGATACTTGGGTAGCAGCTGGGCCTTTTTCACTTTGAGTAACTTCAAAAGAGACACTATCCCCTATTTGTAGTTCATCAAATGTAACACCAACTAGTTCTTTAGAATGGAAGAATAAATCTTTAGCTTCGCCTTCGCGAGAGATAAAACCAAATCCTTTATCCGTAAGAGTTTTGATTGTTCCTGTCATCATATGATTATTTTTATTATTTAAATTGAAACTTCGACGTTGTTCCTGTGCCTTTACACAGATTAAGTATAACATGATTTAGATAAATCAACTAAGGATAACTAAAATATCCGAAGAATTAACCCAATAAAAAAGCCCGGTATCACAACCGGGCACTCGATCCTTCACAACAAGAAAACCCCTTAACTTGCTGTTTTAAAGATCAAGAATAAATAATACAATACCACAATTAATATAATAAATCAAGACCTTAATTTTCTATAGATATCTTTAGTAAAAAATGATCTTAAATGCTATAGTTATTCATTATGCCAGATGTCACTTTATTATTAAAGCTCTTAAATCAATTTGAATGGTTAGGTAATTGGTTATTCTTAGCTCTTGCTTTTATTGAATCTGCTCCTTTTGTTGGAATATTCATTCCTGGGGCTACTTTAATATCAGTCGGAGGGTTTTTAGCTTCTCAAAATTTACTTAATACTTGGAACATTATAATTTTTGCGACAATAGGAGCTATAATTGGAGATTTTTTTAGTTATACCCTCGGTCGTTGGGGAGGTAGTTGGATAAAAAATAATAAAGTTATAAATAGAATAATTCTTAGTCAAGGAGAAAAATTTTTTAAAAGACATGGCAATAAAAGTGTTTTTATAGGTCGTTTTTTTGGACCAATTAGAGCTATCATTCCATTTATCGCTGGTTTATCAAAAATGAAATCAGGGCCCTTTATATTTTGGAATATTTTAAGCGCAATCGGTTGGGCAATATTAAATGTTTTTCTTGGATATTTTTCTGGAACTATTATCGTTTCTATTTTCAAGAAATGGTCAAATAGTATGACTTTAATATTAATAGTTTTGGGAGTAGTATCTATTGTTTATTATTTAATTAAAAAAAGAGGTGTCTCAATTATTTCTTCTTTTCGTCTTACTAGTCTAAATTTTATTAATTACTTAAACAATAAAAACTGGTTTAAAAAATTAAAATTTAAATATTCTTTTATCTCTGATTTTTTTATTGAGAGTAAAAATCCAAATGAAAAAATATTTGGATATATTCTTATTTTTTGTTTTTTAACTTTTATTTACCTTCTAATTCTAATCTTAGATATATTTTAAGTTTTTCTAAAAAAATTTTGGAAGCAAAATTCCAACCCGTTTTTTATAAGATTTATATTCTATATTATTTCCCCATTTTTTATTGGCTCCCTTTTCTAATAGTGGAATACCACTTACAAAATTAATTAAAAGAATAATATATAAAGGTCCCATCAAACCAAATATTGATTGCCCGAAACTAAATGAAGGCAACATAAATAAATATAAACCAATCCAAATCATCATCTCACCAAGATAATTAGGATGACGTGAATATTTCCATACACCCTTATCTATCCATTTATCTTTATTTAATGGGTCATTAATAAATTTATATTTTTGATAATCAGCCACTGATTCCAAAATCAGCCCTCCTAACCAAATAATTATCCCAAAGACTACCAAAAAATTAAATTCTTTATTTTCAATATTCATAAACAACAAAATAGGAATCATTATAAAAAAAACACTAACTCCTTGTAAAATCCAAAATTTTAAAAAAGAAAAAAAGTTTTCTCTTCTATCATCAAATCGTTTATCCTTACCTATTTTTCTTATCCGAATCAATAGATACCCTCCTAGACGTATAGCCCAAATGACAACCATTATCAATAATAAAATTGTTAACAAACTAACATCATTTATAAAGAAACTATATAAGACCAAGACGATAAAAGTAATCGAGTATGAAATATCAGTCAATTTGTCAGTTTTTAAAATAAATGCCGGAATAAACATCAATAAATTAATGCCAAGTGAAATAACTAAAGCTAGAAAAATATTCATATACTATAATTATACTATCTTTTATATTTTCCTGCTATCGTAGGCCCAGTGCAACAAAGATTGTCTTTGTTTGGGTCGACAATTAATATCTCCAGATCGGCAATTGTGTTCTATTTGAATAACATGACGCCTAAAAGCACGCCATCGTTTAATCTGTCTTTTATCATCTATATGTCGTCTACCAAGGTAATATCGGCAATACCATTGAAACCAACCTCTTGGATCATTCGGATTAATCCATCCTTTCTTTTGCCATATTTGTAGTGATTGACTTGCCAGAACACCAAAATAATTTAATTCTTTATGTTGGCTATGATCAGGCGAGAACTCAGTTTTTTTATACCAAGATTTTGGAAGTTCATCTGGTTGATCATTAAAATAAATTCCACCAAAGACACCTAACTCCAGCATCTGCTTAGGGGTAAGCTCTGGCTTAAAGTCACTGTCAAAATTTTTACCTTCTATTTCAGTTTTATAATATTTATAATTTCTTTGAAATTTATCACTTACAACAACTATCTTTTTTTTCATAATTATCTGTTTAAATAAGTAATAGTTAGTTGTAAAATAGTTGCAAAAGTTACCCAAATAAAATAAGGAATATTTATATAAACAACAAAACGGAAGTGTGGCCAAATAGCAACAAATGCCCAAATAAGCGTTATTAAAACCAAAAGTATATCAATAGCCGCCAACAAGTTGTTTTTTAAACCAAATTGGAAATATGTAAAAGAAAAATTAAAAATCAAATTAAGAATAAAAGGTAAAGCTATAATCCATGATAACTTTCCAGTAAAAGTTTTATAAAAAACAAAGCCAAAACTATAAATAATAATAATATAAAGAACCGTCCACACTGGACCGAATAGCCATGAAGGTGGTGACCAAGATGGTCTTACTAATTGTGAATACCATTGGCTACTTTGCATATCATATATTATAACAAAAAATATCCTTTTTAGGAACAAGTTCTCTACCTTCCCTTTGTCAATTATGAAATAAAAAGTATAATGATTGTATGAAAAGAAAAATATTAGTAACGGGGGCTATGGGTCAAATCGGATCTGAACTTATCCCAGCATTAAGGGAAAAATTTGGAAGTGAAAATGTCATTGCTATAGGCCACCACAAAGAACCTAGTGAAGAATTTAAAAATTCTGGGCCTTTTGAAAAAGCTAATGCCAGCAATGAAGAAGAGATAAAAGCATTAATAGAAAAATATCAAATTAATACCATTTATCATTTAGTCGGAGTATTATCAGCTATAGGAGAAAAAAATCCTAATCTTGCTTGGGATGTAAATATGAAAAGCTTAAAAATTATTCTAGACTTAGCTGTTGAATACAAAATAGATAGATTATTTTGGCCAAGTTCAATCGCTGCTTTTGGTCCAACTACACCGCTTTACAAAACACCCCAACAAACAGTATTAGAACCGACAACAATGTACGGAGTTACAAAGGTTGCGGGAGAATTACTGTGCCAATATTATCATATTAAATATGGATTAGACGTAAGAAGTTTACGATATCCAGGAGTAATATCATGGAAAACTCCGCCGGGTGGAGGAACTACTGATTATGCTGTTGCAATTTATTATGATGCTATAGAAAAAGGAAGCTACGATTGTTTTGTAAATGAAAATACAGTTTTACCAATGATGTATATGAACGATGCAGTTCGAGCTACAATTGAATTAATGGAAGCAAATTCAGAAAATATAAAAATTAGAACCTCTTATAATCTTACTGCTATTAGTTTTTCAGCAAAAGAATTAGCGGAAAGTGTTTCAAAATATATACCGAATTTTAAATGTACTTTTAACCCTGATAATAGACAGAAAATAGCTGATTCTTGGCCGAAGACAATTGATGATAGTAAAGCTAGAGAGGATTGGGGCTGGAAACATGAATTTGATTTGGATCAAATATCTATTGATATGATAAAAAATCTAAAAAATTAGTAAATTAATTTCTAATATTATCTACCCTCTCCTCACCCGAAATACAATAAAAATTTTACAGGTGGCTGTAAAATATCTATCACATATTAATAATTCTTGAACTTTTGACATGTAATCAGATTTTTAGAGCACTCAGGTTAAACCAAGATGTTCGAATACAGATATTTAACACACATACACAAGAAATCTTCTTTATAAAGATAGTTAATCCCTAAAAAATCCTTCAAAAGATATCTCCTCTAAATTCTTTCTGCCACTTGGTTTTTCTCTAGATTTTAATTCATCAGGTAAGTCTTCAATACTTCCAGTTTTACCTATTGATATCATTACTTCAATTGTATAATCATCAGAAATTTTTAATTCTTTTTTAATTAAATCTCTATCTATACCTCCCATAGCGTGTGTAATTAAACCTATACTAGTAGCTTGTAGAGCAATATTTTCCCAAGCAGAACCTGCATCAAAAGAATGAGAGCTTGAATGCTCTCTATCGTCTAAAGTATTTTTTGAAATAAGAACAATTAAAGCAGATGCCCTTCTTGACCAAATTTGATTTTTTTCTAACACAAAAGACAAAAGTTTATTAAAATAAGGAGTACCCGCAACACCATAAACAAATCTCCAGGGTTGAGAGTTCATAGAAGACGGAGCCCAGCGTCCTGCTTCTAAAATGGTCATTAATTCTTCTTTTGAAATGTTTTCTCCGGACATTGCTCTGGGCGAGTATCTTTTTAAAAAAACATCATCAATGTTGTAGTCAGTATTTCTACTGTTTATAGTTTTCATAATTTTATTATACTCCCTTTTTCATAAATTGTAATCAATTCTTTGAAAAAGTAGTCATTTAGGATCATAATTTCAATACCTATCCTAGATAAAAAATTACTTTAATAAACAAAATGATTTTAAGGGTTCTCTTTCTGAGACGAAGTACAAACCTATTTTTTGGCAGGGGGGTGTGTTATAGTCCAATCTTTTTTGAGATAACGTAGGTAATAAACGAAACCAAGGATGCCAATATCGTTCCCCAAGCTAAATCCACAATGGTAAGTAAAACTGGCCAATCTCTTATTGTAGCTAAATTTGTTAAATCATAGGTCGCGTAGGTAATAAGCCCAAAGAGAGCCCCAAATAACAATGCGTATATCCATGAATTTTTTTCTACTGAAGGAATAATTACAAAAGAAACTAGACCAACAATAAAAAGTAAATAAAAAATAATCGCTGCTGTCCAATTAATATCTGTCTTCATTAAAAATCCTATTTGATTTTTATAAAAACTACTAGATATTAACCCGAGCTATACCATATCTATCACAAGAAATACTGGTAATGCGATTGCATAAAGTTTTATGAACATATTGTTTATTTAATAACATTATTAATAATATAAATTATATCAAAGATTCGAACTTCTACCTACCCTGCCTGTCCTGCATGCGCAGACATGGCAGGCAGACTCCAAAAAATAACCATTGTAAAATATGGTTAAAAATTCGGCTCCAACTGTATTATATTAAAAAAGTCATTTTGTAGATCAAAATGACTAGCAAAGACCCCTTATATTTAAATAAATTTAATCCATTACTAGATTAAGACCAACCTTTTCAGCTATTTGTTTAATCCACAATTCATGACGAGAAAGTTGAATAGAGATTGCTGCATATTCAACACTTAAATTACCGATAGCTTTAGCAATACCATCAGTAGAAACTATAAGTCCTTGTACTAATTCTTTCAAATCAGCCATCTCGCCTTGCATTTTTTGTAGTTCTTGCTTGGTGGCCACAATAGACATCATTCTATTTTCAGAGTCAGAAAGATCTTGTTTAGTTACAAGATTTTTAAAATCTTCTTTTGTGCCAAAAATACTACTTAATTTATTTATATCTTCATCATTTAACATATTTTAAGTATACAAAACTAGATAAAAATAAGCAAATAGTTCGAATTTCTACCTACTTCCGAAAAATAACCATTGTAAAATATGATTAAAAATTCGGCTCCGAACATGGGACGATGTTCGACTGAGTATTAGAAATTAAAAACATTTAAATCTATATGTAATTCTTATTTAAACGATACACTACTAAATTTTCTGCATCAATCTCAGAATCTCCCCTCAGAATAGCAGCTGCTATTCGGTGTGAATCACCTGCATTATTATCGAAAAAAACCTTACTATCAGGTTGTACAAACATATTAACAATCTCTACTGGGGGTAACTTGGATGGTAAGCTCGCATAATGTTTTATAACATTAAGACTCAACATTTTAGAGGAAGAATAATATTCAGAATATTTAGAATCAAAAGCTTTACTAACATCTTTATCACGCCCACTCCAATCTTTAAAACCAGCAGCACAGGTTATGAGGTCAAGAGGTATTTTCAACAAAGCATCTCCTTTTTTATTGATAGTAAATATCTTTGATACGCCGTTATTATCAAAATCTAGCTTCATCGTATTAAAGAAAAACTTACTTTTTAGATATTCCTCTATTTCACTATTAGAAATATAAGACCATTGAGTTTCATCATTATTAGAAAAATTTTTAAAAGGTGCCTTTAATTTATCAACAGGTAAAATTGCTTGCATATTATTTATTATTTTATAAACTTCTCTTTCCTTTTCATCATCGCTTCCTTTCGCTACAGATATAAGGTTTCTTATTGGTTCTGTAACCTCCAATTCTTCTTTTTGTATTAGCTTATACTCCATATTCATAAATTTATTATATCAAAACACCCTGTTAATTCAAATAATAGGTTCATTAGCTCCGAACCTAGGAGATGTTTGAATTTTATTGTACTGTATTCAATTTGTTAAATCGTAGTCCTCTTGAGGGTTCGATTGAGTATATTAAATAAATCTTTTAATACAAATACCCACCAATAGCTTGTATCTCTCCTTTAAAATGATTTAATTCTGTTAAATATGGCTCTTCTAGTCTTTTGCTATCTTTATTAAGATGTGATTGTATTTTTGAATCTCTAATATCTTCAAGGATCTTTATTATACCTGACATTCTAGGTTGAAACTCTTCTTTTGTACCTTCTATCCCAGCTCGCTTTTTAAATACATCAAAATTACTTTCAATGATTGGTATTATTTTATTTACATCTTCAATAACTATATTTATATCTATACCCTCATATTCACCATTTTTAATTCTAGCAAAATCTGAATAAATGTGCCTAAAATATTCGTATGATAGGAGCATCTTTAAACGTTTAACATTTTCTATCTCACCTATACCTCTATCTAATACATTCACATTCCTTGGTTCTTTATTTTCCATAAAATATAAATTGATTAATTATTAATTATTAATTATTAATTTCTTTATTATACCAAAGATTCGAACTTCTGAAAAGGTAGCAAAAATAACCATTATAAAATAAGTCTCAAAAAATGGCTCGCTTGGAGGGACCAATTACGAACAAACGATTGGAGTGAAATGTTTCCTTTTCCCTATGTATCACTAAAACAAATTAGACAGTTATTACTACTTTAAAAAATTATTCCCTTATTCCAAACAAATGGAAATTCAGGGTGAAACTTATCTCCTAATTTCAGCATTTCTTCTATTTGTTCTTTATTAAAAAATCGCACTTCTTCAACCTCAACTGAGTCAGGAGTAAATGGACCATTATGAGTTGTTTTGTAAATATAAAGTTGGTCTGTACAAAGTTCATCCGTATATAACTCTTCCCCTGTATATTCCAAAAGAGAATCAATTCCTATTTCTTCTTTTAATTCTCTAAGTGCCGCGGCTTTATGGTCTTCTTCTTTATTTATTCCACCTGCAGCAGAAAAATCCCAATGAAGCGGGTAACTCTTATCATTATGAGCACGAAGTTGAAGAGCTAGTTCTCCTTTATTATTATAAACTAATAT
>Ga0105047_10006429_pt1 | contig 19962 bp, 13 predicted proteins | sample MAT04_FD_78384 | JGI IMG/M metagenome (GOLD analysis project Ga0105047, IMG submission 78384) | Freshwater microbial communities from Lake Fryxell liftoff mats and glacier meltwater in Antarctica - MAT-04 (megahit assembly) | ecosystem: Environmental > Aquatic > Freshwater > Ice > Liftoff...
GAGCAGTTGGTCGAAATGCCCCAGCTGATGGATCTGGTCCGAGATGAACTCGACCGCCAGGGCCCGGAGTTCGCCGTACAGATCCGTTCCGACCGACGGGTGCCGTACCGAGCTGTGGAGCCATTGCTGATGGAATGCTCGCGGCTCGGGGTCACGAAGTTCGGGTTTAAGACTACCGGGGAGTGAGAGCGCCCGCTCGTAACACGGACGCCCACGTCCGTTCCGTCCGGACTTGGGTCGAAAGAATCGACGTCGTTTGGGATGAGTTACATCGCGAGCGGGCGAGTTACTGCACCAAACTCATACCATCTTCACTTTCATCACGCTCGTCCGGACCTCGGGGTCCAGGCTCCGCATGGACTGAGAATCATCACACCCAGTCGGCCAGCGGATGATTTCCGTTCGCCATCGGCATACTGACTGGAGCGTTGTGGCGATGTGACTCGAAGACGGCCAGCACCATCTCGATCGCGCCGCGTGCTTCAGTCATCGAGCATTTTGGCGAGCGGCCCTGCTCGATCGATTGAATTAGATCGCGGGCTGCTGCGGGGTTCCCACCGGCGTAGTCGAAGACGGTCAGTGTCTCTGGTTCGTCGAGACCGTGGCTGGTGATGGGGCGCCACTTTGCAGTCCCCTTGGCCCCCGACCAGTACGGGTCGTTCATCAAGAATGCCGGGTTGCCGAACCCGCTGGTGTGCTCGATGACCCCCTTCGTCCCCAGGATGCGAAGGCCGAAGCGGTTCGGGTGGCCGCCCGCCCCGCGTTGCGACGAAAAGTAACCGGTGATGCCGCTCTGGAAGCGGTAGGTCGCATCGACACGGTCCCCCAAAAGCGAGCCAAGCCCCTCATTCCCCGGCTTGATTTGCTCGCGTGTGGCGCGAGCCCGCTGCTGGTACAGCGTCGCAAAGCACGACTCCGGCTCGCCCGCAAATGCCCGCATTAAGTCGAGAATGTGAGTCCCCAGCACCCAGAGATCCTCAGTCCCGCCGCGCTGGTCTTCCTTACCGCGCGCGCGAATCTCCAGTACCTCGCCGATCTCGCCCGCTGTGATCAGTCGCTGGATCTGGCCCAGCTGGGGCGAGTAGCGGCTGATGTGGGCGATCGCGACTTTCAGGTGCCGCATGTCGCAGGCCCGCATGATCTCATCGGCCTCTCCCAGGGTCCGGCAGAACGGCTTTTCGACATACATGTGGCAACCGAATTCGGCACACGCCAGCATCATCTCGCGATGCTGATCGATCCAGCGGGGACAAACCGCGACGATCAGCGGGCGTTCCTTGTCGAGCATTTCCCGGTAGTCGGCATACCCCCGAGCGGCAGCTGTGCGGGGGATGGCCTTTTCCAAACCTGCCGGGTCGGAGTCCGCGACCGCGACGACTTCGCAATCGGGAAAATCCTTCCACACGCTGTCGAGCCCGTGCCCATAGTCACCTCGACCGGTACTTCCGATGACAGCGATTTTATACTTGGCCATGAGGTTCTCCGATGTTTGTGAAGCCCCGGTTCCGCTACCACTTACCAGAGCAGTTCGACTTCGCACACTTCATAGGGCGCGATCTCGATGATCACGCCGCCGTCGGGGTCGATGCCGAGCGTGCTGATTGTCTGCCCCATGAAGTCTTTTTGCCGGGCCTTTTTCGGTTGTCGAAAGGCACTCAACTTAAAGGTCTGCGCCCGCCCCTCTGTCTCCAGCAGTCGCAACACGCAGCCGCCAGACGCTTCGACAGCAGGAGGCCCATCCAACGGAAGAATCTTCAGCAGCACCACGTTCTTCGTGCCGACATGGAACAACCAGCCCGACGGACCCGACGACGCCGGGCCACGATCGACGGGGACGACGACTGGCGGTGTCACTGCGGACAGCGCCGCCTGCATCGGGAACGGCTGGTCGAGGGCGATCCGCATTGTTCGCGGGCCGCTCGACTCTCCAGCGACCAGCAGCAGCGTGTCGAGCATGCGGGGTCCGGTTCGGCGATGGAACGGCAACCCCGATGTCAGCAAGGCGAGTCGCTGGGTTTCATCAGCGATCTCGATGTAGTCCGGGGCCTCGATCCGCTCGCCGATGACGGGCTGGGCGGCTTGCAAGACGCCCTTGGTGATCGCAGCGTCCTCGTTCTTCCAGGCCCACCGGACTCCAAAATAGTTCGTCCACGGCTCCCCTTCGAGCGGCTTCGCCGGGGTGATGTCGAACTCGACTTCAATCATCGGGCGACCACGCCACAGACGCACCGTCTGGCGGAAGTCGGCCAGCACGCGATCACGGTTCTGGGGGTCGAGCAAGCGGCCTTCCGTCTCGATCTCCGCCAGCGTGGTCCCGGCGGACACGACGCGCTGCCGATTGCACACCGGCACCGAGTAGTAGGTCGTCTCCTCTTCGGCCTCGTCCCCCTCGCCGACTGTGATCGTCTTCGCCGTCGGAAACCGGTAAGCGAGCAGCTGGCTCAAGCGGTTGCCCTTGACGTTCGGAGTTCGCACATCGGCGATCCCGCCCGTCGTATCACTCAGCGTGATCTCCACGAACTCGTTGCCGAGTGAGAGTCCTTCGGCCCAGGCCCCCTCGCGTTTCTTCGCTGGCAACGAGGTGGTGATCGGTCGGTCTCCGGCGACCCACACAAACCCGCAGGGAGGCAGATCAACCACCACCGCAGGTCGCTGCGCATCGGCTCGCACCGCCACGACGCTCCCTTCGACAGGCGGCAGCGACAGTCCAACCGGCCACTCCGCGACCACGCGGCGGACAAACGAGAGCGTGTTGAGCAGCAGCACCCCTCGGCGTCCCGGCTCACCGACCAGGATCGGTGCGAGCCTGCGAGCTGTGTCGACTTCGAACTGCTGGAGGTCCGCTGTGAGGGCCTCATCCACGGAGGTCGGCAGGTCGGGCCCCGCGAGCTCCACGCGCTCTTCCAGGTCATCGGCTCGCTCGACCGACACTCCGCGCAACAGGCTGGCCAGCGCGCTGCACCACTCCGCCCGGTCGAACTGGTTGCGACGAGCCAGTGCCTCGCCATACCGCTGGATCGGGCGGTCTTCTTGGCGCGCCACAGCTTGCACGAGAAACGGAGAAAGATAGTCATTCGACCGCAGATCGGTATGCCGATCGCGGGTATCGGTCGAGGCGAAGAACTCCGCAAAGGTGACGAACTTTCCGAGGACCGGGGCGTACTTGGCCATCCGCCTGAGATCATCCAGCCATGGCATGCGCAGGTCGGGCCACCGCGCGAACGAGACAGCTGCGACGTGGTCATGGTCCATCGATTCGGCCATGCGAACCGGGAACCGCAGGAAGCTCGAAGCGCTGTCCCCCGCCAGCGGAATCCGGCTATACGCTTCCAGCACGGAGCCGTCTTGCCCCTCCCAGCGCAGGCGGGTCTGTTCATCATCCGGATACAAGCCGTCATCCATGACGAAGTGCAAGCCTCCTTGGAACCCCGAGCGCGAGAGCAGCTGGGGCAGTGCGAGATTGACCCCGAACCGCCTCCGGCCCCAGATCGTCGGTGCGTTCGAGAGACGCACGAGATAGCCTCGGCGACCTCGCTCCAGCGACCAGAGAATCGAGTTGATCCCGCTGAGTTGCGTGCAGCCTTCCCGCCAGTCGCCGCCGATGAGGTCAGTGCGTTTCGTGGTCCACGCCTCGCGCAGGCAATCGACGGTGGAGGGCGACTTCTCCTGAATCGTCGTCAGGTCATGCGCGGACAACAGCACGTTCGACGGGATGGGACTCGCGAGTAACTGCTCCAGTGCCGGAAAGACAGTTGTGGTCCCCGCCAGGCAGAGGTCCATGAGATAGCACGGCACCGGGTAGTAAGCCTCGCGACATTCGAGCAACAGTTCGAACGCATGCTTTAAGTGGCGACGAGCGGTCTCGGCGTTGTGGTCTGCGGCGGCTCGCGCTGCGGAGAGGATCTCGATCTTCAGCCGCACTTCATCCGGGGAGCTGAAGTTCCGCATGTGCCGCGTCAGCAATTCGCTCAGTAGCCATGTCGTCCCAAATGCCAGGAAGTCCGCGACGAGATCATCATCAATCGCGGGTACGGAATCGAATAAGCCGAGCGCAGCGGAGAGCATTTCCTGACGGTCATGATGACCGTGAACGACTGCCGATCCGGACGACTGAGCCGCTTGCAGCCACTCGCTCGTCGCCGTGCCGTCACACGGGATTGGGACCAGCACGAGTCGCCCCGGCTGGTCCATCAGAATGCTATCGCACCGCCGCCACACGGGAATGCACTGCGTCTCCGACAGCAACGCCGGATGCCACGCCACGGCAAAAACATTCAGCAAACTCCCCGCCGGTTTCTCGCTCAACTCCGACGGAAAGTCCTCCAAGCTGTGGCTGGGAATCAGGATGATGATTTCAGAGAAGTTCATGGGCAGTGTTCAAATCCTGGCGAGCGAATCTGTCTTGTGAGCGGCACGGCGCTAGCCGCTGGCTCCCCTCACCGTACGCTTTGCAGAGCCGGCGGCTAGTGCCGATCCGCTCTCGGAATTCGGCGTCACTTCGTACTTAGGAACTCGGCCACATCGAGTTCCCCGGTGCGCACCGTCAGTGTCGACGGCTTTCCATGGAGGCCGTAGACCTTCTCGGTGAAGCCATACGCCGACTTCAACCCCGCCTCATCGAGAGCCACGCCCTCCCCCTTCACGCCGCCCGCGATCGTCAGCGGACGGGGAGTAATCAGCGCGGCGATGTGTTCAATGTCGCCGACATCTCGCAACAGCCCGGGGGCCATCAGGCCGAGACGCTGGCCTCGAAATGGTACATCGCTGATGTAACTCGCGAGTGAGTTCACTGTCGCGACCCGAGTGATCCGCTGATCCACAGCTGCAGCACTGAGCACGACCGGTCCAGCGGTTCCGACTCCAATCACGGCGACCTCACCCCCCGATGCGGAACGAGTGCAAGTAATCGTCCGCTGAAGATCATGAGTCCATTGCCCGAGCAATGGGCGATCAACCCACAGACCCCATTGACCGGAGTTGTGATCGGGAGCGTGGCCGATCTTATCTCCGGCAGGAGACTGCTGAGCCGTCGCTCGCAGGTGGGGTTCCAGAACGGCCCAACCTTGTTGTGACGCGGCCTCTCCGATTCGCTGGACAAGTTCGGCGTTCTCGGGGTCCAGGTTCACGATGATCGCGACGTTCACGGGCATTTGAGGGTCACGGATCACCGTCGCGAGCCCACACTCCAAGGTAACACCAGGCTCACTTTCGATGGATACGACCGAGTGCGATACCCCGTCGACTGAAGCGAGACTGGGGGGACTGGATGGTGGCTCATCGGGGCAAGGGTTGTTCCGGAAGACGCATGATCGTAGCAATGCTTCTCGCATCAACTGCTGCTGCGAATCCCAAGCATAGACTTCGTAGGGCACTTGGATTCGCCCCACGTATCGCTCCCCCTCGGCAGCTGCAAACTGCGGCAGCGTCACCCAGTCATTGGGGCGGGTCTCGCCGGGGTAGCAGCGGATCGATTCGGGGTCTTCGAGGGTCATGGCGGGGTCGGGGAGCGGGGAGCCGTCGCCTTCGCCCTTGAGCTTCAGCGTCATCCAGCCGTAGAGCCGTTCACGCATCGTCTGGCTGTAGTCGTGGTGCCAATCGAAGACGGTCTGTTGGAGGGCAGCGGGGGCGTTGTGGAGGTCGAAGAACGTCTGGGCCACGGCCAGCGACTTACGGGCCTCTTTGACGGAAAACTGGTTCGCGTCCTTCGTCGCACTGAAAATCATCAACCCGCGCGGGGCACACAGGCCGAGGATCTCTCCCTCGCAGCACCAACTGGCCGCACCGGGAACAACCTCGCACATGCAGCATGCCGTTCCGAGGTACGAGTTATACGTCCCGACCGAGCAGACCGGCACGACGGCTTTGAACCGCGTGTCCCACGCCCCCGCGTACATCGTCTGGTTCCCGCCGCCGCTGGCGCCGGTGATGCCGATGTTTTCGGGATCGACCTCGGGCCGCGATTGTAGGTAGTCGACCGCCCGCATGTTCTCATAAACCTGAATCCCGCTTAGCGGCTTCCCGGTCGAGACCAGCGTCGCAGCTGTCATCTCACCGTGGTACTCGCCCAAAGCTTTCCCGACTCCGCGCTCTCCAGCTCCGAACGCATCAACGGCTAAAACGAAGAACCCGTGCTTGGCCAATCCGATACAGCGAGCCTGGACCTGTGGAGCCTGCTTGGCCTCCTTCCAGTGGCCGTGGACGCACAAGACTGCGGGGAGCTTTCCGTCCTTCTTCGGGACGTAGGCATGAGCTGTCATCCAGACGCCGGGATAGGTCTGGAGCAACAACTTCTCCAGCTTGTACCCGTCGCGGTCGATCTCGCCGAGTTTCTGCGGAGCGAGATCGCACGGCGTCTCCGGGAACCCGCCCCACGCCTCGAGCAGCTTCTTTCGCACCACCGCCAGCCGTCGATCTGCATCTGCAAGATTGGTTAGCGGAGCCCCGCCCGCAGCGACATCGCGCTGAGCTGAGCCACGAATGAATTCGAGGTACGCCTGGTTGGCGGGCTGTTGAGCCGTCGCAGCGCAGGACAGGCAGATCCACAGCCCCAGGGCCAAGGCCCATCGACTCCCATGTTGACTCGTCATCGACAAACTCCTCGTGGAATCGAGCCCGACGGATCAGTTCGTTCTGTCTCGTTCCGGGACCAACGACAGCATATCGACCCCCATGGATCAATGCTCGCGAGTGGGGGATCGCGCGCCTTACTCGAAGTTTCTCATGTCTTGCGGTATTGTGTGATCGCGGTTGAACAGTGTGGAAGTTCGATCGAATTCGAGATCAAAGGGCAACTTGTCATGGCACAGAACGACGACGACGACATGTTTGAAGACAACGACCAGGTGACAGGCGGGGCGGCGTCGAAGCCTCGTAAACAGAAAGCCGGGGGCGGGACCAACTGGGGCAAGGTGATCCTGATCCTACTGGGAGTGGGCGGAATAAGTCTCGCCCTGTGCTGCGGCGTAGGGTATTACTTCTTCCAGAATGCATTCGATATGACTCAAGACCCGGTGAAAATTGCCGCGATGCAAAAGGAGATCGTGGAGATCGATCTTCCTGCAGGTCTACAGCCAGCCATGGGAATGAACATGAACTTCGGCGTAATGACCATGACAATGGCCATGTACAACCCGAATCAAACGACTTCACTGATGCTGATGCAAATGCAGCTATCCGGTCAAACCGAAGAACAGATGCAGCAAGCCTTCAGTCAGCAAGCTGGGCAGCAGCAACAGAATGCTCAGTTCAAGATGGAGTCCTCGGAGACCAAGACGATCAAGGTCGATGGCCAGGATCGGAATTTCATTTTCGCCAAGGGGACGATCAGCCCTCCCAGTGGAACAGCGACTCCCGTGCGAATGGTGACCGGCATGTTCCCTTCCAAAAACGGAATGGGGTTCATCCAGTATTCGATCGACGAAACGACTTATGACGAGGCTGCCGTCATCAAGACGATCGAGTCGATTCATAAGTAGTGCGGAGTGGTTCTCTGGCTGGCCGCATTCAAAACGCACTCAGCAAGAGGAATTGTGCACTCCGCCGGAGCCAGACTCGCTCGTCGGCTGTCAGCACGCCACGTTCTCGCATGTACCGGGTTTTGGCCAGCGTTTGACCGGCCACGAAGCGGACCGTGGTCGAGAGTTTGCGGTGGCCGGCGGCTTCTTCGGCCAGCATGACTTCGGTCACTCGTTCCATCGTACGGGCTTCTTCGAGGTCCGGCTCGGGTGAGGAATTCCAGGTCGGGGCCTCCGGCGAGTTCGCAATCTGGACAACTAGCCTGGCGATGAGGCTGGAGATGCGGGCCAGCTTGTCGTACTCAATCCGGTCGGGAGTATCTCTTGATGTGTGATAGTCGGGGTGCTCGCCCGTTGAGAAAAACAGGAACGGGATTCTCTGGTCCCGAAACGGCCCGTAGTCGCTCCGAGTGCCGATAAAATCGACTCCTAGCCGGCCGACTTCCAGCCCGCTGGGAATGCCCACGCCAGCGGCTTGCGCTGATAGCCCGCCAACGTGCTCAGACCCGAACAAGAAGACCATCGGCAATGGAAGATCGCCCAGTGAGCGGCCAATCAAATCCGCTGTGACCAGGAGCTTGATTTGAGCCAAGGGGACTGGAGGATGCGCGACGAACCAGCGCGATCCGTAGAGCAGCTCTTCCTCCATGTCGAAGCCGACAAAGGCGATGCTGCGGCGAGGGCGAGCGGGAAGCTGTGACACGTAGCGGGCGGTTTCCAAAAGCATCGACACCCCACTGGCGTTGTCGTCGGCACCGGGGTGAATCTTCCCGCGACGCATTCCTAAATGGTCATAGTGAGCGGCAAGCAGAATGATCTCGCTCTTCAGTTGAGGATCAGCCCCCGGCCAGATCGCTCCGACATTCCGGCCGATGACCGGGGCGGCCCCATCCGGTTGAATAGCGTCGGGGATTGGCTGGAAGTAGTCGTTTCCGAAGAGTGGCTGCAGCCCGGCTTCGCGAAGAGTCTGGGCGATGGAGTTGGCAGCGAGTATGGCTCCTGGTCCATCGCGGCCCTCAAGCGCGGGGCTGGCGAGGTACTCCACATGGGGGCGTAACTGATTCGGAGTAATCACGAGCGGACAAATCCGCTGCGCGACGGGCGGAGCGGGAGGTCGGTCGCGGTGTGAGGTTCGGTCGGCGGCCAGAGAAGCGTACGGGCCGCATGCGAAAAGACATGCACTCATCCAGAGGATGAGCGCGAAAGCGGGACTCGCTGCTGATCTTCGAGAGCCACTTATGGAACCCTCTGCGGGACCCACGAGGGGCAGCCGATTTGGTCCGAACCGGGGGGTCTTGCGGACGGATTCTGGAGGTGTTCTGGGCCCACCAATTGGCCTTGATCTCATCATCCGTGATTCATCCGTCTGGGGCTGTGGCATTCGCAATTCAGAGTTGTACCGCTTCCAGCGAGCCCCGGACATGTCGTTCTAAGGCGCGGCGTCTGGGAGCAGAGTTTGACTCAATTCCAGGACGAGACTGGAGTACGACTCGAGGTCGGCAGCGAGGTCCGTCGAGTCCTTAAACAGACGCATCCGCCGGGAGAGGAATCGAAACTCCTCGGACAGAAGCGGAGGAACAGTCAGGTCCATCGCATCGCCCCGGACCATCCGCAACGCGTCGATCAGCCGCCGCATGAACCGATACGCTTCGCGCAACCCGAGCCGCTGCTCGGTGGTCAGCACCCCCGCGACTTCCAGAGCTTTCATGGCCTCTCGGGTATTCGGAGTTCGAACCGAGGGCCAGGTCTGGCCGTGGATCAATTGCAAGCCTTGGACCAGATATTCGATATCGACCAGACCGCCAGGACTCAGCTTGGCATTGAAGGTTCCGGGAATCACCAATTGACGGATTTGTTTGTCGCGAATTGCCCGCATGGCGGCGATGTCGAATGCGGACCCCGTGTAAATTAGCTCGTCGCGAATGGCCACAACCCGGGTTCCCCACTCCCGGTCTCCGGCAATCGGACGCAGCTTCACCAGGGCCTGTCGCTCGAATGGCCAAGCGGCGCCCGAGGGGCCAAAGTAACGCCGAAAGGTCTCCATCGAGACCGCCGGGCTTCCCGCCTTTCCGTGCGGACGCAGCCTCAGATCGATCTCGAAGATCCCTTTCCGGCGAGAGTAAATCGACTTGACGAAGAGGTCAACGAGTCGATCGAAGAACTCTTCGTTGCTAATTCGTTCAGGTCCCGTTGTCTGGCCCGTCCCCTCGAACAGAAACATGAGTTCGATATCGCTGGCGAACCCCAGCTCTCGTCCGGCACATTTCCCCAAGGCACAGATCGCCATCCGGCAGGGTTGGCCATCTGCGAGCATGGGTATTCCATAGGGCTGCTGAAGTTCGCTTTCGCAGAGGTCCCGGGCAGCTTCGATCGTGACCTCGGCGATGTCGGTCAGCTCATTCGCAAAACCCGCGAACGACTCCTGGTGCCCGAGGATATGCCGCATATCGACCCGCAACATCTCTCGATCTTTGAAAGCGTTGAGTACCTGCCGACAACCATCGAGAGTCGTGACCCGTTGTCGCTCTTCATCCAACTCTTGCCGCAGTTGTTCTGCATTCTTGGTCAACTTTCGTAACTCAGTGTCGGTGACGATGGGGATGACGTGTCCCATTTCTTGACGCAGCAACTCTTCACCGAGGAAGTCGCTGACGCCCAGCAATCGAGAGAGCGCGCCGAGGACTTCGGTGCGATCCAGCGAGGCCACATGTTCCGACCAGTCCGGCCGAGAGAACAGTTTTTCCAGGAACTCACGAAAATGCAGAAGAGCCGCCTCGGGATTTGGGGACTGAGGCAGCATGTGCGTAAAATGCTTGATCAACATGACTGCCGCTCGCAGTTCGGTGAGTCGCCTCGAATCCGTGATCTTGAGTCCGGCGTCATCGGTCACATGCAGTGTGTCACTGGCGAGATGTCCGGTCGAACGGATCGCGACGCGTTGAATCTGGATTCCGCTGAGGGTTAAGGCATTCGAGAGTTCGTAGAGAAAACCAATGGTGTCTTCCCCCGAGATGCGCAGCACTGTGGCATCGAGCGAGACTTCGTTATCGAATTCGATTACGAGTGGGAGCAGCACCGAAGTGGCGTCGGGCTCGAAATCGAGCAGGCTGGCGACTCGTCTCGCGAGACGCCCTTGATTGGCGGCGCGGGCCTCGGGTTGGCTGTCGTGAATCAGACCCGCCAAGTCGGACTCATACCGCGACCAGAACCCCGTGTCGGGCAGCGGCCCTCGGGCTCGGACTTGGAGTACGTCTATAAACTTTCGATGCGACGTGGTTCCCGTGGACGGTCCACCCACGGATTGCCCGGTGAACACGTCGCCCGATTCGATGTTCATGCCATGTGAGAGTAACAGCCCGCAGATCGCGGAGAGTTCGCCCGGTTCGTCATATCCCACAATCGTGAGGTTCCACAGGTTCTCCCTGATGTGTGTGGCTGTCACGCGAACTCGATTCGCGGGGCTTAATCTTTCCAATTGTGACAAATGTTGGTGCTGCATCGACTCGTCGAATCTCTCGGTATAGCTTGGGATGGCCCCGCCCAGATGCTGCGCGATCGATGGGTTTTGAATGACGGTGGAAGACGCGGATGCCCGACGTTCGACATACTTGCTGAAGATCCGGCGGATCCCCGCGCGGTGTCGATCGTAATAGGCCATGAACTCTCGGGGCCCCGGAAAATCGATCCGACGGGCCAAATATGCCAGCTCGCGCTGAGACTTGGGAAGTGTGTGCTCCTGCTTGTTGTGGAGGAGCTGGAGGGAGTGCTCCACCGTGCGTAAAAAGACATAACCGCTCGTGAGCTGGCGATACTCGTCGGCTTGGATGAAGTCTCGATCGGCCAGACGGACCAGTCCGTCGAGCGTGTTGATACTGCGGATATTGGGGTTCTCTCCTCCGTGAACCAATTGAAGATACTGGGCGGTAAATTCGATGTCACGAATTCCGCCACGGCCATTCTTGATCTCGGTCTCCAGGAGACCTTGGGCCTGCAGCTTGCTCTCGATCTCGCGTTTCATCATCAACACGCTTTGCCGGGCGACTTCGGCGTCGACTTGAAAGATCTGAGATTCGAGTCCTTGGAGTGCAGCGCGTCCCACCGCCATGTTCCCAGCGATGGGGCGGGCTTTCAGCAGGGCCTGTTTTTCCCACAGTCGGCCGTCCTTGCGAATGTAGTCGAGATAGGACTGCCGGGGAGTCACGAGGGCCCCGGCCTTGCCCCAGGGGCGCAACCGCATGTCGACCCGGTACAGGAAACCGGTCACCGTCATATCCGACAGACCGCGAATGAGACGCTGGGCCAGACCGGCATAGGCTCCTCCGTCTGCCTCGCAGACGAAGACCAGATCGATATCGGAGCTGTAGTTCAACTCCTCCCCGCCGAGCTTCCCCATGGCCAGAACACACAGATCTGGAGCCGGGCATTGCAGATCCTCGCTCGCGAATTTCAGTGCGAGTTGAACAATGCTATCTGCGAGAAGCGACAGTTGAAGCGTGGTCGCCTTGAAGTCCAGCAGTCCAAACGTGTCGCAAGCTGCGATCCGCAGCAGCTCCCATTTCTGAAAGTGCCTCAAGGCAATCATCCGGCTGGCCCAGTCATGGGCTGTGTCCGTTGCCGCGAGTCCCTCTTCAAAGAATTGTGGCCGACTCTTAATCTCGGAGAGTCTTTTGTATTGAGTCAGGCGTTCCAAGTAGGCGGGATTCTGGAGCAGGATTTCTGTCAGATAGTGACTTCCTACAAACAAGCGAACCAAGATTTCGATTGCTCGCGGGTGACTCGCCAGAAACGCCAAAGTGTGCGTCACGTCTGGGCCGGACCGCAGGAATCGGTCCAGATTCACCAGAGACAAATCCGGTGTGGCGGCCTCTTCCAGTGCCGCCAGCAGGGCGGGCATCCCGCGGGCCAAAGACTCCCGAGCAGTACTCGTGTTGGCCAGTGCTTGTAATCGCTTCCACGCCACGACCGGATTTTCAAACTGGACCGACTCGATGAGTGCGAGACCCTCTGCGTCTGAAATGACACCGGGGGTTAAGAATCGCAGGTAGGACGATGTGTCGTACATGCCAGACATGGTATGCGATCAATCAACTGAGACCAGCGACGAGGCAGAACATGAAGCACTCCACCGCGCGTCTTGCGTCATTCAACCCTTAGAGCAGATTCAGAATCTGCCTTCAGTCGGGACAGACAAGAATGTCTGTCCCACTTCAGTCGAGCAGACATTCCTGTCTGCTTTTCTGACTGAAGACGATTTCTGAATCTGCTCTAGCCTCTCATGCAAACAGCCCTCGACGGATCGAGAGCTGTGGCAGGAGGACGTGATGATACGACAGCTGGAGGTTACCTGCCGCGAGTGCGAACGACCGTGCGGAATGGACCGCTACGGGCGTAAACGCTGGGGCCAAATCCGTGGCTATGAGCCCGGTAGGTGGCCGAGAATGGGCGAACCGTCAGTGACTCATGCACAATTGGAGAGTAGATCGGACGCGACACGAAAACTGGAGCGGCGGTCACGTAGACAGGGGCGGGGGCGGCGTAGACTGGATCTAGGGAAATCGGAGTGGGCTCATAGCTGGCATAGGAGATCGAGGGTGCAGGAGCCGCGTAAGCGACCGGGGCCGAGTAGACCGTCTGCACGATCGGAGCGTATACCGGGCGTGAGACATACACCGGAGCCGGGGCGTAATACGACAGGCCGACCGGAATCGGAGCCGAGTAGATCGGCCGCACCACGGGGGCCGCGTAGTACTCAACCGGGGAGTAGAAGAACTGAGCGTTTGCGACGGAGGAGGCCATGCCGACCACCAATCCGAGAACGCTCAACAAGGCTGCTCTGATCATGACTACACTCCAAGGGTGCCTGATGCGGGAGGAGCCAACCTCACCGGCTAGGACAAGCCGCTCGATCCGAAGCGAGTGATCCGCTCACCGCTGCGGGGAGGTCTGCGCATTTGGCAAATGAAGCATAATCGGCAAAATGCGTAAAGTCACCTGACCGGCGGCAAAAACTGCCGGTGCGCTAGTGGCCAAGACTTGGGTTAAGTGACGACGCACGGGAGAGAGCTGGCTGGCCAGAGCGTCTCAGCCAGAGTTTTGCCGTAGTGCAGCAAACATTTTCAAGGAATTGGCTTCACTCTCCCGCGGCGTTGCGACACGCGGGCCACAGCGTGCGGAAGACAGTTCTCTCGGCAGTCGAATGCACGCCGATGCGGCCACCGTGACCGGTGACGATACGCCAGCATTTGGTCAGGCCGAAGCCAAGTCCTCGACCCGCGTCGCGGCCCGAGTAGAACGGGTCAAAAGCATGGGTTCGCTCGGCGGGGGTCAGCTCGGGGCCGTTGTTGCAGAGGTCGAGTTCCAGCCATTCGTGGCCTTGCCAGCTGCGCTGCCTCGCTCGAAGTCCAATGCGGCGGTTCTGGCCAGCTTCATTCGGTAGCGGAATAGAACCCACCGCTCGAATGGCATTGCGTAGCAGTTCAATGCAGACGACTTGGAACTGCTCAGGGTCGAGGGGGAAGGTGGAGAGTTGAGGGTTGAGGGTTGAGGCAGAGCCGGAGATCGGCGACGCGATGCGGATGTGGAGTTGAATGCCGACTTGGGCCAGTTCCTTATCGAATCGATCTGTGACCGAGTGAATGAGTGGCTCGATGTCGACGGGACGGGGCTTCGCGATAGGAGGCCGCGCGTAGACCATCGTGTCGGAGATCATGTCCCGAATACGCAGGGCCTGGCCCCCGATGGCGGTCAGCCAACGGCGACGTTCGGGGTCTACCTCCTGGCGTAGCAGTAACTGGGAGCGTCCGAGAATCGTCCCGAGCGGGTTGTTGATCTCGTGCCCGGCTCCGCCTGCGAATTCGGCGAGTGATTTTAGCTTAGCGTCCCGCAGTTGGAGTTCGCGCGCGGCGAGGTGCTCGATGAGGGTGGAGAGCCATGCGAGTTCGGCGGCCGTCACAACGGGGCGTTCGGACCTGACCCAGCAGAGGGCTCCGAGGCTCGTAGAACGGACGCCCACGTCCGTTCGTATTGCTGGTAATTCCTGGGCATTGGAACGGACTGGGGGGTCCGTTCTACATGGCCTGATCTCCACTAGAGCGGGGTCGATCTCGGGAAAAGACCAGTGGGCCAAGTCGCCGGGAGCGGGCAAAGAGCCAACGAACTCCTGCTGGCGGACATCGTAGAACCGGGAGGAGCCAATGATCCCAGTGGCGGCCAGTTGGGGTCCGGGCCAGACCCAAATGGCGGTGCGAGTTGAGGCATCTCCCTCGAAATACGAGAGAAGCCGTACGAGTCCGTCCTCCAGAGTCGCCGTCCGCAAGACCCCCCCCAGCCAATGAGAAACCCCCTCAGCTGGGACTGTTGTTCCAGCACAGGGGGTGGTTGAATTCACGGGCGAAGTCCGAAGGCGTCTCGCGTGGATGGATTCGATCGCTAGCGCATCGATCGGCTGGGTGTCTTGTCCATGTCGAGCAGTTCGCACATCCGGGTGAGCAATGCTTCCACTTCGAACGGCTTCTGAAGGAAGTCGTTCGCACCGGAATCACGCAGATCCTGAATCTTGTCCTGCTCGACCAAGCCGCTGATACAGATGATTTTGACATCATCAAGCGTGGAGTCGCTGCGGACGCGCTGGCAGACTTCCTTGCCGTTGATGTCCGGCAGCATGACGTCGAGGATGAGGATATCCGGCTTGTATTCCCGGACCATCATCCCGGCGTCGAAGCCGTTGTTGGCCACGCGGACCTCGAATCGCCCATCGGCTTCGAGGATGTCGCGGATCAGTTCCACGAGTTCCACATCGTCGTCGACCACGAGCGCCTTGCGACGACCGCTTTCCAACGCATCCGTCGGAATCCCGTTGTCCTTCATGAACTTATGCAGTATGTCGCGGGGAATGCGACGAAACCGAGAGCCCGGGACACGAAAGCCCTTCAGCTGACCAGAGTCGAAACAGCGGATGATCGTCTGCTGGCTGACCTTGCAAATCTTGGCTGCTTCGCCGGTGGTGAAAACCGTTTTCATGGCACTCTTTCCATCCCTTGGAGTGAGTCCGCAGCTCGGAAGTCTGCGGCCGGACCATGAGCACCGCGAGGTGGTGATTGGAAAACATCGGCTTCCATCGATCCGTGAACGGAAGCCGTGGCGACATGTCGCCGCGTGGACTGGACTGTCTCAAGGGCTCTCACCGTCTCTCAGATGAGTAGGCATCCCTCAAAGGTGCGATCTTGCCGATTCTTCCAGTTGTCCCGATTGTATCCATAATGCGGGACCGGTCAATAGGGGTTTCCCCGCGTGCCCCCCCGCTCTTCGCGAGTCCCCCGAAGCTCCCAGCTCGGGCAGAAACCGCCGAACCCTCAACGGGTTATGGCCAATTCGACCCCCGCATCGCATTGCAATACATTGATCCGTCAGTGCGGCGAAACGGAATTCCCTCCAAAACGACTACCAGCGAAACAGCCCGGTCCCCCAACTGAGCCCCGCGCCAAATCCGCACATCAAAATCAGGTCGCCTCGCTGAATCTTTCCAGCCCGTAGTGCTTCATCCAGCACTAGAGGAACCGATGCGGCGCTCGTGTTCCCGTATTTATGCACATTGCAGAAGACCCGATCTTCTCCAATCTCCAGGCTATCCATCGCGGCATCGATGATCCGGATGTTCGCTTGATGCAGAACGAACAAGCTGACGTCCTCGACGCGGTGCCCCGATTTCTCCAAGACCAGCTCAATCGAGTCCTGCACCAACCGCACAGCCCATTTGAACACGCTCCGACCATCCATCCGCAGATAGTGATCTCCCGCCAGGATGGCTTCTGCCGTAATCGGGCAACGCGAGCCGCCAGCCGGTCGGTCGAGTAAATCACCTCCCGCTCCGTCAGCTCCCATGTGATAGCAGATCAAGCCTTGCGATGGATCCCCCTTGGACATCACCACGGCTCCCGCCCCGTCACCGAAGAGTGGATAAGTCCGCTGGTCCTTCGGATTAATAATCCGACTCATGCAATCGACACCAATCACGAGCGCTAACTTCGAGTTACCGGTCGCGATGTACTGCGATGCCGTCACCATCGAATACATGAATCCGGCACACGCAGCTGCCACATCAAACGCAGCACAGTCCAACCCCAGCCGATTCTGAACCAAGCACGCCGTCGATGGGCACTGGTAATCCGGAGTGAATGTTCCGACCACTAGCAGATCAATATCCTTGGGATTCACCCCCGCAGCGCGGATCGCACGCTCGGCGGCTGCCACGCTCATTTCGAGAGTGGAAACGTTGGCCGGAGCGTGCCGCCGCTCCAAGATGCCTGTTCGGTCCTGGATCCAGTGGGCATCAAACCCAAACCGTTTATTCAGCTCTTCGTTCGTGACGACGTTATTGGGCACGAACGAACCGGTTCCCAATATCTGGACACCGGGCAGCGCATTGGTTCGCTGACTCGTCAGAACATGGAGGCGTTGTTGTGCTGCAGGACTCTCAGACACGGGGAACTCAACTCAGCGGGCCAGCTCGGATTCTTGCAGCTGGCGCCAGGGGAAATGTGCTTGAAGGATTGCTCGCTGGCCACGAAACAAACATTCCAACATAGGCGGCGGTCCGCCGACGTGCCCTTTCAAATTCGCACGCCAGAAGTCCAGAGCAGTGTAACGGTGAGCTAGAAATGAGAATAGCCCGCACTCGGAGCATCCACGAATGAAGGTGCGAGACGCCCTTGGCCAATGAGTTCGTGGCTCGCATCGGATGTGCCCGTGCCCCCTCTATGTCCCGGCAGGGACACCCGAAACAAGCCCACCGTTTCCAAGGTGGGACCCGGGGCTCGCGAACTCCGCAGACCCGCTAGTGACGACAGACGCCTCAAGGTCGTACGGGATGGCCAGAGGTTCTGCCGTCCCCGCCGGGACGAGTTCGCGGGGGGCGAGCGACCACTCACCGCTGAAGCCGTGGGCGATTCTCAACCGTCCGGGCCGGGACGCAGAGCAGCTGGGCCATTGACGATTATCAAGCAATCATAAAGTGCGTCTCGCACTCCACGAATGATGAGCACTGCACTCGATGTTAACGACGAGTGCGGCGCGTCGACCGCAGAATGGGGCGGGCAGGATTACCTGTCCGACTTGAGCGAATCGACCTCTCACTTCGCCAGCTTCAAGTGCTTCAGCAAATCACCGATCGGCATCGTGTAACCGATGTAGAACGGGCCGAATGCGGCGTAGCGGGCCGAGGCCTCGTCAAATCTCATGGTGTACACGATTTCCTTGATGTACTCCGGTGTCCGTCCCCACAGCGTCACGCCCCATTCCCAATCGTCGAACCCGGTCGAGGCCGTAATTAGCTGCGAGACCTTCCCCGCAAACTTGATTCCCGAGGTCGCGTGTTCGGCCATCAGTCGGGACCGCTCGCTAAACGGAATCATGAACCAGTTGGCTTGGGGATCACGAATCTTGTTCATTGGGTAAAAGCAGATCACCGGCCACTCAGGCATGTCGGGATAAAGACGCTGCTTGTTCATCATCGGCAGCCGTTGTTCATACGCCTTGACCTTGGCCAAGTACGCCGGATCGTCTGCCGCAGTTCCGTCGACCCGCAACCGCTCTGAGTACTGCTCGATCGTCGGCACGTACTCGGAGATCTCGGTGATCGACACGAATGAATATACGCTTTCGAGTGCCACGCCTAACTTCGAGGCTCGAATCCCTTGCAGCACGGCATCGATCTTGAGGGGATCGGGGTCCATCAGCATCAGACCCAGGTCCGCCCGATGGCCCGACACCGCGAATACCTGCAATCGCTCCGGTCCGCCCTCGCGACCGGGCACCAGCAGCTGCCGCAACTCCGCCCACCCCGCTTCGACCTCGCTGGCCGAAAGCGCCGTGAGCGCCAAAGCATTCACTCGATAGTAAACGTGCAAGCAGTGCCAGCCCGTCGAGAGACAAATCGTGGGGGCAGGCAGTTGTTCGGTGGATTGTCCGGGGCGCATAGTGGTCGGTCAGTCGGTCGAGGAGTGATGTGTAGAGATGCGTATCCTAGTCATTTCGAGGCTCAGACGCACGGAAAGCGGTCGAGTCGAAGGCGATCGATCGGCAGCCCGCTCCGCCCAGACTCTGAAAGGTCGGCCAGGATCTCTCGGCTGGCCGACGCAAACTTCAACCCGTGACCCGAAAACCGCGCCCCCAGGACCACTCGCGAATGCTCCGGATGTCTGTCCAAAATGAAGTGCTGGTCGGGGGTCATCAAGTATATGCAGACTTCGTGACGCCGCAGTGCCCCGACAGCGGCGGGGAGGAAGTAGGGCTATCACCCACCCTTGGGTAGTCTGAGCGCAACGGGAAGTGTTGGGCCAGCGGCGAGGGCTTGGTACAGCTTGATCTTCCCGAATCGATTCCGGTTCTGGCGGTGGTCATAGTGAACGGAGAGCCGCGGTGGGGGTTGACATGGACTTCGTTTTAAAGCCGGTCGAAACTCATTTCCTCGCATTATCTGATCCCCGGTCGCGCGTGAATTAGAAGCATCCGTTTCTCAGTGTGATCATGATTGCGGTGCTGGCGGTAATCGCGGGTGCGGATGGTCCTACGGCGATTTCTCGGTGGGCGTTATTAAAGTCGGAGTGGTTGCGAGAGACGTTCGATTTACCACATGGGATTCCCGGAAAAGATATCTTTTGGCGGGTCTTGGCGGCGATGAATCCCGCGGCATTTGAGAGCTGCTTTTATGAGTGGAGCGGAGCGATGAAAGCCGCACAGGAAACGGAGTTGGAAGTCACATAGCCGCAGCTGATCGTCGACGGGAAGACTGCTCGTCGGAGCCACAATCGGAAGGCGGGGCGGGGGCCGTTGCACTCGGTCAGCGTGTGGGCGGCCGAGGCCGGGCTGACCCAAGGGCAGGTCGCGTGCGCTGCGAAGTCCAATGAAAGCACTGCGCTTCCGGAGGTTCTGCGGTTGGTTCAGCTGGAGGGATCGCTCGTCACGATCGACGCGATGGGGACTCAGAAGGCCATCGCGAAACAGATCATTGACCGGCCAGCCGACTACGTTCTGGCTCTCAAAGCGAGTCATAATAATCTATACAAGGCGGTCGTCGCTTATATCGCTGTGCAGATGACGAATGGCTTTATAAACAGCGGCGCCAGACAGTACGCGACCTATGAGGCCAGCCACGGCCGGAAAGAGTCGCGTCTTAATATCCAGATGCCCGCACCGAAGGACCTGCCGGGGCGAAAAGACTGGAGAGGATTAAAGACCATTGGAGTCGCCATACGGAAATATAATCGGGCTGGGAAGGAGACCGTGTCGATTAGAAAAAGATATTGGCTGCCTGCCCGTCAGCGTGAAACGATTCGCGCACGCCGTACGCCAACATTGGGCGATCGCAAATACCTGCCACTGGACCCAGGGCCACACCTTTCGCGAAGACGAATCCCGCATCGCGAACGTCCAATTGCGAGAGAATGTCGCA
>Ga0105047_10006430_pt1 | contig 19962 bp, 16 predicted proteins | sample MAT04_FD_78384 | JGI IMG/M metagenome (GOLD analysis project Ga0105047, IMG submission 78384) | Freshwater microbial communities from Lake Fryxell liftoff mats and glacier meltwater in Antarctica - MAT-04 (megahit assembly) | ecosystem: Environmental > Aquatic > Freshwater > Ice > Liftoff...
CCCCGCTACGAGCCAGGTCGGCAACCCGCGGGCAATCTTGCGGAGTTCGTCGTCGGACCGCAGACCGAGCATGACGCCGAAGAAGAACGTCGCGGCCCTGGGCATGTACGAGTGAACGTAGAGGACCGCGCCGAGCAGCGCGACACCGGCCATGTAGGATCCCGCCGACCCATCCTTGGCCTGACAGCGTCGCCAAAGCCAGAACAACATCGGAAAAACGATGTAGAAAGAGAACTCGTAGAAGAGCGACCATGCCGGGAAATTGTATGCCGGAAACTTCCAGCCGATGATCGGAGCGCCGTGGATGAACAGCAGATTCTCCGCAATGATCCTGCTCCGGATCGGGATCTCCTGGATGACCCAATGCTGAACGGCGATGGCGAACACGAGCGCCGCGAGGAACGGCGGATAGATGCGGACAGCGCGTTTCCTGATGTAACTGAAGTAGGAGAAAGTGGTTTCCTGCTTCATTACGATTCGCGTGATCAGGAACGCGCTGAGGAGAAAAAACAGATCGACCGCGTAATGTCCCTGCGCCAGCACATGCAGCAGCGTCTTGGCAATCGAGTGATTCCTGGCGTAGTCCAGAGTGTTTGAAGTATCGCCGACATCGACCCCTACTTGAAGGTGGCAGAGGCTGCTGATCGCGTGAATGAAGACGACGATCATGACCGCGAAGCCGCGCAGGCCTTCCATGGCCGCATTTCGCGACGGGCCGCCGTCGAGCATGAAGAAACGCACGAGTTGCCGTTTCATCGGGAACATACGCAGAACTCTCCGCAGAATGAAGCAGACCGGTAAAGTTTATCGACCCGGCCGGGGCGACCGCTGCACTTCATCCATCGACCTTTCGGGCTTACCAGGCCGGAGCGGGCAAACTCTCCGGAATGGACAAGGTGATGGCGCGTCAGGCGGCCAACCGCAGCGGAGGCGGCGTCGCCTGGACCGGGGTCGGCACCGAAGCGGGGCGGCGGAAGTACCAGCGCTCCGCAACGGTGAACAGCATGACAGCCATCGCCATCGAGCAGATCGAACCCGCGACAACGAACAACGCCGCCGAGGTCAGGGGATGCAGCCCCAGTGCCGTGAAATCGATGAGCCACGCGAGGATGTACAGCGTCGGCATATGGATCAGGTACAGCGAGTAAGAGATGTTTCCCATCCATCGCATCGGAAGCGACGTGAACAAGCGATTCAACAGGCCGTCGCTGTAGCATGATTTGAGGAACAGCAGCGAGACAGCCACCGCGTAGGCCGGAAGAAACCATGCGAAATTTCGGCTGATCGTCGCATACGCCAGGCATACGGCTGAGTACAGTGAAACGACGAGCCACGTCGGCAGCCGGCATCCCACTTTGCGAAGTTCATCATCTGTCCTGCTTCCGAGGAACATGCCGAAGAAGAACATCGCACTCCGCGCCATGTACGAGTGGGCATAGACCAGGGCACCGAGCATGAGGATGGCCGCGGGGATGAATGTCGGCCGCTCCGGATGCCGCATGTGCGACCAGAGCGCGAACAGCAGCGGAAACACGACGTAGAAGGCGAACTCGTAAAACAGCGACCAGGTCGGGCCATTGTACTCGACGAAACGATAGCCGATGATCGGCGCGCCGTTCAGGAACAGCAGGTTGGCCCCAAGCATCCCGAAACTGAATTTGTAGCGCTCGAGCAGCACAATTTGTACCGCCATGGCCACGGCCATCGACAGAAGAAACGCGGGGTAGATGCGTAGGATTCGCTTCTTCAGGTACGGAAGATACGAAAACTCCCGTTGCCGCATTACAATTCGCGTGATCAGGAACGCACTCAGCAGGAAGAACAGGTCAACGGCATAATGGCCCATGTTCAGCGTGATCAGCAATGCATCGGTAATGCCGTGCCACTGTACCAACCGCCAGACGGGGGCTTGCTGTTCAGCCAGATTGATCGCCCGGTGCTGGTAGCAAACAACGCCGATGCAATGAATGAACAGCACCAGCAGCACGGCGTAACCCCGCAGGCCTTCCATTGCCAGATTGCGGGATACCGGTTGATTCAGAAGAAAAAACTGCCGCAATCGCTGGGAGATTCCATTCATGGCCAGCCTCGGACGGATCGATTTCCCAACCACAGATCGTCATCGGCCATCCGACCGTCAAACTTGGGTCAATCGGCACCTGTTTCGGCGGGAATCCGACGTAGCACCCTCGCCTGATGCGCACAACCGCGACGTTTTGACTAGTGTGCTGCCGCGACGTTCTTGCAATTCACTCTTGCGGTCCGGCAGTATGTTCCGTCCCCGCTTCGCCGCGTTTCCTTGACAAACAGCCACACTGGCCGTAACTTCACCCGAAATAAGTGAAGATTCGCACGCCCGATGCGAATAGGGCGATGAGTCTCCGCACCCGCAACAACCTCACGAGCACCCACGCATGGCTGACAGCCCCACCAACCCGGTCACTGGCAAGTCGCCGTCCCAACCGACGCAGATCAAGGTCATCGCGCATTCGATGCTCTTTTACTGGTGGCCGGTCTGGTTCTTCGGCCTGGTCTTCTCGCTGTGGACCTACGTCGACAATCACCGTCTGGCGATCGTCGGCCCGAATTCGCAGTTGGTCGTCACCGAAGTGAACAACGAAAAGTTCTACGCCATCACCGTCGACCCCACGACACGTCGCGTCACCGAAGATGCGGAAAAGCTGGAGAAAGTGGAGCCGGGCAAGCAGGTCTTTGTCCCCAAGATCCGCGTCAGTCCGCGGACCTGGATGGCACCCTTGTTTTTCACCATCCTGTTTCTGGTCATCCTGATCACCAACATTCCGCTGCGCGGGCTCTGGTCGCTGGTCACCATCATTCTGATTGTCGTCCTTGCCCTTGTGTTCTCGCTCTTCGATGTCTGGGATGGGCTGCTCACAGCGCTGGGCGACCTGCATATCTTCGTCAATATGGCCGGCTATCTGGCCATCAGCGTCGCGTTGCTGATCGCCTGGGTACTCGCGGTCTACTTCTTTGACCGGCGCAGCTACATGATCTTCACGCCAGGTCAGGTGAAGGTGTGTGAAGAGATCGGCGGGCGTGAGAAGGTCTACGACACCACGAACCTCTCGCTCGAAAAGCACCGCGATGACTGGTTCCGCCATATCATCCTGGGCTTTGGCACCGGCGACCTGACGGTGAAGACCGCCGGGGCCGACCGTCATGAGATCGTGCTGCCGAACGTCGCCTTCATCGCCTTCAAGATAACCGCGATCGAACAGATGATGCGCACGAAGCAGACCACGCCGGAGGGATGACCCCACTCCGATGATGAGCGATGACTTGCCGGTAGCCGCCTGTCAGGATGCCAAAGTCACCTGACAGCGGGAACACCAAACATCCTTTAGCCACGGATGAAACATTGACGAAACACGGATAAAGGCAATTGCTGTATCAGTGAACCGCAGCGGAACTCTGTTCTCTGTTTTCATCTGTGTTCAATCCGTGGCTATTGCTTCTCGCCTGTCAGCAGCCGCCCGGCCGGAGACAGCCCTTGACCGATTTCTACGAACGCTTCATGGGTCGAGGCCAGCCCGATGAACGGGTCGCCAACCCGTTCATCGAGCGCGGGCCGGCGTACCAGTTGCTCGTCATGGGCAAGATCGATCTCGATGCGGACGCGGTGACGATGGCTCTGCGCCGTTATCATCCGTCATTAGCGAAGGCCGAGGCGGAACTTCAGGAAGTCACACTGGATGACGCCCCGCCGGAGGAAGCTCACTCTCTCGTCGGCCTGCTCGGCTGGGGAAAGCACGTCATCAAACTGGTTGGCTTCAACACGCCAATCCCTGCCACCGTGTACGACACCTGCGTCCGCCCCGCCCACTTCAGCATGCAACTGAAGGACGACGCCAAGCTGCACCAAAGCCACATTCTGATCTACTACGCCGGCTACGAGACCGACCCGCTGGAGCAGTACGTTGCGCTGACGGTCGCCGCGTCGGCACTTGCCCGCTTCGACGGCATCCTGCTGCTGAACGAAGCCGCCCGTTCCGCTTTCCCCGCGGAAGCACTGCTGGTCGAGGAACCGGGAGCCGACGCGATCGAACTGCTGCGTGCCATGCCCATCCCGCTTTTGTACGGCGGGTTCGTGAAGATCGAAATTGAAGAAGAGCCGGGCGTCTGGATGCGTACCTTCGGCGACAGCCTGCTGAACCTGCCCGACCTGTCGTTCAAGGCGGATGGGCATCACCAGGGAACCGAAACATTCGACCTGTTCGCCAACATGCTTTCCTATCTGCGTGAGTCGGGCAGCGAGTTCGCTCCGGGCCACACGATGCAGGTGGGCGACAATCTGTACATGAAGCTGCGCTCGCCGACCGCCGCGGAGTGGTACCTCGAAAGCAACGGCAATATGCTCGTCTGCGAGGCGATCGATGCCTCGCAGGTGAACGAACCGTGATCAATCGTCAGCGACTGGAACAAGCCTATACTAAGGCCCGCGATACCCTGCTCGCTGAACGTACTGCGGACGGGTACTGGGTCGGCGAGCTTTCCGCATCCGCCCTTTCCACGGCAACGGCGATCACCGCGCTGCAATTGACGGGCGAGCCACGCCCGCTGGTCGACGCCGGACTGGACTGGCTCTCGCGACACCAGAACGCCGATGGCGGCTGGGGCGACACGACGAAAAGCCTGTCGAATATTTCAACGACGATGCTCTGCCGGGCGGCCCTTCACGTATGCGACACGCAACACCATCACCATGATTGCCTTGAACGGGCGGAAGCCTGGCTGCGCGATCGCCATGGCCGAACCGATGCGGAACTGGCCGAGGCAGTACGGGCACGCTACGGGCGCGATCGCACGTTCGCCGTGCCAATCCTCACGATGGCCGCCCTGGCGGGCCTGGTCCCCTGGCGCGAGGTACCGCGGCTGCCATTCGAACTGGCCTGCCTGCCGCAGTCGTGGTACCGGTTCGCGAAAATGCCCGTTGTCAGTTACGCTCTGCCGGCACTGATCGCCATCGGGCAGTGCATTCACACCAAGCGCGGCTCGTGGAACCCGATCGCGGCGCTCATCCGCCGACTCGGCCGCGGCCGCAGCCTGCGAGTGCTGGCGACAATTCAACCATCAAGCGGCGGCTATCTGGAAGCGACGCCGTTGACCAGCTTCGTGGTGATGTCGCTTGCCGCCCTGCCCCACGCAACACCCGGTTCTGCAGCACGAAAAGTGATCGACCTCGGACTGCACTTTCTGCGCGAGTCCGCCCGGCCCGATGGTTCCTGGGCGATCGACAGCAATCTGTCGATCTGGGTCACCACGCTGTCGATCAACGCCCTGCATGCGGCCGGCGATCTTGCATCGCTGGATCGACAGCCACAATTGATTGCTTGGTTGAAACAACAGCAGATGCGCACCCGGCACCCGTACACCGGCGCCGATCCCGGCGGTTGGGGCTGGTCGCACCTGCCCGGCAGCGTGCCCGACTGCGACGACACACCCGGCGCGATGCTGGCGCTGCAGGCACTGGGCGTCGATGACCCGGCAGTGATGAACGCCGGCATCAAGTGGATGCGCGGCCTGCAGAACCGCGACGGCGGCTGGCCCACCTTCTGCCGCGGTTGGGGCACCCTGCCCTTCGACCGCAGCGGCAACGACCTGACCGCGCACGTACTGCGTGTGCTGCCGGACGACCGCGGCTTCGCGTATCTCGCCCGGCAGCAGCGGGCGGATGGCTCCTGGCTGCCGCTCTGGTTCGGCAACCAGCATGCGGATGACGACATCAACCCTGTGTACGGAACCGCGCGCGTGCTGGCGGCGTACCGCGATCACGGCATGCTCGACAGCGAGCCGGCCCGCCGGGCGATCGCCTTCCTTCGCGATATCCAGAATGCCGATGGCGGCTGGGGCGGCGCGAAGGGTACACCTTCCACGGTTGAAGAAACGTCGCTCGTGGTTGAGGTGTTGGCTGGACGTGAAGACGTACCCGGCTGGACGGCGGGCGTGAACTATCTGATCGACCGCGTGGAGGCCGGAACCTTCGCGGACGCTTCACCCATCGGCTTTTATTTCGCGAAGTTGTGGTACTTCGAGAAGCTGTACCCGATCATCTTCACGGTGGCCGCACTGGGGCGGGCGTGGCAACAGATGATATGATGACCGAGGAGGAACTGCATGGCCGCGGAAGTGATCTCGTGCCCCGCATGCGGGCATCTCGTGCGTGTACCGGATAGTCTGCTGGGCGAAACAGTGCGCTGTCCAGCCTGCAAGGCATACTTCACCGCGCCGCTACGGGCGGATGACGGCACGCTGGGCACGGCTGAATTGCTCGGCGACGCGCCGCCTCCGACGGTCACAGCGTCGTCGCCACGCCGCAGTCTCGACGGCAACCCGCTGTTCGTGCCGGGGATCTTCCTGCTGTTCGTCGGCATCGTCGGCACGGCCGTCAACGGCTTCCAGGCGTACCAGGCGTTCGCCGATCCGGACGGTATGCGGGCGCGGATGGAGTTGGTGAAGAAGCAGGCCGCCGAACTGCTGAAAATGCAGGTCGACGATAACGCTGCCGAGCAATGGACAAAGACCGCGCCGATCGTGTTCGCGACCGTCACCGCCATCAGCCTGATGACCTTCATCGCCAGCATTTGCCTGCTGACCCACCGGTTCTACTGGCTGGCGATGGCCGGCAGCATCCTGGCAATGTTCAACCTCGGCAACTGCTGTTGTCTGATCGGGGCTCCCGTCGGAATCTACTCTTTGGTGAAACTGTTCGACCCGGAAAACCGTGCGCTGTTCCGGAGGGGATGACGATGCTGGCAGATCGAGTTAGCCATTTCTCCGAATCGGTGATCCGCGAGATGACTCGCTTGGCCGTGCAGCACGGGGCGATCAACCTGGGCCAGGGCATGCCCGACTTCGAGACGCCGCAGGAGATCAAGGACGCCGCGTGCCGGGCGATTCAGGAGGGGTTCAACCAATACGCCATCACCTGGGGAGCCCCCGCCCTGCGCGAGGCGATCGCGAAGAAGGCACGCACGTTCAACGGGATCGCCTGCGATCCGGACGTGAACATCACGGTCTGCTGCGGCGCGACCGAGTGCATGATGGCCACGATGCTCGCGGTCGTGAATCCGGGCGATGAAGTAATCATCTTCCAGCCGTTCTACGAGAACTACGGGCCCGACGCGATCATCTCCGGCGCGAAGCCGGTCTGGGTCAACCTGCGGCCGCCGCACTGGGATTTCGATCCCGACGAACTGAGAAAAGCCTTCTCGGATAAGACCAAGGCGATCATCGTCAACACGCCCAACAACCCGACTGGCAAGATCTTCTCGCGCGGCGAACTGACACTCATTGCCGAACTTTGCCAGAAGTACAACGCCTACGCCCTGACCGACGAGATCTACGAGTATATCCGCTTCACGGATGCCCCGCACATCAGTCTGGCGACGCTGCCGGGCATGTCCGAACGGACGGTGACGATCAGCGGCCTGTCGAAGACGTTCAGCATCACCGGTTGGCGGCTCGGCTACTGCATCGCGCCGAAGATCCTCACCAACGGCATCCGCAAGGCGCACGATTTCCTGACCGTCGGCGCTCCGCACCCCCTGCAGATCGCCGGGGCCAAGGCACTGGAACTGCCTCAGGAGTATTACGACCATCTGCGGATTGACTACAAGCGCCGTCGGGACCTGTTCCTGCCGTATTTGACCCAGGCCGGGCTGACGGTCTACGAACCGCATGGCGCGTACTACGTGATGACCGATATCAGCGAAATGGGCTGGCGCGACGACATCGACTTCGTGCGCACCATGATCCGCGCCATCGGCGTTTCGGCCGTGCCGGGCAGCAGCTTCTACAGCCCGAAGGAACAGGGCAAGTCGATGGTCCGCTTCATGTTCGCCAAGCGCGATGAGACCCTGCACGAAGCCGGGAAGCGCCTGCAGGGTCTGTGCGAGCTGACCGTACCGCGGCTCTAAATCTCCGCATCTTGATTTGATCCGTTACTGATTCCGTGCTAGAGAACTTCGCGTCGTGCAGGAAACTCACGCTTGCGGAGCATTGCATGTTGGAGCGGATTTCGGCCGGGGTGTCGCTGGCTCGCAGCAGCTGGCGTACCCTGATGAGTGATAAGAAACTGCTGCTGTTCCCCTGCATCAGCGGCATACTGACGTTGCTGGTCATCGCCAGTTTCTTTGTACCGCTGGGTTTCCTGTTCAAGCAGGGTCACCTCTTCGACGTGGACGGCAAGCTGCGCGTCTGGGTCTACCCGATCGCGTTCAGCGCGTACTTCGGTGCCTGGTTCGTCATCATCTTCTGCAATGCCGCCCTCATGAGTTGCGTGCTGCTCCGCTTCGATGGCCAACCCGCTTCACTGGGCGATGGCTTCCGGGCCGCGATGCTGCGACGCCGGCAGATTCTCGGCTGGGCGGTCGTTTCCGCCTGCATCGGCCTGCTGATGATGATCATCGAATCCCACAAGCGCGGCGGTCAACTGATCGCACGCATTCTCGGTACCGCATGGTCGGTCATGACGTTCTTCACGGTGCCGATCCTCGTCGTGCAGAACGTCGGCCCGTTCGCAGCCATCCGCGGATCGGTCTCGCTGATTCGCCGAACCTGGGGCGAGGCACTCGTCGGCAAGATCGGCTTGGGGATCGTCTCGCTGGTGCTCTTCCTGCCAGTTGGGGGGCTGTTCCTGGCCGGGTACCTGATGCTCGCGCACGATCATCGCATCGCCTATGCCCTGTTCGCGGCCGGCGGCCTGAGCCTGCTGGCGTTCGCGGCCGTCACCTCGGCGTTGCGGACTGTCTTCATGACCGCCCTGTACCAGTATGCCGCGTTCCAGCGGACGCCGGACGGCTTCGATTCCGAAACGCTCGCACGCGCCTTCCACCACAAATGATCGACATCACACGGATGCAATCTTCCATGGACACCCCCACGACGACTGTGCCGAAGGCCGCGACCACGTCGATCTTCTCGAGCTGGCCGTACCTGTTTGTACTCGCTCTGGCCGGCCTGTGCGGTTACAGCTTCTATCGCCTCAGCGAGGAGCCGGTCATCCAGTCGGGCGGTTACTCGGCCATCACCTATTCCCCCTCGACGGGCGACTACGGTTCCGCATCGGACTGCAAAACGTATGCGGATGCCGAACGGATCGCGCTGGAAAAGTGCAAGCATCCCGATGCACGCGTGGTCGTCTGGTCGAAGGATCATTGGTGCGCGCTGGCCGTGGCCGATGATCGCGCGTTCGGTTTTGCATCCGGGGGCAACCGGGAAGAGGCGGAACTATCAGCCCTTGAACATTGCAAGGCGCACTCGGCCAGTCCGTGCCATGTGGCGGTGGTTGTGTCTTCAAAAGGCACAGTCGACCTGGCTCCTTCCGCAAGCGCGGGCAAAGGCACGTATGGGGCGATCGCCTACTCTCGTTCAACCGGGCTGTTCGGTGCCTCGCAAGGCTGTGTGACATATGCCGCCGCTGAAAGCGAGGCGCTTGCCGGCTGTCAGGCCGCCGATGCCCGGATCGTGACGTGGGCTCACGGGGCGTGGTGTGCGTTGGCGGTTGCGGAAGATCGGTCGTACGGCTACTGCTGGGGCCATTCCAAAGAGAAGGTGGAACTTACCGCACTCGATCACTGCCGACATTACGCGAAAACACCCTGCCGCATCGCAGTCGTGATTGACGCGTCGGGCAACAGTTCGACGGGCAGCCGGGTGCTGAAACCGGGAGCAGGCCCGGCCTACCCGCTGTCGCTCCGCCAGTTCGCGCCGGTCGGTCAGAGCGTCACGATTGACCGAACCGAGACCGATTTCTCATCAATGAGTGCGGATCTGCCGAGCAAGGGCGAAACGATGCAGAACAGCGCCGACGTCAAGCATGTCGTCAGCGTGGTGACGGTCCTTGAAGACGGAGCGGAACGGCCGATGAAGTATCAGGAGTTCTTCAAGGTTGCTGAGAAAACCAGTGCCGGCAAGACAACACCGCTTTCCTATCAGGGCCAGACGATCACCTTCGAATGGGCCGTCGACCACTACACGCTGAAAACGGACAGCACCGCCATCACGGCCAAAGACATCAAGAGATTGGAAGTAAAAGCCAACATCCCTGACCAGGAAGCAGTGATCGCCCCCGGCCGGGCCGTCAAAGTGGGCGAGGAATGGGAGATCGACATTGCCCGTTACGCAAAGACACTGGGACCCTGGGCCGCACTTGATGAACTGAGTTCGACAGCCATTGCCCGACTGGATTCGGTAACCGACCGCGACGGTCGGCGGATGGGCGTGATCCATCTCGATGTGCATCCGGCACTTACCCGCATCGGCCCGTTGCAATTCGCGGTACCGGTATCGGGCACCCTGACCGGGACACTCGAAACCGCGATCGACGGCACGTCGCCGGCATGCACGTTCACGCAATCGAACAAGATCACCGGCAAGACCGAACTGATCGGCCCGGGACAGAACGTTCCCGCCACGATCGAGTTCACGTATAAGTCGAATCAGATGCGGACGGAGGCGAAATGATATAGGGCGCAGACAGTAGTAAAGTCGTCAGACCCACGGTCGCAACAAGGCCTTTCAAGACAACCACGAAAAGCTCTAAAAGCACGAAAGGAAAGAACGGATCATCCACGATGATGACGGCATCACATGGATTTTGCCTTCATTTTGTGTGTTTCGCGTCTTTCGTGGCCAATCTGCTTCTTCGCGTTGAAAGTGTTCGCAAAGGACGCGTTGCCCCTGCTCCCTTGCGGTCGCGGCTCGTTGGAGACGCTGTAGCCCAAAAGTTTAATTCTGCTCGGGCCCTCAGAAGGGGTTACGGCGTGGCAAGCAGTTCCTGCCACGATCCGGCCGTCAGGATCGCATCAGCCAATCGTTCCAAGCGGTCGTGATCTCGAATGGCCATGACTTGGGCCGCACTCGCGGCATCCGGAGGTCCGAATCGCTTCCGGTCCAACCGCAACAGCATCTGGTTCATACCTTTGATCCCTCCGTTCAACTCGCGGAGTTCAACCTTGGCACCCCATTCGACATAGGCGGTCACCACTTCAATGGTTGTCACGCCCCGAAAGATCTTCACGAGTTCGTTCTGCTCGACGCGGAGACCGGACAGTATGTACGACGCCATCATCAGTCGTGCCGCTTCCGCATCCGGTAGCCGAAAGTTGACGGATCGAGAGCGAATCCTTGACCCGTTAACCGAGAGCGTTAGCGACTGTGATCTCTTCTGACTGTCGGGCTCAGAATGTCACGCGGGGGCGGCAACCATCGTGGAGCACGCGTCTCGCGTGCTCGTTAATTCGAGCACGCGAGACGCGTACTCCACGGTAAAGCCGGCCGCGTTGAATTGTATTCTTGTCCAGACCATCAAAAACAAGTCACTTTGTGCGCTCATGCTATCAGACAATCGGCGCGCTCGTTATTGTACAACCCACGTTGCTCGCGGAACCAGTTCCCGTATTCTTCCCGTGTCGGGAGCTTCCCTTCCGACACACATCTTGAACAGGCACCGGAGACCGGTATGAGCACGCTCGTTGTCGTCGGCTATGACGATCCTTACAAGGCCGAAGAAGTCCACCTGATGCTGCGCAAGATGCAGCGTGAATACCTGATCGATCTCGAAGATGCCGTCTTCGCCGTCAAGGACCAGAATGGCAAGGTCAAGCTGCATCAGTCGGTGAACCTGACCGCGGCCGGCGCTGTCACCGGCGGATTCTGGGGATCGCTGATCGGCCTGTTGTTCCTGAATCCCCTGCTGGGCATGGCGATGGGCGCGGCCGCGGGCGCGGTCTCCGGCGCGATGACCGACCTCGGCATCAACGATGATTTCATGAAGGATCTCGCTGCCACGCTGAAGCCGAACAGTTCCGTGCTGTTCGTGCTCGTTCGCCACATGACACCCGACAAGGTGATGGACGAACTGCACGGCACCGGCGGCAAGATTCTCAAGTCGTCGCTGTCGCACGAAGACGAAAACAAGCTGCAGTCGGCCGTGAATGCCGCCAAGGCGTAAAGCCGGCCCGAGTGCCCTACGTTCCAGGTCCTTTCGGAGAATCGACCTCCATGCAAGCAGGACGTTGCCGGCGGCTGTCCTTCGCGACAGCCGCCTTTGTGGCCCTGTCGTCACTGACGCTCGCGCCCGGATGCTCGCGCAAGCCGCCGGCCCGGCCCGAGGTCGTGCGTCCGGTCAAAACGATGATCGTATCTTCCGACGAGGAAGAGCGCACGCGCAGCTTCCCCGGCAAGGCCGAAGCCTCGAAGCGCGTCGAACTGGCGTTTCAGGTGTCCGGTCTGTTGACGAACCTGACGGTGAAAGAAGGCCAGAACGTTGCGAAGGGCGAAGTGATCGCCCAGTTGCGGCAGGATGAGTTCACGGCCCGCTTGAAGGTGCTTCAGGGCCAGCTTGACCAGGCACGCGCCGAACTTCGTGCGTTGCGGGCCGGCGTGCGGGTCGAGGAACGGTTGCGGCTCGAAGGCGACGTGCGGGCAGCCGAAGCGCGCTTCGCCAACGCCCGGGCCGAGAACACGCGCTATCAGCAGTTACTGCGATCAAATGCCATATCGAGTGCGGATGCCGAGCGAGCCACGCGGGACATGTCGGTCGCCCAGGAGGCGCTCAACACGGCGCGTCAACTTCGCGATAAGGGCGTCACGGGCCGCGACGAAGACATCGACGCGAAAGAGGCCCAGGTCCGCGGCCTGGAAGCCCGGGTCGTCGAATCTAACATCCAGATGGACGATAGCACGCTGCGTGCTCCGTACGACGGCGTGATTGCCCAGCGGTTCGTCGAGCAAAACCAGAACGTGATGGCGAAGCAGCCGATCGTGAAGTTCCAGGACGTGGACGAGATCGACGTGGCCGTGGATGTCCCCGAAGCGGTGATGGCCGCGGACATCCTGACTGCCGACTTCCTGCGGATGGAAGCCCGTGTCAGCGGCGCGCCGGGGCTGGAGTTCCCCGTCCATATCAAGGAAGTCGCCCAGCGGGCTGACCCCGTGACGCAGACGTTCCGCGTATTGGTCGCCTTCAAGGCCCCGCCGGCAGGCGTCAACATCCTTCCCGGGATGACGGCCACGGTGACGGTCACCTATCGCCGGGCCGGGATCCTCGGCAGTTCGATCCTCATCCCTGTGTCCGCCGTCACCAAGGACGGCAGCAGCGCGCAGATCGTCTGGATCGTGAATGCCGACCAAACGATCACGCGCCGACCGGTCAAAGTCGGCGAAGCAACCGGCGGCCGGCTGGAGGTACTCGACGGGTTGCAGCCGGGCGACCGGATCGCCGTTGCAGGCGTTTCGTTCCTGCGCGGCAGCATGAAAGTCAACGATCTGGGTGATAGTCCGGGAGGCCGGCCATGAATCCCGGCGTGATCTCCATCCGCGACAATCGCGTCATGTTCCTGATGATGATTCTCATCGTCATCGGCGGCTACCACGCGTACCAGACCCTGGGCCGGCTCGAAGACCCCGAGTTCACGATCAAGGAAGCCCTGATCGTCACGACCTACCCCGGTGCCAGCCCCGAGGAAGTGGCACAGGAAGTCACCAACCCGATCGAAAGCGCCGTGCAACAGCTGGGGCAACTCAGCCGCGTCGAGTCCGATTCGTCGCGCGGCCGATCGATCGTCAAAGCGGTAATCAAGGACCGCTACGACGGCACCCGCATCCCGCAGGTGTGGGACGAACTTCGCCGGAAGATCAACGATGTTCAGCCGCTGCTGCCGCCCTCGGCTCGCGGGCGCTCGATGGTCATCGACGACTTCGGCGACGTCTACGGCATCTTCCTCGCCATCACCGGCGAAGGCTACACGCAGGCGGAACTGCGCCGCTACACGGAGTTCCTGCGCCGCGAACTCCAGACAGTGCCGGGCGTCAAGAAAGTTGGACTGTTCAGCGAACAGCAGGAAGTCGTCTTCCTCGAAATCTCCCGCCAGCGACTTGCCCGGCTGGGAATCAATGAGGAATCGATTTACGCGTTGCTGCGATCGAAGAACGCCGCGGCCGACGGCGGCCGGGTACGCGTCGGCGACTCGCATATCGCCATCGACCCGAAGGGGGCGTTCGATTCCGCCGAGGATATGCTCGAACTCGTCATCGGGTCGGACAGCACCGGCAATCAGCTTCGCCTGCGCGATGTCGCCACCCTGCAGCGCGACTCGCAGGACCCGCCCCGGCGAATTTTGATGTTCGACGGCAGTCAGGCGGTTGGCCTGGGAATCTCGACCGTGCAGGGCGGCAACGTCGTCACCGTGGGCGAAGGCATCCGGAAGAAGCTCGAAGACTTGAAACCGAACCAGCCGATCGGCATCGAGATCGGCGAGATCAACTTCCAACCCGAAGCGGTGTCGGCCGCGACCGACGACTTCATCTTCAATCTGATCAAAGCCGTCAGCATCGTCTTCATCGTGCTGATGCTGGCGATGGGGCGCAAGACCGGGCTGACCATCGGTGCGGTGTTGTTCCTGACCATCATGGCCACGTTTTCCGTCATGAAGATGAAAGGCGACCTGTTGATGGAACGGATCTCGCTCGGGGCGCTGATCATCGCCCTGTGCATGCTGACCGACAACGCGATCATCGTCATCGAAGGAATCAAGGTCCGCATCGAAGCAGGCGAAGACAAGCTGACCGTGGTGCGTGAAGTGGTGGCCGACAATCAATGGCCGTTGTTCGGCGCGACCGCCATCGGCGTCATCGCGTTCGCGGCGATCGGCCTCTCGGAAGACCGCACGGGCAAGTACTGCAACTCGCTGTTCCGGGTGATCTTCATCTCGCTGAGCCTCAGTTGGGTCTCGTCGATCACCATTACGCCGCTCTTGAGCTACTACTCGTTTACGCCGATCAAAAAGACTGAGGGCGACGCCGCAAGCGGCGATCCGTATGCGGGCAAGGTGTTCCGGACCTACCGCCGCCTGCTGACGCTGGCCCTTCGCTGGCGGTGGGCCGTGGTCGCGACATCGGTGGTGGCGTTCTTCGTTGCCCTCTACGGGTTCACGCAAGTCGAACAGACGTTCTTTCCGCCCGCCACCCGGCCGCAGTTCATGGTTGATTGTTTCCTGCCCGCGGGGACGCACATCCGCGAATCGGAAGCGTTTGCTCAGGAAATCCAGCAGTATCTCCGGGAGCAGTCAGGGGTCACCCACGTTACCTCGTTCGTCGGCGGCGGCGGGCTGCGCTTCCTGCTTGTCTACTCCCCCGAACGCGAAAACCCGGGCTATGTCCAGTTCCTTGTCGATGTGAAAGACCCGGACAAGATCGCTCAACTGGTGCCCATGACCCAGAAGCATCTGGATGAGAAGTACCCCAACGTCAACTCGATCGCCAAGACGTTCCTGCTGGGCCCCGGCGACGGCTGCCGCATCCAGGCCCGCCTCCGCGGGAGCGACCCGGAACTACTGCGCCGCGTCTCGGATCAGGTGAAGGAAGTGTTCGACAAGGACGGCGGCGCCTTGAGCGTCCGCAGCGACTGGCTGCAGCGTGAGAAGACGCTGCGCCCCGATGTGCCGGAGTCGCAGGCCCGCCGCAACGGCATCACGCGCGTCGAGGTCGCGAATGCGCTGCAGTCGAGCTTCGAAGGCCGACCGGTCGGCTTCTTCCGCGAACCCGGCAATTCCGGCGGCGGGACCTTCCCGCAGGAATCCCGCCTGCTGCCGATTATTGCCCGCCCGCCGTACGACGAACGCAATGACGTCAGCGCCATCCACAGCGGCCAGATCTGGAGCCCCATGGCCGGGCGCATGATCCCGCTCAGCCAGGTCGTCTCCGGCACGAAGGTCGACTGGGAAGACCCTGCCATCATGCGCCGTGACCGCTTCCCGACCGTCACCGTTCACGCCGACCCGCGCACGGGACTGCCGAGTGCCCTGTTCAACCGCGTTCGCACGCAGATTGAGCAGATCGAACTTCCGCCCGGCTATTCGCTGGAATGGGGCGGCGAGTACGAAGATTCCCGCGATGCCCGCGCCGCGGTCGCCCGGCCGCTGCCGATGGCCGTCATCGGCGTGGCGTTCGGCCTGCTCGTCACCGGGCAACCGTTCGGCTTCATGGCGCTGCTCGGCGTCCTCGCCCTCGGTGGGGAACAGATCAAGAACGCCATCGTCGTACCCGACAAGATCAAGAGAAACATCAGTGAAGGCATCGAACCGTACCAGGCGATTCCCGACGGCGGCACCGTCAAGCTGCGACCGGTGCTCATGGTCGCCATCACCACGGTGCTGGGCATGATCCCGCTTGCGGCAGACCCGTTCTTCGGGTCGATGGCCGTCTGCATCATGTTCGGCCTTTCGTTCGCCTGCGTCCTGACGATGATTGTGATGCCGGTGCTGTACGCGATCTTTTTCCGCATCCATGAACCTGCCAACGCCTCGACAGCATCCTGACTCAGCTTCAACGGAGAATCATTCATGTCCGAGCCGACAGCACCGTCGACACCGACCGAAGTGGTCGTCATCGCTCATTCGCCCCTGTTCTACTGGTGGCCGGTCTGGGCCGTCGGTTTTCTCATGGCAGGCCTGACCTACCTGTACGGGTATCAGGTGGCACTGGTCCCCACCGGGACCGAGGCACGCCAGGCCGCGACGATTGAAGGCGTTGCCGGCAAGCGGGACGTGCTGATCGTCCCGGCGGACACATCTCTGCCGAGCATCGCGGATACCGATGAGCTCAAGCAGCCGCGACTGCGCATGGTCGCGACCAACGATCTGGGGATTGTCTGGGCGATGACGCTGTGCCTGGTCGTCATCTTCACGAACATACCGCTACGCGGGCTGTGGTCGTTCATGGTGATCATCGTTATCGTGTTCTCGACGATTCTGCTGGCAGTGCTGGGCCTGTGGGACCCGATCCTGCGGTCAATCCGCGTCATCGATATTCACCTGACCGCCTTCAGCTATCTGTCGATTTCAACCGTCCTGCTCGTCCTGTGGCTGATTACATTCCTGTTTTTCGACCGGCTGACCTACATGGTCTTCACTCGCGGCCAACTCCGCGTGCGCATGGCCATCAGCCAGGGGGAAACGGTGTTCGACACGCGCGGCATGGTCGTCGAACGGCATCGCGACGACCTGTTCCGCCACTGGTTGCTCGGTTTCGGCTCGGGCGATCTGACGGTCCGCACCGGCGGCTCGAATTCGCAGACACTGCAACTGCCCAATGTACTCGCCGTCAGCCGCCGGCTGGGACTGATCAACACGATGCTGCAGGAACGCGAAGTCGTGAAGGGCACCCGCTAGAGCCCCGCCGGTGATGAAAGCGGCGCCTTTCTTATCCCCTCTCCCCCGGCTTTGCGGGGGAGAGGGGGACAGAGTTGCCAACGGCTCGCGCGCCTGTGATGAAAGGACCGCCTGATGACGCCGACGACCGAGGCCCCGCGGACGTTCTTCCAGAAGTTGCTTGATTTCGTCGAGCGTGCGGGCAACAAGGTCCCGCACCCGGCCGTGCTGTTCTTCATCCTGATCGCGCTGGTCGTCGTCTTCTCGCAACTGTTCCACATGCTGGGCGCCAGCGTTGCCTACCAGCGCATCAACCCCGAGACGCATGAAATCGTCGACATGCGGACGGGAGCCAACAGCCTGCTGACGGCCGACGGCATCCGCTTTGTATGCACGTCGATGGTGCCGAACTTCATCAACTTCGGCCCCGTCGGCATCATTCTGGTGGCGATGATCGGCGTCGGCCTGGCAGAACGCGCGGGCCTGATTCAGGCACTGATTCGGAAAATCGTGCTGATTGCCCCGCGACGCGCGACCACGGCGATCATCGTCACGCTGGGCATGGTGTCGGGCATCGCGACCGATGCGGGATACCTGGTGCTGATCCCCCTGGGGGCCGCGGCGTTCCATGGCATGGGCCGGCATCCGTTGGCGGGGTTGGCGGCCGCCTTAGCCGCGGTTGCCGCCACGTTCGGCGTCAATGTGCTGGTGGTGCCGATCGACGGCATCCTCGCGGAGATGACCAACGACGCGATTCACATCGTCGACCCGAACAAATCGATCAGCCTGACGTCGAACTTCTACTTCGCGATCTTCTCGAGTCTTCTGCTGATCGTCGTCTGTACGCTGGTGACCGAGCGGATCGTTGAACCGCGCATGAGCAAGTACGTCGGCGATGTGCCACCCGAGGAAAGCCAGGGCCTGTCGCCCGAGGAGTTACGGGGGCTTCGCTACGCGCTGTTCGCGTTCGCGGGAATGTTCGCTCTTCTGCTGGTGATGTCGTTGCCGCCCGGAGCGCCCCTGCGCCATGCGGAGACGGGTGAACTGCTCGGCAACTCGCCGTTCATGGGCAGCATTATCTTCATGATGATGTCGCTGTTTCTGGTGACCGGTGTCGCTTACGGCGTCGGCGCGAAGACGATCGCCAGTGTCGAAGACGGCATCAACGCGATCACGAAAACGTTTGCCGACCTGGGCGGGCTGCTGTTCCTGTTCTTCGTGATCGCCCAGTTCGTTGCCTACTTCAACTACAGCAACATGGGGACGATCGCCGCGATCAAGCTGGCGGACTACCTGAAGGAAGTGGACCTTGGCAGTATCATGCTGCTGATGGGGTTCCTGCTGACCGGTTTCGTGCTGAGCATCCCGATCCCCAACATCATTCCGAAGTGGGCGATCATGGCCCCGATCTTCGTGCCGGTGTTCATGAAGCTCGGTGTCGCGCCGGACGTCGTCCTGGCGGCCTACCGGGTCAGCGATGCACCGCCCAACGTCAGCTGATGCCTTACTTCGCGCTGGTGGTCGTCTTCGCCCGCAAGTACGACAAGAACGCCGGCGTGGGCACCATCGCGGCGATGATGCTGCCGTACACGGTCGCCACCTTCGTGACGTGGAATATGCTGTTCTTCGCGTGGTATCTGCCCGGTATTCCGTTCGGCCCCTGATTCATCCATGAAAACAGACACACCCCAACCCGATGCCGGGCCACTGCTGGAGTTCATGTTCCGGCTCGGGCAGGCGTATCTCGCCTGCGGGGAGCAAACGGCGCTGGTCGAACTGTTCCTGCGCCGGATCGCGACCGTGAACCATATGCGCAAGACGCGCGTTGTCGCCTTCCCGACGGCCATCTTCATCACCCTTCACGATGGCAATGAAGAGCGAGTTACGCTGGCCGAGGCTCCGATGCAGACGCTGCGGCTCGACCAGATCGCGGACGTGTATACGCTCGGCGAAGCTGCGATTCACGGGAAGGTCACGCCGCAGCAGGGGCTGGAACAACTCAGCGAGATTCTGAAGAAGAAGGCCCGTTTCGGCGCGACTGGCGTCGTCGTCGGTCATACGATTCTGACGATCGGTCTGGCGGCGATTCTTTAACCGACGCAAACCAATCTTGTCGCCGGGTCAGTGCTGGGGTTGGTGGTCGGCGTTTTGAAGGTCACCAATCGCGATCGGCCGATCCTTTCGGCACCACTGTCGGTCGTGGCGGCGGCTCTGGTATCGATGATGGTGTTCCTCGCATTGAAGAACGGGTTGATCAGTTCGCCGCAGTACGTGCTGATTCCGCCGTTGATCACGTTCCTGCCCGGCGCCATGCTGACATTCGGGATGGTGGAACTGGCCTTCGGCGACATGGTCAGCGGTTCGAGCCGGTTGATCACCGGCTTCGTGCAACTGGTGCTGCTGGCGTTCGGTTTGGCCGCGGGGGCTGCGCTCGTCGGTTACAGCCCGGAGAGCATGCTGAACGCGACCGACAACGCCCCCCATGTGCCGTGGGCACCGTGGGCCGGGGTGGTGATCTTCGGCATTGGCGCGTATTTCCACTTCTCCGCACCGCGCGACTCGTTCTGGTGGATGCTGTTGGTGCTGCTGGTCACTTTCGGCGCGCAGCAGATCGGCTCGGCAATCTTCAACTACAAGGTCAGCGGCTTCTTCGGCATGCTGGTCGCCACACCGCTGGGGTACCTGATTCAGCAGAAGTTCAACGGCCCGCCGGCGATGGTCACCTTCCTGCCGAGCTTCTGGCTGCTGGTCCCGGGATCGTTGGGGCTGTTGAGCGTGACGCAGATGCTCA
>Ga0105047_10006432_pt1 | contig 19952 bp, 13 predicted proteins | sample MAT04_FD_78384 | JGI IMG/M metagenome (GOLD analysis project Ga0105047, IMG submission 78384) | Freshwater microbial communities from Lake Fryxell liftoff mats and glacier meltwater in Antarctica - MAT-04 (megahit assembly) | ecosystem: Environmental > Aquatic > Freshwater > Ice > Liftoff...
CCCTCGGGACCTGACGAGAGTGCCCGCTCCGACCATGCGCCTCGACCGACTGCCGCTGACCTACGACGAGTGCCGCGCCCGGTTCCGCCGGGCGGCCATCGAGGCCGGCCTGGCGGTGCGGTCCCATCCGATCAGCGCCCGCGGCCCGCACGGTCAGGAGCTCACCATCGACATCGTGGCGCTCGGTGCGGCCGCGCCTCGTCGGGCCCTGCTCGTCCTGTCGGGGGTGCACGGGGTCGAGGGGTTCGTCACCTCGACGCTCCAGACCGATCTCCTCTCCAGGCTCGACCGTTCTGTGCTCCCCGCCGACGTCGGCATCGTGCTGGTCCACGTCGTGAACCCGTGGGGCATGGCGCACGACCGCCGACAGAACGAGTCCAACGTCGATCTCAACCGCAACTGGCGCCGCAGTGCACGCGACCCCGAGCACAACTTCGCCTACGACCAGCTCCACGCCCTCGCCTGCCCCGACACGCCGACGATGCCCAGCTTCGACGACCTTATGGGCGCGATCGGACCGATCGTCGACGAGCACGGCATCGACTGGGTGCGCGACGGCATCACCAAGGGTCAGTACCGCCACGCCGACGGACTGCACTTCGGTGGCGACCGCACCGAGGAGTCGTGCCTCGTACTCGAGCAGGACATCCCCGAACTGCTCGGGTCGGCCGATCAAGTGCTCACCGTCGACCTCCACACCGGCGTCGGACCTCTCGGAGCGCTCACGCTCCTGTCGAGCCGACCCCCGGGCTCGCCGCAGGATGGGTTCCTCCGCGCCGCCTTCGGCGACGTCGAGGCCACGGTGGGCAACCCGACTCCGGCGTCGACGCCGAAGTCGGGGCCCATCGCGTCGGGCATCGCCGACGTCCTCCCCGGGGCCGAGTGCTTCGCCGTCACGCCCGAGATCGGCACCGCCGGCGACATGGAGCAGCTCGCCACCACGTATCAAGAGCAGTGGGTGCACCGAGTCGGCGACCTCGAAGACCCGGAGCACCGCCGCGCCCGATGGCGCTACCGGTGCTGCTTCACGCCCGACGATCGCGAGTGGGAGCGGACGGCACTCGGCGGCGGACGGCCCCTCCTCGACCAGGCGATCAGCGCCGTGGCCACCTGGGCGTGAGCCCGTCGCTCCGACAGATGACCATCCACCGATGGTCGGGTCGGCCCGGTCCTGATCCCGAGGGCGACCTTCAGGACGCGGGGGTGATGTTCCCCCTCTCCTCACTCACGCGAGCGGCGTCTGTGTCGTCGCGCTGACACGGGCGTCACCGACGCTCGCTCGCTTGTGGTCGACGGGCTCACACGGGCAGACTCGACCCAGCGGTCAAGTCCGTTCGGCCGGCCCACCAGGAGGGAACACCCATGACCACAGCGGTGATCGTCGATGCCATCCGCACCCCCGGCGGCAAGCGCAACGGCAGCCTCTCGGGCTGGCATCCGGCCGACCTGGCCGCCCAGACGCTCAGGGCGCTGGTCGAGCGCAACGACCTCGATCCCGCCCTCGTGGAAGACGTGATCATGGGGTGCGTGATGCAGGCCGGGGCCCAGGCGCTGAACGTGGGCCGCAACGCCGTGTTGGCCGCCGGTTTCCCCGAGTCGGTGCCCGCCACCACCATCGATCGTCAGTGCGGGTCCTCGCAACAGGCCGCGCACTTCGCGGCCCAGGCCGTCATGGCCGGCGTGCACGACATCGTGATCGCCGCCGGGGTGGAGGTGATGAGCCTCGTGCCGATGGGCGCATCGGTGGGCCGCAACATCGGCTACCCCTTCGGACCCCAGATGGAAGCCCGGTACACCGAGGACGGCGGGCTCGTTCCCCAGGGCCTGTCAGCGGAGATCATCGCCGACCGGTGGGACCTCTCTCGCGAAGACCTCGACGCCTTCGGGGCACGGTCCCAACAACGGGCCGCCATCGCCCGCGACGAAGGCCGATTCGACGCCGAGTTGCTGCCCGTCGCGGCCCGCCCACGCGACAAGGAGACCGGCGAGCTGATCGCCACCGACGCCGTGGTGGCCGCCGACGAGGGCATCCGCGACGGCACCACCGCCGAGACGCTGGCCAACCTCAAGCCGGCGTTCAAGCCCGACGGCAAGGTGACGGCCGGCAACTCCAGCCAGATCACCGACGGCGCCTCGGCCGTGCTGATCATGAGCGAGGAGAGGGCCACCCAGCTGGGCCTCACCCCGCGGGCGCGCTTCCATGCCTTCGCCCTCGCCGGCGTCGATCCCATCACCATGCTCACCGGTCCCATCCCGGCCACGCACAAGGTGCTCGAGAAGGCCAAGCTCGGCCTCGACGACATCGACCTGGTCGAGATCAACGAGGCCTTCGCCTCGGTGGTGCTGGCCTGGGAGAAGGAGCACCACCCCGACATGGACCGTGTGAACGTGAACGGCGGCGCCATCGCCCTCGGGCACCCGCTCGGGGCCTCGGGCACCAAGCTCCTCGCCACTCTGGTGAACGAACTCGAGCGCACGGGCGGCCGGTACGGCCTGCAGACGATGTGCGAGGGCGGCGGGCTGGCCAACGCCACGATCATCGAACGTCTCGGCTGAGTCCTAACCTGGAGGTGCCCCGCTCCCGATGGGGTGCCCCCGAGCCAACGTGGTGGCCCATGCGTCTGAAGCACCCGTTCATCCTCGGTTTCGTGATCCTCGGCGCCGCCGCCGCGCACTGGGGCGGGTACGGGCTCGGCCGGGTGTTGGCCGCCGCCCTCGCCGGTTGGGTCATCCTGCGGCTGGGGGTGCTGATGCTCGGCGGAATGGCCCGGCCCATCCCCGAGCCGCCGCCGGCGGGCGAGCTGCGCAAGGTGAAGATCGCCTACCGCTGCGAGATCTGTGGCACCGAGGTGCGCATGACCGTGTCACCCGATGCCGAACCGGATCCACCCCGTCACTGCCAGGAGGACATGACCCTCATGACCCCGGTCGAGGACCTCTGAACCCGCCCACCCGACCTGCACCCGTCATCCACAGGCTGGGGACGGGGTTGTGAGAGGTCACACGGATGTCACCTGCCCGCCGCCTGAGCGCAACCCTGCCTGACATCTCGGCAGTGTTTCTGTGGATATCTGACAGCGACGATCGCCCGCGTACAGCTCCTATGTGGGCCGGTACGGTGGATCGGGCGTCCGCTCAGCGGTACTGGGTGGCGGTGATGATGCCCCCGAGGATGAACCCGAGCCCGGCCAGCAGCCACCAGGCGCTGGTGGCCGACGGCAGCAGGACGTCCACGTAGTGCAGGAAGATCACCACGAGGCCGAGCAGGAACAGCCCGAACATCACCCACGGCACCCAGGGCGGACTGACCGTGTTCGCTTTCGGCACCGGGGGCGTGTAGCGGGTCGACGGCTCGGGCCCGGGGTCGGCCTTCCTGGGCGACGGACCACCCTTCGAGGTGACCCGACCACCGGTGCGGCGTGAGGGCGAGGGGCGCTTGTCGGCAGCCATGGACCGCACAGTAGTGGACCCGGGACCGGGACCGCCCCGGCATCGAAGGGGTCGATACCGGCGTCGTGACCGCCACGACCGAGCAGTAGGTTCTGAGACGATGGGTCCCCGCATCGTCGTCCTCGACAACTACGACTCCTTCGTGTTCAACCTGGTGCAGTACCTGGGTGAGCTCGGCGCCGAGCCGCTGGTGCACCGCAGCGACGAGCTCACGCTCGACGAGATCATCGCTCTCGACCCCGACGGTGTGCTGATCTCCCCCGGTCCCGGGCGGCCCGAGGACGCCGGGCGGTCGAACGAGGTGATCCTGCACTACGCCGGGCGTCGCCCGGTCCTCGGGGTGTGTCTCGGGCACCAGTGCATCGGCGAGGTGTTCGGGGGCGAGGTCGTGCGCGCCCCCCAGATCATGCACGGCAAGACCTCACTCATCCGCCACGACGGTCGCGGCGTGTTCGACGGCCTGCCCCAACCCTTCGAGGCCACCCGCTACCACTCCCTCGTCGTCGACCGCGGGTCGGTGCCCGAGGTCCTGGAGATCACCGCCGAGACCGACGACGGCCTGGTGATGGGCTTGCGGCACCGCCAGCTCGATGTGGAGGGCGTGCAGTTCCACCCCGAGTCGATCCTGACCGCCGGTGGCCACCAGCTCGTGGGCAACTTCCTCCAACGCTGCTCGAGCTGACCGGGCCGACCGGGCCGACGCCGACGCTCAGGGAGCGGTGGTGGTCGTGGTCGGAGGCCTGGTCGTGGTGGTGGACGGGGGCGGCGGCGCGGTCGTGGTGGTGGTGGTGGTGGTCGGGGCGGGCCCGGTGGACACCACGAGGGTGACGGTGGAGCCCTCCGCCACCTTCGTGCCGGCCGGCGGGTTGGTGGAGATCACCTCACCGATACCGACGCTGCCCGACGATTGCTGCTGGGTGACGACCCGCAGCTTGAGCTGACCGAGCGTGTTCGACGCCGCGGCCGCGTTCTGACCGGCGAGGTCGGGGATGGCGACCTGAGCCGGCCCCGTGGACACCGTGATGTCGACCACCGATCCCTTGTCGGCCTGGGCATTGGCCACCGGGTTCTGGGTGACCACCTGACCGGCCGGGATCGTGGGATCTGGCCCGGGGATCGCGTTGGCCACGAACCCGGCGTTCTTCAGCAACGACTCCGCCGCCGCCTGGGTGCGCCCGATCACGCCCGGTACGGCGGCCTGGCCCACGCCCCCGCTGACCCGCAGCAGCACCGTCGACCCTTCATCGCCGTTGGTGTTGCCCTTGGGCGTCTGGTCGAAGACGGTTCCCAGGGGCTGATCGCTGTTCTCGTTCTTGGTCTCGACCTTGAACCCCGCCGCCTGGATCTTGTTGACGGCATCGGTGACCTGCACGCCGACGACGTCGGGCACCGCCACCTGCTTGGTGGGTTGGTTCAGGCGGGTGCCGATGAAGAACAAGCCGGCGGCCACGATGGCCAACAGGCCGATGAGCAGGGCCACGTACAGACCGGTGCGCTTGGGCTTGTCGTCGGGGGCCCCGTAGGCCGCCGTGCCGCCGCCCGGGGTGACGGGCCCCATCGCGCCGGTGCCCGGACCGACCGAGGTGGTGGGCACGGCCACCGTGGCGTCGGCCATGGCCGCCCCGGCCACCCCGCCGGCCGCGACTCCGGCTGCGCCCACTCCCATCGCCCGCACCGAGTGACCTTCGAGGAAGGCCCGCAGATCGGTGCGTAGGTCCTCGGCACTGGGGTAGCGGTCGGCGGGCATCTTGGCCAGGCAGCGGAGGGTGACGGCCTCGAGCGGAGCAGGGACGCTCGGGTTGATGCGGCTCGGCGGCACGACCGCTTCCTGGACGTGCTTGTAGGCGATGGCCACCGGGGTGTCGCCGGTGAAGGGCGGGCGACTGGTGAGCGACTCGTAGAGCACGCACCCGAGGCTGTAGACGTCGCTGCGAGGATCGACGGCCTGACCCTGCGCCTGCTCAGGAGAGAAGTACGTGGCCGTGCCCATCACCGAGCCGGCCTGGGTGAGGTTCACCGCGGCGTCCCCGGTGGTGGCGGCCTGGGCGATGCCGAAGTCGGCCACCTTCACCTGACCGGACGAGGTGATCAGGATGTTTCCCGGCTTCACGTCGCGGTGCACCACGCCGTTGCGGTGGGCGAAGGCGAGGGCGGCGGCCACGTCGGCGGCGACCTCGGCCGCCCGTTGCGGGTGCAAGGGCCCTTCGGTGCGGATGATCTCCGACAGCGGCCGGCTCTCGACGTACTCCATCACGATGAAGTAGGTGCCGAACTGCGAACCCCAGTCGTAGACGGCGACGATGTTGGGGTGGTTCAGGTTCGCCGCCGCCTGGGCCTCACGACGAAAGCGCTCGACGAAGGTGTCGTCGCGCGCGAACTCCGGGAACAGCACCTTGACCGCCACCGGGCGATCGAGGAGCAGGTCGCGTGCCAGGTACACGTCGGCCATGCCGCCCCGCGCCAGCTTGCGGTGCAACTCGTAGCGGTCGTTGAAGACGGTGGGGCCAGCGGGGGTGTCGGACATACCGCCGCCACACTACCGACGCGCCCCCGTGGCCCCGGGGCACCTCGGCCCCGCCCGGGGATCGAGGCGACGGCTCAGCGCCGACGGGTGACCGCAGCCTCGAGCACCGCCCGGGCGATCGGCGCAGCGATGCGCCCGCCCGTCGCCTCGCTGCTCCCACTCTGGTTGAGCACCACGACGGAGACGGCCACCGTCGCCGGCTGACCGGGCGGACCGGCGAACCCGACGATCCAGGTGTGGCTGCTCGGCGGGTCGGTGCCGAGCTGGGCGGTACCCGTCTTGCCGCCGACCTCGAATCCCGGGATCTGCAAGCCGGTGGCCGTGCCCCGCTCGACGATCGCGAGCAGGTTCTGGCGCATCGTCTCGGCGTTCTCGGGCGACAACGGGGTCAGCCACGGTGTGGGCTTCGCCTCGCCCACCAGGGCCCCCTGGCTGTCACGAATCTGCGTCATCAGATACGGCGACATGATGGTGCCGCCGTTGGCCACCGCCCCCGTCGCCATGGCCATCTGCAGCGGGGTCGCGGCCACGTCGCTCTGGCCGATCGACGACTGCGCCAGCTTGGGCGGGTCGCGCACCACGTCGAGCGGGAAGTTGGAGCGGGCCGGGGCGGGCAGATCGATCGGGACCGGCCGGTTGAACCCGAACGCCTCCGAGCCACGGATCATGTCCTCGGCACCGATCGTCTCTTGACCCATCTGGGCGAACGCCGAGTTGCACGACACGCGGAGAACCTCCGGGAGCGACCCGCCACAGGTCTGCCCGCCGAAGTTCCGGATAGGGAGGTTGGTCTGCGGCGGGGTGTAGCTGCTGGCGGGTGGGTACACCGGTTCGTCGTTGGTCACCTTTCCGCTCTGCAGGCCGCTGGCGGCGGTGACGATCTTGAAGGTGGACCCCGGGAAGTAACGCTCCTGGTACTGGTGGGCTTGAAGCGGGGCACCGGGCGCCAGGTTCAACAGGGTCCAGGCCTCGGTCGTGGCCTCGAGGTCGGTGCCGCTGAGCCGGTTGGGGTCGAAGCTCGGGAAGCTCCAGAACGCCAGGACCTCACCCGTGCGCGGATCGGTGGCGACGACGGATCCTTCGCGGTCGCCCAACTCGGCCTGGGCGATCTGTTGCAGGTCCTTACGGACCGACACGGTGACGTTGCCCACTGTCTCGGCGTTGACGAGGAGGTCGCCGATCCCCTTCACCTGCTGGGTGAGGGTCTGCCCGGTGAGCTCGTTGGTGTACTGACGCTCGATGCCGCTGGCGCCGTACTGGAACGAGAAGTAGCCCGTGACATGTCCGAAGAGCACCCCTTCGGGGTACACGCGGAGCCGTTCGAACTCCGACGTGGTGTCGGGGTTCGGGATGCTCTGGGCCAACAGGGCCCCGTCGGCGGTGGTGATCGCCCCACGCGACCGATTGAAGTCCTGACGGATCTCGGCCGTGTTGAGCGGGTTGGCCTGGAGCTCGGGGGCCTGGAGCACCTGGATCCAGTTGAGCTTCACGAACAGCGCGAGGTAGCAGACGACCAGCCCGATACCGAGACGACGGATGCTGCGGTTCACGCCGCGCTCGACCCCGTCGCAGGAGCGGCGACGGCACCGACCGACGCCGACGCCGCGCCGGCACGGGCGCGGGCCGGGTCGCTCAGGCGGAGCAGCAAGGCCAGCAGGACGTAGTTCACGACGAGCGAGGACCCGCCGTAGGACACGAACGGCAACGTGACTCCGGTGAGCGGGAGGAGCCGGGTGACCCCGGCGATGATGACGAAGGCCTGCACGCCGAGCAGCAGCGTGAGCCCGGTGGCCAGGAGCTTGTCGAAGGCGTGGTCGGCGACCAGGGCGATCCGTAGGCCGGCACCGACCATCAACAGGAACGCCATGATGACGAGGGTGCCGCCGAGCAGCCCGAGCTGCTCGGCCACGACGGCGAAGATGAAGTCGTTCTCACTGGCCGGGATCCGGACCTGGCCCCCGAGACCGAGCCCGGTTCCGACCACGCCCCCGAAGGCCATGGCGAACAGACCCTGGATGATCTGGTACCCGGACCCGCTCGGGTCCTTCCACGGGTCGATCCAGATCTCGACCCGGGTCTGCACGTGCCCGAACATGCGCCACGCGACGTAGGCGCCCGCCGCGAAGAGGCCCGCGCCGAGAACGAGGAACGACGGCCGCTCGGTGGCCACCCAGAGCATCACCACGAACAGGGTGAAGAACAAGAGCGAGGACCCGAGGTCCTTCTGGTACACCATCACCACGAGCGACACGAGCCAGGCGATGACGACGGGACCGAGGTACTTGGGGTCGGGCAGGCGCAACGGCCCGACCTTCCAGACGCTGGTGGCGATGAGTTCGCGTTGGTCGGCCAGATAAGCGGCGAAGAAGAGGGCGAGCACCACCTTCGCCACCTCACCGGGTTGGAAGTTGACCGGGCCGACGGCCACCCAGATGCGGCTGCCATTGATGGTCTTGCCGATGCCCGGGAGCAACGGCATGAGCAGCAGGCCCAGGCCGACGAGGGCGAACGTGTAGCGGTAGCGCTCGAGGGCCCGCGGGCGCCTCACCACCACGAGGGTGGCGACGAAGGCGGCGATACCGATCGCGGTCCACACCGCTTGTTGCCGGGCCAACTGTTCGTCCAGCCCGGCGATGATCACGTAGCCGAGACCGTTCAAGAGTGCCGCCACCGGGAGCAGGATCGGGTTGGCATCGGGGGCCAGGCGACGCAGGGCGACGTGAGCGAGCAGCAGGAGCCCGAGCACGATGACGAGGAACGGGATGATGTTCGGGGGGATGCGGGCGTCCGCCCCGAGGCTGGCCAGCACGTAGGCGGCCGCCGTGATGATCACCACCAGGAGCATGAGCCCCAGTTCGGTGTTGCGCCGATTCGTCACGGGGTGAAGACCGGCGCCACCGGGGCACCCCCATCGACGGCACCCGGGTCCGTCGCGGCCGGCGCCAGGGCAGCCGGATCGACGGGCAAGGTGCTGGCCGTCGTGGTGGTCGCCGGTCGGGTCGTGGTGGTGGTCGTCGACATGGCGAACTGGTCGAGGAGGTTCTCGACGTAACGCTGGGCCTCGGCCAGCGTCGGCTGTTCACGACCGACCTGGATGTCGAGGCGCGCCGCCGCCGGCACCTGGTCGGCCGACAACGAGGTGACCTCGACCAGCTCGGGGGAGACCCACAGCACCCCCCCGGGCTTACCCTGGTAGATGGCCACCTGCTGGCCGTTGAAGGTGACGTAGTAGGTGCTCGTGCCGGTCCAGTACACCGCGCCGACCGCGGCACCGATGATGGCGACGAAGGCCACCACGAACAACGCCACTCGCCAGGTGAAACGGCTGTGCGGCCGATCACCTCCTGGCCGTCGACGGCGCCGGGGCTCGCCGTCGACCGACGCGTCCCCGCCAACGGCGCGGGCCGCGACGGACTCGCCCGACGGGGTGAGCGCCACGACGGGCGACACCCGGGTCACCCCAGGGGCGGCCGCCGGGTCGCGGCCGCTGTCGTCGACGACGTCGACGATGATGCAGGTGATGTTGTCGCGGCCCCCCGACTCGTTGGCCAGACGTACGAGCTCGCGGGCCGCCTCGCCGGGGTCGGCCAGGCGTCGCAGCGTCGCCGCCAGCCGGTTGTCGTCGACCTCGTTGAAGAGCCCGTCGCTGCAGATCAGGTAGCGGTCGCCGACGATCGGGACGATCTCCCACGAGTCGACCATCACCGCTTTGTCGATGCCGAGCGCCCTGGTGAGGATGTTGCGCTGCGGGTGGACCGCCGCCTCGGCCCGGGTGAGCCGGCCCTGGCGTTCCATGGTGGCGACGAGGCTGTGGTCCTCGGTGATCTGCGTGAGCTCGCCCTCGGACAGGAGATAGAGCCGTGAGTCGCCGACGTTGACGACGGCGATGGCGTCGCTCCCCTCCGAGTCGACGAGGGCCATCGCGCACAGCGTGGTGCCCATGCCCTCGAGGCCGTGGTCGGCTCCGGCCTGGGCCACGACGGCGTGGTTGGCCTCCTGCACGGCTTGCACCAGCACATCGGTGCCGGCCGCGGTGAAGGCCGACCGCAGCGTGCTCACCGCCACTCCAGACGCCACCTCGCCGCCTCGGTGCCCACCCATGCCGTCGGCCACGGCGAACAGTCCGTCGACGGCGAGCACGGCGTCCTCGTTGGCCGAGCGGACCCGGCCGGTGTCGGTGGCGTCACCCCAGACGAACCTGGTCACTGCAGCTCCAGCACGGTGTTACCCACCTGCACCCGGTCGCCCCGCCTGACCACCATCGGCCCGGCCACCTTCTGCCGGTTCATCCAGGTGCCGTTGGTCGAACCGAGATCCTCGACCATCCACTGCCCGTCACGAGGGAAGACGCGCGCGTGGATCTGCGAGACGTACGTGTCGTCGACGGTGATCTGGCAACCGGCGGCGCGCCCGATGGACGCTTCGTGGCCGAGCGGATAGCTCCTTCCCCGCTGGGCCGCGGGCTCCACGACCACGAGTTGGGGCACGGCTTTGGCCATCTTCTCGGCCGCCTTGCGGGCCTGGCGAGACACGGGCGCGTCCACGGTGGCGGCCGCCGGTGCGCCGCCGGCCGGGAGCAGCGGTGACACCGGGGTGCGGAGTTCCGCCCACACCGCCCGCACCACCCGGAAGAAGAACAGATAGAGCAGAGCCAACAGGCAGAGCTTCAGGAGGAAGAGGAGCTGGTCGGACACCCGATCACGAGGCCTGGAAGGTGAGACGGACGTTGCCGAAGCCCAGCTCGTCGCCGTCGTGCAGCTCCCGTTCGGTGATGCGCACACCGTTCACCCGGGTGCCGTTGGTCGACCCGAGATCGACGAGCACGAAACCGTCGGCCCTCGGTTGGATCTCGGCGTGGCGACGGCTGACGTTGGCATCGACGACGGTGATGTCGCACTCGGGAAGCCGCCCGACGCTGACCGTGGCCTCGCGCAGCACGTAGCGCTCCCCTGTCGGGAGCATCAGCGATCCGGCGCCGGTGCCACCCGGGCCCTCCCGCAGACGAGCCTCGACGGCGAAGGTGCCGGTGCGCTGCGCGGGATCGACGACCAGCTCGACCTCGACCGGACCGAGGAACCCATAGGACTCGTCGCGAGCGTGTTCGCGGGCGGCGTCACACAGCTCACGACAGAGCGTGTCGGCGATGTCGGCGAAGGCGTCGTGGTCGTCCTCGGAGATGCGCACGGTGAACGAGTTGGGGGCGATCACCCGCTTGCGGACGTCGACAGAGCGGTTGTCGTCCATCTCCCGGGTGAGACGGCGCCCGATCTCGATCGGCCGCACTCCGCTCTTGAAGACACGGGAGAACACACCCTCCACGGCATGCTCCAGCCGACGTTCGAACGCCTTGAGTCCCACGCTCGACACGTTACCCAGCGGGCTGTCGCCGCCGTCGCCAGCCCCCCGCCGCGCCGGCCGGTTCGATTCGTGACCCTCACGGACAGGCGATACTCTCGTCGGGTTCACTCGCGCGAGTGGCGGAATTGGCAGACGCGCAGGATTCAGGTTCCTGTGCCCGAAAGGGTGTGGGGGTTCAAGTCCCCCCTCGCGCACCAGCGCCGCGTCGGGTCGGCGGGCGCGTTGCCGGCCCGAGATCAGATCCGGCACCAACGCCTGACCGAGCCCGTGTGGCACCACGGAATGCCCGCAGGGGGCGACGAGGTTGCACCGACCCATGGGCCACAACGACGCACCGGAAGGGTGGTGGCGGGAGTTCGTGGCGGCCACCCCGCCCCGCACGGCCAAGCTGGCCGTCACCCGAGCCGACGGAACACCCCACGTGGCGCCGGTCTGGGTCGACCTCGACGGCGGCGACGTCGTCTTCATGACGGCGGCCGACACCATCAAGGGCAAATCCATCCTGCGGGTGGGGGTCGTGTCGCTCTGCTGGGACGACGAACGCCCCCCGTTCGACTTCGTCACCGTCCGCGGCACCACGTCGACGTCCACCGACCCCGCCGAACTGCTGGCCTGGGCCACCCGCATCGCCGCCCGCTACATGGGCCCGGAGAACGCCGAGGCCTACGGCCGTCGCAACGCCGTGCCGCCGGAGATGCTGGTGCGCGTGACCCCCACCGAGGTCGTGGCCAAGCGGGCCATCGCCGACTGAAGGGCCACCGTCACTGTCGCAAGCCGTGAGTAGCTTTTCGACGTGACGTTCCGACTGACGGTGGCGGAGTCGTTGGCGCCGCTGGCCGAGGTCTTGGCCGACGAGCTCTCCCGACCGGCGAGCGACGACCCCTTCGCGCCCGAACTGGTCGTCATCCCCGGCGACGGCGTGCGCACCTGGCTCACCGGCCGGCTCGCTCGTCACCTCGGTGCCACCCCGACCGGGGCCGACGGCGTGGTGGCGAACCTCGACATCGTCTTCCCCGCCACGCTCATACGGGCCGCCCTCGGCGAGCACGCCGGCCTCGGACGCTGGGCCGTGGGCCCTCTCGGCTGGGCGATCCACCATGTCGCCACGCAGCCCGGCGCCGATCTCGACATCATCGCCGACCCGGTGCGGGCCCGGGCCATCGCCGACCTGTTCGACCGCTACGCCCTCCACCGGCCCGCGATGGTGGCCGGCTGGAGCCAAGGCCGCGATGTCGACGGGATCGGCGCCCCGCTGGCCGAGCACGACCGCTGGCAACCCCGCCTCTGGCGGGCGGTCCAGGATCACCTCGGCGGCCACTCCGACGTCGAGCGCACCATCGAGCTCGTCGCCGCACTGCGCAGCGCCACCCCGTCCCCGGAGCTCGGGGCCCTCCCGCCGCGGGTCTTCGTCTTCGGTCTGGCCACCCTGCCGCCCCTCCACCTCGACGTGCTCACCGCGCTGGCCACCCACACCGACGTGCACGTGCTGGCACCGACGCCGTCACCCGGGCGCTGGCGGGCCGTCCGCGCCGAACTCCGTCCGCCCCTAGCACTCCCGGTACCCCGAGGCGCCGACCTGGTACCCGTCGGGCCGGGTCACCCCCTCGTCACCAACTGGGGGCGCACGTCCCGCGAGGCCCACGTCCTGCTCCTCGACGCCATCGCCCACCTTCCCGGCGCGACGGTCGAACCTCCCGCCCTCGGCGAACCACCGAACCCATCGGCGACCCTGCTGTCCCGCCTCCAGTTCGACCTGCGTGACGACACGGCCATCGGTCCCGCCCGACGGACCCACGCCACCCCGACCGCCGATCCGCGACCGACACTTCAACCGACGGATCGCAGCGTGCGATGGCATCGGTGCCACGGCACCGCCCGCCAGGTCGAGGTGCTGCGCGACGCCCTGCTCCACGTGCTCGAGGAACGCGAACCGGACGGCACGCCCCGCTTCGAGCCCCGCGACATCGCCGTGCTGACCCCCGACGTCGCCCGATTCGCCCCACTGATCAGCGCCGTGTTCGCCGGCGATCCGCAGCACGGGCTCCCGACGATTCCCGTCCAGGTCGCCGATCGGTCGCTGCGCCAGGACGACCCGATCCTCGACGCCGCGGGGGCTCTGCTCGACCTGCTCGACGGACGCTTCCGGGCCAGCGCCGTGCTGGCCTTCGCCTCCCGGTCGGCGGTGCGTCACCGTTTCGGCCTCGACACCGTCGCCATCGGCCGCCTCAGCGAGTGGGTCGAGGCCACCAATGTGCGCTGGGGGCTCGGCCCCGACGACCAGGTCGCCTTCGGTCTGCCCGACGGCCTCGACGCCCACACCTGGCAGGCCGGCCTCGACCAGCTCCTCGTCGGCGTGGCCATGTCCTCCGACGGGGTCCGCCTCGGGCCCGGCGCCGTCGCTCCCTACCCGACCCTGGGCGCGGACGACATCGACGTGCTCGGCGCCGTCGCCGACCTGCTGCACGAGCTCGTTCGCGCCACAACAGCGCTGCGCACCCCCTCGTCGGTCGACGCCTGGTGCAATGCGTTGGCCTCTGCGCTCGGGGCCCTCTGCGCCGTGCCCGACGACGAGGCCTGGCGGTGGCGGGGGGTCGAGACCGCCATCGAGAGCTTCCGTACCGAGGCCACCGTCGACGGCGAACCCCGGCCCGAGACGATCGACCCCGTCGACCTCGCCACGTTGTTCCGCCGACGGTTGGCCACCGACAACGGGCGCCCACGGTTCGGCACCGGCGCCGTCACCGTGTCATCGCTCACCGCTCAGCGCGGCGTACCCCACCGTGTCATCTGCCTCCTGGGCCTCGACGACGATGTCGCGGCCGGGTCGTTGGCCTCCACCGAGGACCTCACCGGTGACCCGCCCTGCGTCGGCGATCGTGACGCCCGCAGCGAACAGCGTTCCCAACTGCTCGACGCCGTCCTCGCCGCCGGCGATCGGCTCATACTGCTGAGCAGCGGTCACGATCTGCGCACCAACACCGACGTCCCGCCGATCGTCCCACTCGCCGAGTTGCTCGACGTCATCGACGCCAGTGTCCGCCCCCCCGACGGCGCCCTTGCCCGCGAGGAGCTCACCCTCCACCATCCGCGCCAGTCGTGGGCCCGGGCGGCCTTCGTCGCCGGTGCCCTCGACGGCGACGGCCCCTGGAGCTTCGACACCGGCGCGCTCGCCGCGGCGTGGGAGCAGGGTCACCATCCGGAGACTCCTCCTTTTCTCCCCACGCCCCTCGAGGAGCCCGAGCACGAGGGACCGGTCCTGCTCGACGCCCTGGTCGACGCGTGCACCAAACCGATCGAGCTGATGTTGCGAAGGCGGCTCGGGGTCAGCCAAGCGGTCGAGGCCCATGATCACGACGACCGCATCCCGCTCACCCTCGACCCCCTCGAGCGCTGGAAGCTCACCGACGCCCTCCTCGACGGGCGCCTCGACCCGGCCGGGTCATGGAGCGCGGCGGACGAGACGGCATGGGAACGCCACGAACGCCGCCGCGGGGCCGTGCCGCCGCGCGGCTTCGGGGACGAAGCGATCAAGACGGCCGCCGACCTCGCCGAACGCCTCGTCGCCGCCGTCAGCACCGAGCTCGGCTCCGAGTCGTACGCGCCCCGCCCCCTCGAACTCGACCTCGCTCTCGGCGAGCCCGACGACGAACCCCGGCGCATCACCGGGCGAGTACCCGGCGCCTGTGGGTCGACCCTCGTCACGGTCACCGCCTCCCGCCTGAAGCCGAAGCACCTGCTCACGGCCTGGGTGCACCTCGCCGCGGTCGTGGCGACCGACCCCGATCGACCGTGGCGTGCCGTCACCATCGGCCGGGCACCCAAGGGCGAGAAGCTCGCCGTGCAGCGACTCACCCTGCGCTCGCCGGACGCGGCGCGCCAGATCCTGAGTCTGCTGTGCGACCTCCATCGTCGAGCCATGACCGACGCCGTGCCGTTCTTTCCCGACGTCACCCGGGCTCTGTACCTCGACGACGAGGCCCAGGCCCGCACGGACTGGGAGGGCCGGTACGGCGAGCGGAACAACCGCTGGACCTCCATCGTCCTCCCGTTCGACTTCGACGAGCTGCGGGCCCTACCTCCCCGGGCCGACGAACACTGGCCCGGGGGGGCCACCAGCCCGTCGCGACTCGAGAGCTGGGCGCAACGGGTCTGGGGCGCGGTCGACGACACCACCTCGATCGAGGAAGAAAAACTCAGCCCGCTCGCCGCCGACGGGGACCCGACGTGAGCGCGGCCGCCCCGTTCGACCTCGCCGGCGCCCTGCCCGACCACCTGACCTTGATCGAGGCCAGCGCCGGCACCGGCAAGACCTACGCCCTGGCCGCGTTGGCCACCCGCTACGTCGCCGAGGGCGGCGTCACTGCGTCAGAGCTGTGCATCGTCAGCTTCACCGAGGCGGCCACCGCGGAGCTGCGGGGACGGGTGCGGTCACGGCTGGCCGAGGCTGCGGCCCACCTCGCCGATGAGGCACCGGAGTCCAGCGACCCGATCCTCGCTCACCTAGCCGCAGGCCCAGCCGACCACCTCGCCTCCCGGCGCACCGGTCTCGAAGCCGCCGTGGCCGACTTCGACACCGCCACCATCGCCACCATCCACGGGTTCTGCTCCCGGCTGGTCGCCGCCACCGGGGCCGACACGACGACCACCGTCGCCGACGACCGCACCACCATCGAGGAACTGGTCAACGACCACTTCGTCGCCCGGCACGCCGACGGATCCGAGCCTCTGACCACGACCGACAAACTGGCCCGGGCCGTGGAGCTCCGCCTCAGGCTCCCCGATGCCATCCTGCACACCGTCACCGTCGGCGACTTGACCAAGAAGCCGAACGCCAACCAGCTCACTTGCGCCGAGGGCACCCAGGAGCTGGCGGCGCTGATCGACACCCTCGCCACCGAGACCCGGGTCCGCCGAGCCCGCGCCCGTCGGCGCACCTTCGACGACCTGCTCACCGACGCACGCGCCGTGCTCACCGGGGCCGACGGTGCGGCCGTCGTCGCCGCGCTGCGGCGGCGATTCCGGGTCGTGCTCATCGACGAGTTCCAGGACACCGACACCGTTCAGTGGGACATCTTCCGCACCGCGTTCCTCGACGGACCCGATCCCGTCACCGTCGTGCTCGTCGGCGACCCGAAGCAGGCCATCTACCGATTTCGGTCGGCGGAGCTCTCGGCCTTCCTTCGGGCCCGCACGTTCACCCTTCGGTCCGGCGGCTCGGTGTGGTCGCTCGACACCAACTACCGGTCCGACGCCCGCCTACTGGGCGCGCTCGAGCACGTCTTCGGGGGCTACGACTTCGGCGACGACGCCGTGCGCTTCCATCCCGTGCGCGCCGAGGCCCCCGATCGACCCGACGGGCTCATCGGTGCCGGACCACCGCTCGAGCTCCGCTGCGTCCCGGACGACTTCTCCACCGTGCCCGCGGCTCGTTCCTTCGTCGTGCCCGACCTCGTGACCGAAGTGGTGCGACTGCTCGAGTCGGTGCAGATCAGGGACAACGAGACACCACGAGCCCTCCGACCGTCCGACATTGCCGTGCTCGTGCGTTCGAACGTCGATGCCGCCGTCTATGCCGATGCGCTGGCCGCCGCTGGTGTTCCCGCCGCGAGCAGTTCTTCCGACAGCGTCGCCGAGAGCGCCGCCGCTCGGCAGTGGCGCACCCTGCTTCGTGCCCTCGAGCGGCCGGCCGCCATCGGGCCGGCGAGAGCCGCCATGCTCGGCTGGTTCATCGAGGGCGACGCGACCACGGTCGCTGCGCTCGACGACGAGTCGACAGCGGGCCTGCTCGACGAGCTCCGAGGGTGGTCGACCACCCTGACCGACGGCGGGCTGGCGGCGCTGCTCGCCGCCGTCCGCCGCCAGGGTCTGCGTCAGCGGGTACTGGCCCATCGAGGAGGAGCCCGAGATCTCACCGACCTCGACCACGTCGCCGAGCTGTTGCAGGTCAGCACTGGTAGCCGCCCGACCAGCGCCTCCGCCCTGCTGGCCGCGCTGGACGCGCTGAGCGACCCAGAGACCGCCGACGACACCGAAGCGATCGCCCCCGAGCTGTTGGCCCGACGTATCGACGGCGACGACGAGACGGTCAAGGTGCTCACCGTGCACAGGGCCAAGGGTCTGGAGTTCGGGGTGGTGCTCTGCCCCACCCTCTGGACCGCCGGAGGTTCGGGGCGCGCCCCGTGGCACGGCGACATCGACGGCACCCGGATGATCGACACGGCCGCGCTGCTCACCAAACCGTCGAGGGCCGGGCCGTTCATGACGGTGAAGACCGCCGACAGCTCCGAGCAGGCGGCCGAGTCCCGGCGTCTCTTGTACGTGGCCCTCACCCGTGCCAAACACCGGTTGGTGGTGTGGTGGTCGCCGAGTGCACAGAAAGGAGCGAACCCCACCCCGCTCGGTCACCTACTGACGCACGCGTGCGGGTCCGGGGCCACCGACGTCGACCCCGTCGCCCTCGCCCGGGGCAGCGCTGACACCATCGCCATGAGTCCCGTCGCCCCCAACGATCGGCGGGGCGTGGTCAGCCGACTCGGCCCGCAGACCGAACCCCTTTCCGCCGCCGAGGCCACCAGGACCATCGACCGTCGCTGGCGCATCTGGTCCTTCACCGCGATGAAGGCGGCCTCGCAGCCACGGTTCGAATCGCCGACTCTCGACGTGACCGAAGCCCCCGACCGGACACCGGAGGAGCCCCCGGCCGTCGGTGGCACGGACGAGCTGGACCCGGAAGATGAAACGGCGGCGACGGGCGGTGGGGTCGAGATCGAGCCCGGTGCCCCATTGCCGCTCACCGGCGCGCCGGGCGGCACTGCCTTCGGCACCCTGGTCCACACTGTGCTCGAACGAGTCGACTTCGCGACGCCCGACCTGCGCGACGAACTTCGCTCCGCCTGCGCCGAGGCGCTGCGCCACCGCCGCGTGGCGGTGGTCGCGAACGATCTGGCCGATGCGCTGCTCCCGGCGCTCGACGCCCCCCTCGGAGGTCCCCTCGGCGCCACCCGCCTCGTCGACCTCCATCGCGCTGACCGCCTCGACGAGCTCGCCTTCGACCTGCCGCTGGCCTCGTTCGACTCCCGCAGCATCGCCACTGTGCTCGCCCGACATCTCCCCATCGACGACGTCCTCCGACCCTGGGCCGAGGCCGCTGCTGCGGGCCGAGAGCCCGTCGACGTCGCCGGCATGCTCACCGGTTCGATCGACCTCGTCGCCCGCACCGACGGGCGCTACTGGTTGGCCGACTACAAGACCAACGTCCTGCCCGCGGGCAACGCGCCCGCCGATCTTCTCTCGGTCATGACCCACCACGACTACCCGCTGCAGGCCACCCTCTACCTCGTCGCCCTGCACCGATACCTGCGCTGGCGCCTGCCTCGGTACGACCCCGACCGCGACCTCGTCGGCGCCGCCTATCTGTTCCTCCGCGGCATGGACCCCAGCCAGCCTCCGGCCGATTCCCGAGGAGTGCTCTGGTGGCGGCCACCGACCTCAGCGCTCGACGCGCTCGACCATCTGCTCGCCTCGGGGGCTCCGTCATGACCGCCACCTCCACCGTCCGGATCGACTGGGTCGAGCACCTGCGGCCGTGGCGTGATGCCGGCGTACTCGAGGCCAGCGACGTGCACGTCGCCGCGTGCCTGGCCCGTCTCGCCGATCTCGGCCCCGACGAGTCCGACGTCGTGCTGGCTGCCGCCCTCGCCGCCCGGGCCCCCCGCCACGGCCATGTCTGCCTCGACCTCACCACCGCGGCGCGATCCGCTCTGATCGGGTCCGACCCCGAAGAGGAGCCATCACCCGCCGGTGTCGATGTCCTCCCCTGGCCGACCGATCTGCGGCGATGGCAGGCCGCCGTCGCCGCGTCCGCCCTCACCGCCGCCGACGGCTCTGCGCCGCTGGTGCTCGACGGCCCGTTGCTCTACCTCGAGCGCTACCGCGACCTCGAAGCCCGTCTCGCCGACGAGGTGACCCGGCGGGCCCGCGCCACGGCTCCCTCCAGGCCCGACGGAACGACCGCCGCTCTGCGCCAACTGGCGCTGCTCGACGCCCTGCTCCCCGGGCACGGCTCCGCCGCTCAACGCGTCGCGGCACTGGCCGGCACCACCCGCCTCCTGTCGGTCATCGTCGGTGGTCCGGGCACCGGCAAGACGAGCACGGTGGCCACGCTCCTGGCCATCCTGCTCGAGGGCGACCCCGACATCCGCGTCGCGCTCGCCGCCCCGACCGGCAAAGCCGCCGCCCGCATGGGTGAGAGCATCCGGGCCGTCGCCGGACGCGTCCGTGACATCGGACCGGACCACCACTCCCTCGCGGCGCGCATGGAGGCCACCGGGGTCTCCACCGTCCACCGACTGCTCGGGCCCCGGCGCGACGGTCGCTTCCGCCACGGCCGGAGCGACCCGCTCCCGCTCGATGCCGTGATCGTCGACGAGTCCTCGATGGTCTCGCTTCCCCTCATGGTCGACCTGTTCGACGCGATCGAGCCGACGGCCAAGGTCGTCCTGGTCGGCGACCCGGGCCAGCTCGCCAGCGTCGAGGCCGGCTCGGTACTCAGCGACATCGCCGCACCCACGCTGGATTCTGCCCTCTCGGGTGCCGCGAGCCCAACGGGTCCCCTGGCGCG
>Ga0105047_10006435_pt1 | contig 19950 bp, 16 predicted proteins | sample MAT04_FD_78384 | JGI IMG/M metagenome (GOLD analysis project Ga0105047, IMG submission 78384) | Freshwater microbial communities from Lake Fryxell liftoff mats and glacier meltwater in Antarctica - MAT-04 (megahit assembly) | ecosystem: Environmental > Aquatic > Freshwater > Ice > Liftoff...
AACGCCCCATCCCACTCCGCTGCATTGCGGGAATAATAATAATGGGGCTTTACTACAATTGGAGCATCTGTTTTAGCCCCATTAATGGGGCGCTGCTTATCGCCCAGGCATTCATCCCAGGGCTATGCAAGCGAAAACAGGCATCCCGTGAGTAAATACAGATTTTTCGGTTTCAAATTATCATCCTATCTTTTTTGTGCATCCTGTCCACATCTAACCTCGGTGCTTGTTACAAAAGAGATTTGTATTCCGGGTGCCGCTCAATATAACCGGCCACAAACCAGCAAGTGACAAAAACCTTGAACGACATTTCGCGGGCATATTCCAGTGCAGCCTGGGCAAGCTGGCTTCCAATCCCGCGCCCTTCCAGTTCCGCCGGAACCAGGGTATGCGTGAAGTTGATGGTATTCCCATCCATACGGTATTCCAACACCGCCAGTTGCCCTTCAACCTGAATCTCAAAGCGGTTGGCGGTCGGGTTGTGGTGTACCTGATAACGTTCAGTCATCTGTGATTTTCTCCATAATATGGTGTCATCCGTTTTTACTTAAGATCAGCTGCATTTGTATTGTACAACTTTTTGAGTCTCTAAGAATCTTCCCAGAGACTCAAAAAATAAACCAGCCTTGCCTTTATCCTTTACATCCTGTGCTCTTCAAATCATCCCCCGCCGAATTGATTATTGACCCTCATCCTGTTTCCTCTTATACTTCATTTATGGCATATGTGTTGCGTAACTTTGCCGGGTTCTTCCGGCCCGATCATGACCCTCCCCGCGCCTACATCCCGGCGCTGTAAGCTTTTGTTTACTTTAGATGGTATCCCCCTTTAATCAAACACCGGAGGAAAGAATGCCCCAACCCTTTGTATCAAAACGTGCCCCAGTTTATCAGAACGTCCCCGATGAAAAATGGAATGATTGGCGTTGGCAGTTAAGCAACCGCCTCAACAACGCCGAAGATATCGGCAAAGTGCTCACCCTCACCGAGAGCGAACGCAAAGCCCTCAACACCAGCGGCCTTTTCCGCGTGGATGTCACCCCCTACTACATTTCCCTCATCGACCCCACCGACCCAGAAGACCCCATTCGCAAGCAAATCATCCCACGTGCCGAAGAACTGCAAGCCTTCACCGCCATGATGGAAGACTCGCTTGCCGAAGACCGTCACTCCCCCGTCCCCGGCCTGGTTCACCGCTACCCCGACCGCGTCCTTATGCTGGTCACCACCCAGTGCGCCTCCTACTGCCGCTACTGCACCCGCTCGCGCATTGTCGGCGATCCTGGGCAAACCTTCAACCGCCAGGAATTTGAAGCGCAGATCGACTATATTAAAAACACCCCGCAAATCCGTGATGTGTTGCTCTCCGGTGGCGACCCGCTCGTCCTCGCCCCCAAAATTCTCGAAGAACTGCTCACCCGCTTACGTGATATCCCGCATGTTGAAATCATCCGCATCGGCTCGCGTGTACCGGTTTTCATGCCGCAGCGCGTAACACAGGAACTTTGTGATATGCTGGAGAAGTACCATCCGTTGTGGATGAATATACACGTCAACCACCCCAACGAGATTTCCGCCGAACTGGCCGCTGCCACTGACCGGCTCAGCCGGGCCGGCATCCAGCTTGGCAACCAGTCTGTGCTCTTGGCGGGTGTCAACGACTGCGTGCACATCCAGCGTGAACTGGTGCACAAACTGGTGCGCATCCGTGTCCGCCCCTATTACCTCTACCAGTGCGACCTGGTCGAAGGCGCCGGACACTTCCGTACGCCAGTCGCCAAAGGCATCGAGATCATCGAAGGCCTGCGTGGGCACACCTCCGGTTACGCTGTGCCGCAGTTTATTGTGGATGCGCCCGGCGGGGGCGGCAAGATCCCGGTCATGCCCAACTACCAGATCAGTCAGTCCGACCACAAGATCATCCTGCGCAACTACGAAGGCTATATCACCACCTACGAAGAACCAACCGAGTATAAGATCCACGACCCAAAGACCTGCAAAGCCTGCCAGAGCAAGCGCCCCGAAGTGGGCCAAACCGGTCTGACCGGTCTGCTCGATGGCGATCACATGTTCATCAAGCCCGAAGGCTTCGACCACCTGCACAACCGCGACGGTGTCCAGCACCGTTTGAAGGACGAAAGCAAGTGGAGACCGCTTGGAATTGGTTCGGGTGACGTTACCGAGTAATTCAGCCTGGCAAAACAGCGCCCGGATATTTCTAAAGGAGAAAGTAATGAAAACCTTCCGCATGTTCTCTATCGTTTTGGCTGTCGCCCTGTTTGCGGCTGCCTTTGTCCCCTTCGCCCCTGCCGCCGCTCGCAGCACCTACACCGCTGCCACCAGCGCCCCCCTGCAAGCCTTTCAGGCCGCCGCCCAGGGCCTGCCGCTGCTCTCGCCCATGAGCATGGGTCTGCCGGTCATTAGCATGAATGTCAGCAATTCCTCCAGCACTGGTTACTCCTGTTCGCTCGTCCGCCAAACCCCGCTGGACTGGACCAAAATGCGCTCTCGCCAGTATTTCGATATGGCCTGGACTGTAGAAAACACCGGTGCCGTCTGGCATGCGGGTACAATCAAGCTGGTTTATGTAGGTGGCACCAAAATGCAAACCAACGGCAGCGAACTCACCCTCAGCAATGATGTTGGACGCGGCAAGAAGATCAAGTTGCTTGTCGATATGGAAGCCCCCAAGGCCAGGGGCATTTACAGCACACTTTGGGCGCTTTACTCTGGCAACCAGCGCTTCTGCAAACTAACCCTTTCCATTAATGTGACCCGCTGATCACCGCTCGGATGAAGCATATTCAGAAGGGAATAGGGGTCTGGTCATGAAAAAAGCACGCGTTCCGCTTTTGATCGCGGCGGCAGTACTGCTGCTTTCTGCCTGCCTTGGCGCGCAGAAAGCAGCAACAGCCCCTGCGCCTGGCATATCATCCATCAACCAGACGGCCACCGCGCTGGTTCAGTTTTTAACTTCAGCCCCGCGCGTCACGTTGCTTGCCACCCAGTCTGTGCCCACCCAGACTGAAATGGTCACCATGACGCCCTTTGTGAGCATCACCCCGCTGCCAACTGCCACGGCAACTTTTACCAATACGCCCTTTGGCTTTGTCGCCTCGCCCACACCCACCAGCACCAAATCGGTTCCAATCGAAACGCCCGACCCCGCCGAAGGCGCTACCGATAACTATGGTTCAGACTATCGCTGTGCGCTGGTTTCCAAAGACCCCTTCAACTGGACGGTTCTGAAACCAAATCGCAAGTACAAGTTCTTCATCACTGTCATGAACACTGGCAACAAAAAATGGCAGGCCGATGGCATCAATATGATCTACGTCGCTGGCAAAAATTTAACCAGGGGCGACCGCCAATTGATGATCGACCGTGACACTCGCATCAACGAAAAGCTTACCCAGTCCATCGATTTTTACGCCCCCGATTATCCCGGTAACTACCGGGCAGTCTGGGGCCTCAACCTGCTTAGAACCGGCCATGTTTTTTGTACCTTCACCATTAAGATCACCATCCCAGAAAATAGTAAATAAAGAATGACAAAAAAAACACTTGGTTATGTTGAATTGGAATGGACTTGTCCAAACTGCGGCAATAAAAACCCCGGACTGAAGAAAACCTGCGTCACCTGCGGGTCGCCTCAGCCGCAAAGCGCGCAATTTGAGCTTGGTCAGCAGCGCGAGTTAATCAGTGATGCCCAAAAAGCGGCCTCCGCCGCCAAAGGCGCGGATATTTACTGTCCATACTGCAACACACGCAACCCTTCCGGTGCGCAGGCGTGTGTCCAATGCGGTGGTGACCTGAAAGATGCGCTCAAGCGCGAGAGCGGCCGCGTCCTCAACGGCGCTCCCGCCCAGGCGCTTGCCCCTGTCACCTGCACCGCTTGCGGCACAGTCAACCCGCCCGGCAGCCTGTTATGCAAATCCTGCGGTGCGCAGTTGGGTGCTGCCTCACCTGCCGTGCCTCCGTCCGGCCCGCCGCCCGCCGCCAAGGGTAATTCAACCTTTCGCCCCTGGATGGCCCTGCCGATCATTGGTGTCTTGTTACTCTGCTGCGTGGTTGTTGGCTTCCTGTTTTTCCGAACATCGGCTGTCATCGGTGTTGTCACCGGCAGCCAGTGGCAGCGCACGATTGCGATTGAAGCGCAGCGCGAAGTCAACCACGAAGACTGGAAAGACCAGCTCCCTGCGCATGCTAAAGTGCAGGCCTGTACCCAAAAATACCGCTCCCGGCAGGATAACCCCGCCCCGGGCGCGAAAGAAGTCTGCTCCACCCAGTTGGTTGACCAGGGCAACGGCTCTGCCAAAGTGGAAGAAACCTGTTATTACGAAATCTACGCCGATTCCTGCACCTACACCGCGCTCGAATGGCAGAATGTTGATCAGGCGCAGGCCAGCGGCACCGACTTGCAGCCCTATTGGCCGCAGTTCAACCTGTCTAATGGACAGCGTGAAGGTGACCGTAACGAGAGCTACACAGTCGATTTTTCCACCAAAGATGGCGCCAGCACATTTACAACCCAGGATGGCGCGCTCTACAGTCAGCTTGAGCCTGGCACGCAGTGGACCCTCACTATAAATGCTCTAGGTGGTGTTGTCGAAGTATCACCCCCTTAAACATGGAGGCACTATGCATTACCGACGATTAGGCCGTTCTGGTTTAAAAATCAGTGAAATTTCACTCGGCGCCTGGGTCACATTCGGCTCGCAGGTGGATGAAGACACCTCTATTGAGCTGATCCAGGCCGCATACGATGCGGGCGTCAATTTCTTCGATAATGCCGATATCTACGCCAACGGTCTGGCTGAAATCGCCATGGGCCGCGCGCTCAAAAGCATCCCGCGCGAAGCGCTGGTTATTTCGTCCAAAGTCTTCTGGCCTACCATGCCCGGCCCCAACGGGCGCGGTCTTTCGCGCAAACACATCATCGAATCGGTGAATGCCACCCTCAAACGCCTCGGTACCGATTATGTCGACCTCTATTTCTGTCACCGCTTCGATCCCGATACCCCCATTGACGAAGTCGTCTTTACAATGGATAACCTCGTCCGCCAGGGCAAGATTTTGTACTGGGGCACCTCCGAATGGCGCGCCTGGCAGGTTTCCGCAGCCTTTGCCGCTGCCACTCAGCATCACCTGATACCGCCCACAATGGAACAGCCTCAGTACAACATGTTTCACCGCCGTCGCGTGGAAATGGAACTGGCCTCACTCTGCAAGGAATACGGTCTGGGCCTCACCACTTGGAGCCCGCTCTATTACGGCATCCTCACGGGGAAATATAGCGAAGGCATTCCCGAGGGCAGCCGCGCCGCGCTCGAAGGCATGGCTTGGATTCGTGACCGCATCACCCCTGAACGCGTCAATATTGTGCGCGAACTGACCAACGTAGCCACCGAACTGCACATCACCACCGCTCAATTGGCAATCGCCTGGCTCCTGCGCCGCAAAGACATCAGCAGCGTCATCACTGGCGCCACCAACACCAAACAACTTCAGGAAAACCTCGACGCCGCCGAAGCCGTTGAAAAACTTCACGATGATGTCCTCGAACAGATCGAAAAGATCCTCGGCAACTACCCCGATGAAGATTGACCTTTGATCGGACCAATTTAAAGATTTTATGAGCTGTTGCCCGCCCGCAGAGTTATAAGCAGTGCGCATTAATGACATGCTGGGTCTTAGAACCCTTTCTCCCCGCTCTCTCCATGCTTGGCGCTGCACGTTTATTTAGAACAGTAAAAGTGGGGTATTTTTGACCAAAACCGGCTTTCCATGTCTAAAATCGAATTTCGTCCTTGATTTTGACTCGCGTTTGTGCTATTTATTAACCTATCTTCTTTTAAAGGATTTTTATGCATCGCGAACGTGTATCTGAAAATGTCTACTGGTTCCAAAGTGAGTTATACGCACAGGTAACTGCCGGTGTCGTCATAGGCCCGCAGTGGGCTGTGGTGATCGACACCATGGCCACCCCCGAAGAAACGCATGAGATGCGTGAGTTCATTGAACGTGATCTTGGCTTGCCTGTGCGTTATGTCATCAATACCCACTATCATGCCGACCACACCTGGGGCAACTGCTTTTTCCCTGGTGCAACGATTGTCTCGCACGCCCTCTGCCGCACTATGATGCTCGAAAAGGGCATCCCCTCCCTGGAAACCGCTCGCAAGCAAAACCCAGCCCTCAAACAGGTAAAAATTGTTCTGCCTCACCTGACCTTCGAAAATGGCGATATGAATCTGCGCGTTGGCAAGAAGAGCCTCATCCTCTCCCAGGCCATGGGTCACAGCAATGACGGCATCTCGGTCCTGGTCGAAGAAGACCGCATCCTGTTCGCGGGTGACGCCTTCATGCCCCTGCCTTACCTGGTCGACGGAAATATTGACGAACTCGTTACATCCATTAAAAAGACCAGCCGCATGGGCCTGGAAAATATCATCCAGGGTCACGGTGATATCATCCTGCGCGGCGAAATCGAAACAGCCGTCAAAGAAAATCTTGCCTACCTTTCAGCCATCCGCAAAGAAGTGCGCATCGCCCTCAGACGCAAATCGCCGCTCGAATATCTCGACGAAGTCACCATTGAGAAATGCGGCAAGAGCCGTGTCTACCTCAGCGGCCTCGCCGAATCATTGCACCGCCGTAACATGCGCGCGCTTTACAAGCAAATGCTCGAAAACAAAGACAATCTCGGCCCCGAAGAATAGGCCGTAAAAATAAAAAAAAGAGCAAGGCCGGTTCACACGTGAACCGGCCTTGCTCTTTTTACACATCCTTCAGCGCGTCTTCCGCATCGCGCTTTTCTTTTCGAGCCTTCAATTTCCCATGCAAACTGATGCCCACCACCCGCTCCGTGCCGTTGAATAATTTCTTAATATTGGGTCTCAGAGACCAGGTCAGCAACGCCCCTGCTATCACACCGTAAAGCACTTCGATCCAATCCGCCCCGGGCGCGCCTATCGCCAAACGCACCCCAAAGACAACAATCGCGAAAATTGCCAAGCTCAGCGTGGTCACCGAAGCATAACCCAGGCTAAAGAACACCAGCGCCCCCAGCGGCAGGATGATAAATATTGAAGGCCACCACAGGCCAATTGCGCCGCCCAATGCAGGTGCCCCGCCCGCCCCTCCGCGAAAGCGCTTGAAATTACCCTTTTCGTCAAAATCTGGCAGGTATAACGAGTAGTTGTGGCCCAGTATAGCGCCGATGGGCGCCAGTATATGTACCCAATGACTGTCGGGGCTGATCCATTGCGCGATCCAGACCGCCAGCACACCCTTAAAAACATCAGACAGCGCGGTAAACAGCCCGGCCCAGAACCCGGCTGCACGCATGGCGTTTGTGCCGCCGGTGCGCCCGCTTTCCACCTGACGAATATCCTTGCCTGTTTTGAGTTTAACAATAATTAAGCCGGATGGGATCGAGCCGATCAAATAGCCCAGTATCACCAGGCCAATATCCACAAAAAGTTGCATCCTTGTGCCTCCGAATATTTTAAACCATAGGGTTTGTATGTGCGGTAACACAAAAACTGGTCCGAAGTTACACTTCCAGCACTTCCAACGCCACTTCGTCTACTTTGCCAGATTCAATCCAGAACCCGCGCGCCTGCCAGCGGCGTCCCGCCTTGGACCAGATGATATTCACCACCGGGTAAGCTGCTTCTTTAATATCTGTCGGTGATGGCTCGGAAGGGCCTTTGGGGTGCGAATGAAAAATCGCCAGTAGTTCCATGCCTTCAGATTCGATCTGCTGCATGGCTCTCAACTGCGCCCTGGGTTCCATGGTAAAGCGCACCTTGCTTTGAGCGGCGTTCTGCACGGGCAGAACCATCTCCACAATCCCATTCTTGCCAGCCAGCATGCCGCACGCTTCCAGCGGGGCCTCAAAATTGATGTGGCGCTGCATGCCGAACACATGCGCTTGTTTCAGAGTGATACTGTGCTCGTTCATACTCAACCTCGCAAAAGCAGGGCGGCTGCCCAGATGGCCGTCAATCCAATTGCCGCTTCAATGGCAGCTCTGCGTGCTGAAATGGCCTCGTCCAGGTTAATGGCAAGTTCAGTCAGCGCGTAAAGAGGACCCAGCAGCGCCAGGCCAACCTGAATCGGTTGCAAGGGCCAATAATGCAGGGCGGCGGCTACCTGGGTCACCACCAGCGCAATCCCAAACGACCATGCAAATTCCCATTTTCCCGTGCGTAGGTGCAGGCTTCTCAGCACCACCAGCGCCGCCGCCGGAAAGGTGATCAGGGCGATCAGGATCAGGCGTGTCGATGAGAAGGACAGCGTGGTCAGCAGAACCAGGAACATGGCATACGAAAGCGCCGCCAGTCCTGCCGATGCCGCCGGGTGGCGCACATCCGATGCATCCAGCGCTATATATTCCGCCAGAAAGACCAGCAGCAGTACCAACCCGCCCAATCCAAAAAAAATCAACCAGGTTGGGCCAAAGGGCAGCGTATACAGGGGAATGCCCAGGATGAACGCGGTCAGGGCTGGCATGATCCAATGCTGCAGAGTGCTTTCACCATTCAAGTGCGGATGTCCTCGCAGCAGCCAGTCAGTTCCCGCGGCGGTCAGCCCGGTGGAAAGCAGCGTCGCGGCCAGGTTTATATTCAGGGGAATTGAAAAGGCTGTGCCAAAGATCGTGAATTGCAAATCATAAGGCGCAACTTCGATCAAATGCGCCAGGGCATAAGCCAATAATATAACAGCCACCAGCACGCTTAAGCGGTTGGTATCAGGCATGTGACGATGTTCTTCAAGCATGCTTTGATTGTACCTGTCACAATCAGAGTGGGGAAGGGCTCAAGGTTGGTGTTTGTACCAACATACCCCCAAAAAACATCTCCTCGTTGGTGTCACACGGCCCATTCTTCACGCTATTTTACAATAGCCCCTGGTTTGCCCCCTTCATTATTAAGGTGAAAAATGCTCCCTGTGGTAGAATCTATTAAATATGGATCCACGTAGTCTTGAAGTTCCAACCCTTCCCCCGCCGCCCAAAGCCGTCAGCGCACTCGTTTACGGCTTTAATGCGGTTGCCAGCAACGTGGCAGTGATCCTGTTCCCCATTCTTTTTGATGTGTTTTTGTGGCTTGGCCCTCGCCTCAAGGCAGATGCCTTGCTGGCGCCCATCATGGAAATGCTGCCCGAAATCCAGCGCCAGGCTCCGGTTGGTCAGGCCAAGATCATTGTTCAGTTGATGACCGAGTTCTACAACGGTTTCAACCTGTTCTCGGTTCTCCGCACCTTCCCTCTCGGCGTATTCAGCCTCATGAGCGTCAATATTTCGGTCAAGTCTCCGCTGGGTACGCGCCCAGCGCTCGGCTCATCCGATGTCCTCATCACCTTAGGGTTCATCCTGCTGCTCAATATTTTGGGTTGGCTGGTTGGCAGCCTTTACTTTAAGGTTGTTGCCGATGCCGCGCTCAAGCCCCATGTTGGCCCCAGCTTTGCACGCGCCGTTTTGCACAGCATGCTGCTCAGTCTATTCTGGGCCATAATTTCTGTGCTGGCAACCTTCCCGGCCCTGCTTATTATGTGGGCCATTACCTTGCTGGACGGTGTGCTGCGTACTGTTGTGTTCATGCTGTTGGCGGTTCCGGCCTCCTGGCTGCTGATGAGTATTTTCTTCTCATTTCATGGTGTCTTTGTCAACGGCCAAAATGCATTTACAGCCACACTCAGCAGCATGCGCTTGCTGCGTTATGGACTGCCGCCGCTAGGCTGGTTTACCATGTTAGCCATCATCACCAGTCAGGGCATGGATATGCTCTGGCATGTCCCGCCCGAAGATTCGTGGATGATGGGCGTTGGCATTCTGGGCCATGCATTTGTTTCCACAGGTTTGCTGGCTGCCAGCCTTGTTTATTATCGCGATCTCACTATCTGGATTGAAAGCGCTAGTAAATGGTTTGAAAAACAGAGAACTTCACGGGCGCGAGCCTGAAATTATTGGAGGATTTTTCGTGACAACACCTGCTAACTACGATGCCAACAGCATTCAAGTGCTGGAAGGCCTGGAAGCTGTGCGCCGTCGTCCCGGTATGTACGTGGGCGGCACCGATCAAAAGGCGCTTCACCATCTTGTCTATGAAGTTGTAGACAACTCAATCGACGAAGCCCTCGCCGGGGTCTGCGACCGCATTGAGATTGTGATCCATCCCGATAGCTCTGTCAGCGTGGAAGACAACGGGCGCGGTATCCCGGTTGATATTCACCCGCTCAAGAAAGTCTCCGCCCTTACCGTCATCATGACCGTCCTGCACGCGGGCGGCAAGTTTGGCGGCGGTGGCTACAAGGTTTCGGGCGGTTTGCACGGCGTAGGCGTTTCAGCGGTCAACGCGCTTTCAGAATGGTGCGAAGTGGAAGTCCGCCGTGATGGCCAGGTTTACTTCCAGCGCTTCGAACGTGGTATTCCCCAGGAACCTGTCAAGATCATCCGAAAAGCCAAAGACAGCCAGACTGGCACGCGTACCACCTTTAAGTTTGACCCCACCATCTTCAAAGAAAATCCCGAATATCGCTTCGACACGCTGATTGGCCGCTTCCGCGAAATGGCTTTTGTCACCCGCGGTGTCACCATTCACCTGGTCGATGAGCGCACTGAGCACCAGATGACCTTCTACTTTGAAGGCGGCATCCGTGCTTTTGTGCGCTACCTCAACCGCAATCGTGAGACCCTTCACCCGGTCATGTATGCCGAAAAGACGGTCGAAGGCATCGGCGTTGAAGCGGCCGTGCAGTACACCGATGTCTTTACCGAGTCAGTCTATTCTTTTGCCAACACCATCAACACCGTTGATGGCGGCACGCACATGACCGGTCTGCGCTCCTCGCTCACCCGCGTGATTAATGATTATGCGCGCAAGAGCAGCATGTTAAAGGACTCCGATCCAAACTTCACCGGTGATGACACCCGCGAAGGTCTGACCGCCATTGTCTCCATCAAACACCCCGACCCGCAGTTTGAATCCCAGACCAAAGTAAAGTTAATGAACCCCGAAGCGCAGACCTATGTCACGCAAGTCATCGGCGAAACCTTCAGCACTTTTCTCGAAGAAAACCCCCAGGCCGCCCGCGCCATTGTGCAGAAGTGTCTCACCTCCTCCCGCGCCCGTGATGCGGCTCGCAAAGCGCGTGACCTCGTCATCCGCAAGTCTGCCCTCGAGTCGCTCACCTTGCCTGGCAAACTGGCAGACTGCTCCGAACGTGATTCAAGCAAGACCGAGCTCTATATTGTAGAAGGTGACTCGGCAGGCGGCTCAGCCAAACAGGGCCGTGACCGGCACTTCCAGGCTATTCTGCCTCTACGTGGCAAGATTTTGAACACCGAGCGCGCCCGCCTCGATAAAATCCTCGGTAACAACGAAGTCAAGTCCCTCATCTCCGCCCTCGGCATGGGTATCGGCGATAACATGGATATAACTGGCCTGCGCTACGGGCGCGTCATCATCATGACCGATGCCGATGTCGACGGCAGTCATATCCGCACCCTTTTGCTCACCTTCTTCTTCCGATACATGCCCATTCTGATCGATGACGGTCACCTCTACATCGCCCAGCCGCCCCTCTACCGCCTCGAGTACAAAAAGCAAGCCCGCTACATGTATTCAGACGCAGAAAAAGACGCCGCCATCAAGGAACTTGGTATCGACAGCGAAAAAGCCATCCTGCAGCGCTACAAAGGTCTGGGCGAAATGAACCCACCCCAGCTCTGGGAGACCACCATGAACCCCCAGAACCGCACCCTGCTGCTCGTCTCCGTTGAAGACGCCGCCGAAGCCGACCGCACCTTTGACATGCTCATGGGCGACGAAGTCGCCCCACGTAAAAAATTCATCACCACCCACGCCAAAAAAGTCCGCAATCTCGATATTTAATCTCCGGCCCGCTGCATAAAGCCACCAATAGCCCGCCAACTCGGCGGGCTATTTTCTTAATCATCCTGCATTGCTTTCGGCGCAAACCCCCGTTTCCCGTCCCCGGAAATGGGAGTTTGGATTGATCTGGCTTTGCAAAAATTTTAAGATTATTGCGGTATGAAATTATTTTGTTCTGGAAGACCCCCGCCAATCTTTCCGTATTATAATGATTTTACGAAAAGTCCATACCGGGCTTTTCGTAAATCCACATTTGAACTTTATCGCCCGGGAGTCGCCCGATGAGCAAAGACTCAAGGCCCAATGACATTTTTGACCGAGCCGCACAATACCTGGTGATCGCCTACCAGGTTATTGTTGTGCTGGCGATGATTGCCATCCCGTTTTGGGCGCTTGATTTTTTTCAACAGCCCTTCCTGGGAGCGTTTTTGGAGCATACGCTGGTTTCCAACGGCGTAGGTCCCGATGAGCCCGAACCAGAGTGGGCTCTGTACAATGATTTCAGCGCGGCCGCCCAGGGCGATCATGGCTTTGGCAACCACCTGGCTTCGCTTGCCGCGTTGGATCCCAATGGCAGCCCGCTGAAAATCATCCAGCCTGTGCGGTTAAGCCAGATACAGGGCTTCCTCAAAGATCAAGGCCTGCGGGTTGGGGATACGATCGCGATGGATTTCCGCAACCCGCAGGGTATTGCCATGCAGTACAAAGTCAAACTGAGTACTTTTCCGGCGTCAGACCAGCTGCGCTATTTTTATCTGCCTTATTCAATCGGTTTAATCTACCTCTTCGTCAGCCTGTGGATCTTTGGGCTGCGTAGCACCGAAACCGCCGGGCGCGCGTTTTCCATCCTGGCTAGCTCGGTGGCCATCATTTCAGGCGGGCTGCTCGACCTTTATACCAGCAATCATCTCACTTATTTGTGGATCACAGCCGTGGCGTTGGTCGGGGCGTCCATCTTCCACCTGGCGCTGGTCTTTCCTCAAGAATCGAGCCTTATCCGCCGCTTCCCATACGCCCGTTGGATTGTCTACGTCGTGGCTCTAATCCTATCGCTGATCCAATTCACCGTTTTATTTGACTTCAACCGCCCTGCTCTCTATGCCACCACCTGGAAAATAAGCTATATTTTTGCCGGTCTGGGGGTTCTTTACTTTATGGGGACCATGCTGTACCGGTTTTTCAGATCAACCTCGCCGGTCGTGCGCCAGCAGGCACGCACCATCTTAATTGGAGCGCTGCTCGGATTTGGCTACATTTCAGCCTGGCTGCTCCTGACTTCAGTCTATACCATGAACTTTAATCCCTACCTGGGCTTCCTGCCTCTGGCGATCTTCCCAGCCACCACCGGCTATACGGTGCTGCGTTACCGCTTGCTGCGCATTGATTACCTCGTGGGGCGCGGGGTTTTGTATACCATCATGACCATCCTGGTCATGGGTGGCTATCTCCTCATAGCGCTCGGCCCTGGCCTGCTGCTTGGCAAGGCGATTGGACCCGATAATCCGCTTTTAATCGCCGCCACCGTCATTCTCACTGCTTTTGTGCTTAATTATGCGCGTGGATGGCTGCAAAGCGGCGTAGACCGCGTCTTTTTCCGTGGTGAACGTGCCCACCAGGATCGTCTGAAAATATTTACCCGCGAATTGACCCAAGCCGTTGCACTAAATGATATTCTGCGCATCCTGCGCGAGCAGATCATGGCCAGCCTGATGCCCAACATGCTGCATATCTTTGTCTATGACTCGTTGAGCGACCAGTACATAGCCACTGTTGATGAAAGCGGCAGGCTGTCCAGCGATATCCGTTTCGCCGCCAACAGCCCGCTGCCAGCCACCATGAGCCGTGAAAGATTACCTCTTTTTATGGATCAAGACCGCAGGTTAAATACCCTCTTTGCTGAGCGCGGACGGCTGTTTCTGTTGGGCGCGCAGCTCTTCGTCCCCATGCCGGGCCGCGAACGATTGGTAGGCTGGCTAGCGCTGGGCGACCGCATGTCAGGTGAAAGTTATGCCCAGCATGATATTTCATTTTTAGAGGCCATCAGCAGCCAATCGGCAGTTGCCTTGGAGCGCGCCCAGGTGGTCACGAACATGGAACGCCGCGTCAACGAGATGAACGCTCTCTCGCGGGTGGCGCAGGGCATTAACATCACGCTTGCTTTTGATGACACCCTGGAGTTGATCTACGCCCAAACGGCACAAATCATTCCCGTCACCGATTTCCACCTGACACTCTTCAATAAACAGGGACAACATGCCTATTATGCCTTCTGCCTGGAACATGAAGACCGCCTTGTGGAAAAAGAAAATGTGCCCCTCACCGCCAAGACCACCCTCGATCAGGAAGTGATCCTGTCGCGCCGCGCAATGCTGGTCTACGATTTTGTAAGCCAGTGCCAGGTGTTGGGCGTAAACCCGCCATTCAAGGGCATCCATGCCTGGTTGGGTGTACCGCTCAATGCAGGCTCAGAGACCATCGGGGTGATGAGTGTCGCCTCCCACGATCCGTCCATCACCTACACCAACGCACACATGGAACTGTTGCAATCCGTCGCCAACCAGGCCGCGGGCGCAATTGTTAAGACGCGCCTGCTGCAAGAGACCGAGCGCCGCGCGCAGCAGCTATCATCCCTTAACGTCATCACCCAACAGTTAACTTCCACCCTTGAACTGCAGCCGCTGCTCAAGAGTATTTTGGAAAGCGCAGTCACGATTTTGAATACCGAAGCTGGCAGTCTGTTCCTGGTGGATGAGCATACCGATGAGTTGATCTTCCAGGTCACAGTCGGGTTGGTGGCCTCCAACCTGGCAGGGCAGCGCCTGCCTGCGGGTACAGGTGTTGTCGGCAAGGCAGTCACCACCCGCAGCCCGGTCATCGTTAACAATGTGGCGGCCACCACCACTTGGAACCCAACCCCCGACAAGCAGACTGGTTTCGTTACCCGCGCCATCCTGGCTGTGCCCATGGAGGTAAAAGGTCGCGTCATCGGTATAATCGAAATCATTAACAAAAAAGATGGCAACCCGTTTGGCACGGATGACCAGAACCTGCTTTCGGCTTTTGCAGGCCAGGCAGCCGTCGCCATCGATAATGCGCGCCTGTACACACTCACCGACCAGGAATTGACCGCCCGTGTGGAAGAACTTTCAGTCATGCAGCGCATCGACCGCGAGCTAAACACCAGCCTCGAAGTCAATCGCGCGCTGCGCAGTACCCTCGAATGGGCCATGCGCCAGTCGCACAGTGAAGCGGGTTTGATCGGCTTTGTGGAAGAAAAAGGCCTGCGCGTTATGGAAGACCAGGGCTACACCGGCGAGGTAAATGCCTACAAAGAAGATTACATGCCGTTGACCCATCCGGTAATCAAACTGGCGATTGATACTGGTCAACCGCAGCGCATATCACTGGAATCAGTAGATGAAAATCTTGCTTTCCTGACCAATGCCCACAGCCAGATGATCATTCCAATCCGCCGTGAATCAAAGGCCATCGGTCTATTCCTGCTGGAAAGCACGCAGATGGATGCTTTTCAGGAAAGCATGCTGGCTTTCCTCACTCGCCTTTCAGATCACGCCGCGATTGCCATTGCAAACAGCCAGTTGTACGCCGAAGTCCAGCAGGCCAATAACTCCAAGAGCGAATATGCCTCCTTTGTGGCGCATGAACTGAAGAACCCCATGACCTCCATCAAGGGCTATGCCGAATTACTGGCGGCCGGAGCGGTCGGGCCAATGACCGAGATGCAGAGCAATTTTTTGGGCACCATTCGCGCCAATATTGAACGCATGAAGACCATTGTGGAAGACCTGAACGACAACTCCAAGATTGAAGCGGGCCGCCTGCGCCTCGACTTCAAGGCCGTGGAAGTCGCTGATGTTACCGAAAACGTGGTGCGTTCCACTCGTCGCCAGATTGAAGACAAGAAACAGACCATTGAAGTTGCCCTGCCCAATGTTTTGCCCAAAATTTGGGCAGACCGCACGCGCGTTGAACAGATCATGGTAAACCTGGTCAGCAACGCCTACAAATACACCCCCGAAGCGGGCGTGATCACCATCGCCGCCGAGTCCGCTGACAATACCTGGGACACGCAGGGACCGCCAAAAGTGATCCATATCTGGGTCAAGGATAATGGTCTGGGCATAACGCCTGAAGACCAGAAGAAGATATTTACAAAATACTTCCGTTCCGAAGATGACCAGGCACGCAAATCACCGGGAACCGGCCTGGGCTTGAATATCACTAGGAGCCTGGTGGAAATGCAGGGTGGGACCATCTGGTTTGAGAGCGAGTTCCGCAAAGGCACCACCTTTCACTTTACCGTCCCGGTCTCTGAGACCTAGCGAGGGAGACAGATATGACGTTTTTGGCCGCGGTAGGACATGCCCAGGGATTGGACGCCCGCGAGGCGGGTATGCAGGCAGCAAACCAGGCGCTTAACCGCCTTGATGCGGTCACCCCTGCTTTGTGCGTGATCATCGCCCACCATCGTTACGATCCGCAGTTGGTCATCAGCGGCGTGTCCAGCATTCTCTCAAACGTGCCCACCATCGGCTTTAGTGTTTCTGCCGGGTTGATGCGTGCGGGTGCCCGCTCAAATTCTGTGACCGTGGCCCTGCTGGGCGGCGATAGCCTGCAAGCAGAAACGCACTGGTTCCCAACCTATGGACAGGCCAGCGCAGAAACCGCCACGCGCATTATGCAGTTGATTGGCTATGAACAGCGTCCTGCTGAGCATGTAATTGTTTTTGCGGATGGGCTGAACGGCAACGCCGATGAATTTTGCAGCGAGCTGCCCGCAGGTCTGCGCGTGCTGGGCTGCCTTTCGGGCGGCGATCCACAGAGCGCCACCAGCTTTCAAATTGCCGGGACACAATCCGGCAAGAGCGGGTTGGCTGCCGCCTTTTTACGCGGCAACTTTAAGTTGGGCATCGGTTACGGGCACGGCTGGCACCCGGTCGGCAGTCATTTCCGAGTCACCCGCTCGCGCGGGTTCTGGCTGCGCACGCTGGACGGACACCCCGCTTCTGAAACGTATGCCCAGTTGTTTGGGCAGCCCTCGCGTGATTGGGCTTTTCCTCCACTCAACTACATGGCTCGCATATACCCATTGGCTTTTGAACAGGATCATACAGACCAGTTATTGATCCGCTCCCCGCTGCGCGTCGAGGCAGACGGTAGTTTCCGTATGAATTCGGAACTGCGCGACGGCAGTGATGCCTATTTGCTGGTCGGCAGCCCCGCGGACTGCTTGAAAGCCGCCCGGGAAGCAGCTCAGCAGGCTGTACTGGCCCTTGGCGATTCCAAACCGGTCTTTGCGCTGATTTTTGTGGATACAGCCTGGCAGCTTCTCATGCAGGCCCGCCCTGGTGATGAAATGCAAGCCATTCGTGAAATCCTCGGTGAAAATGTGCCGCTCGCGGGCGGCTACAATGTGGGCCAGATTGTGCCGCCAGACGGGATTGGCGATCGTCCCCGCTTTTTGAACCAGCACATTGTTGTCCTGGTCTTTGGCGAAAAAAAAGAATAAGCTAAATGCCAAGCTGCCCGCAGTTTACATACTGCGGGCAGCATATTTTTGTCTTTCCCGTTTCGTTGGAGGTTGCTTATGCCGAATAGCGCTATGCTTCCAACCCGGAATATTTGGGACGACTACATTGTCACTTGCGGCAGATCTTTCATGGCTTCGTCCACAGCTTCTCGCGGGTATTCATAATCGACCAGTTCATCATTGAGATAAGCCTGGTAAGCCATCATATCAAAATGTCCATGTCCCGAAAGGTTAAACAGGATCGTGCGCTTCTCGCCTTTAGCCTTGGCATCCAGCGCCTCGTCAATCGCCACGCGGATCGCGTGCGCTGACTCGGGTGCCGGCAAAAAGCCTTCGGTGCGTGTAAATTGAACCGCCGCATCGAAAGTGGCGCGCTGGTGCACCGCCACTGCATCGATCAGACCCGCATCGAACAGCGCAGATACACTGGGTGCCATGCCGTGATAGCGCAATCCACCCGCGTGGATTCCCGGCGGCATGAAGGTGTGTCCCAGCGTATGCATCTTGACCACTGGTGCCATCTGCGCGGTATCGCCATAATCAAAGGTATATTTCCCACGCGTCAGCGATGGCGTCGCAGTCGGTTCAACCGCCACCAGTCGCGCGCGTTTGCCGTTCTTCAGGTTTTCACGCAGGAATGGATAAGCAATCCCCGCAAAATTTGAGCCGCCGCCCACACAGCCAATCACCACATCCGGGTATTCCCCGGCCAGATCCATCTGCTTGAGTGCTTCTTCGCCGATGACGGTCTGGTGCATCAGCACATGGTTGAGCACCGATCCCAGGCTGTATTTCTTGGCCCCGCCAGACATCGCGGCAACTTCCACCGCTTCTGAAATGGCAATGCCCAGCGAGCCGCTATTGCCGGGGTCTTTTTCAAGCAGTGAACGCCCGTAGTTGGTGCGATTGGTGGGGCTGGCAAACACCTGCGCGCCGTAAGTTTCCATAAAGATGCGCCGGTACGGCTTCTGGTTGTAAGAAACTTTCACCATGTAGACTTCCAGGTCGATCCCAAAGAAGTTACAGGCCATCGCCAGCGAGGTCCCCCACTGACCGGCGCCGGTCTCGGTCGTCAGGGCCTTGGTTCCGGCAGCCTTATTGTAAAAGGCCTGGGCGATGGCGGTATTCGGCTTGTGGCTGCCCACCGGTGACTCGCCTTCGTACTTGTAATAGATATGCGCCGGGGTGCCAAGTGCCTTTTCCAGCCGTACAGCCCGAATGAGCGGCGTAGGGCGGTACAGGCGGTAAATATCGCGCACCTCATCCGGGATCTGGATGTAGCGTTCGGTGCTGATTTCCTGCAGAATGAGTTCCATCGGGAACAGTACCGAGAGAAAATCGGGCGTGATTGGTTCCAGCGTTCCGGGGTGCAGCACAGGCGTGGGCGCAACCGGGCTGTCGGCATTGATGTTGTACCAAAATTTTGGGATATCGTTCTGGCCGAGGTTAAAGCGCGTTTGTTCAGACATGTTGAGCTCCTTTTATCTTGCGAATAAATCGATGGCTTGACACGGTTTTATGGTATTTACTCACGGGCACATCAAAACGGTTCTTTCACCCCGCATGTTCCTGGCGAGGAAAATCATCCTGAATTTGGCTGCCCAGCGAATGAAAATCCTATGTTCGCCCCGCCTGTGGAGTTTTTGCGACTGCTTTTGGCGCAAAAACTCCACATAAAAATAGTTTGTCTCCCCCTTCCGATTTTGACCGAAGGTCGGGGGTCGGGGGTTCTTTCACTCCGCATGTTCCTGGCGGAGATGGTCACTAACGGGCAAACTAACACATCGTGAGTAAATACGTTTTATGGAATAAAAATAGGATTGGAGAAATGGCCTTCGGGCAGGCTTTCGCTCAGGCGTTCAGCGTAAACCTGTTCAGCCGGCACAGGCAAAGCTTCCTGCGCCTCGGGGGTCATCTTTTCCTGGGCAGGTACTCGTTCGGTACGTTCGTTACCCGTATCCGGTTTGTCGAAATTCATATCGTCCTCCTGTAGAATGGTTAAACAAAAATACGCATTACATCCCTGGAACGGGACGAACGCGTAGTCCGTGGTGCCACCCGAATTAGGCCGATTATTAACAAAAAATCCCGTGCAGAGCAACGGGATAAAGCCAGCCTCACTCATTTGGTCAGCTGATCTCAGGCGAGAAAAAGTGACCCTGCCAGGTAACGGTTGCAGTTTCCGGATAAGGCTACTTGCCGCATGGCTTTTGCCTTCTCAACTCCGAGGTCCATTTTGCGCTGTCGTTTCGGGCAGGACTTTCACCAACTGCTGCCTGCTCTCTAAACCGGCGTACCGCGCATACTCGTCCTCATCAACGTTTTTTATATATTGGCCCGAATTATAAGCACGCTTGGCGTCCTGTCAAGGGTTTGATGACTTTTACAGCAATTCTCATGATGGCTTTAGCGATATACGAATAGCCACATCCGCAAAGCTCATCGAAGCCAAATAGCCATTTTCACCCGGCATACCCTATTTTCTCGCCTCAAAATG
>Ga0105047_10006437_pt1 | contig 19942 bp, 16 predicted proteins | sample MAT04_FD_78384 | JGI IMG/M metagenome (GOLD analysis project Ga0105047, IMG submission 78384) | Freshwater microbial communities from Lake Fryxell liftoff mats and glacier meltwater in Antarctica - MAT-04 (megahit assembly) | ecosystem: Environmental > Aquatic > Freshwater > Ice > Liftoff...
ATATAATGTATTACAATAATGACAGGATTAAGTCAAATTTAAACAAAATGAGCCCGATAAAATATCGAGCTCATTATTATCAAAATTAATTATAAATTTGTCTAAACTTTTGGGTGCAGTCTAATTTGAGTGGCTTTTTTTTATTCTTATATTTAGCCTGAAAATCAAATTAACCAGATCTCATGACTATAAGAATATCCTATTTACTCCTCTTATCATTTTTTTCTCTAACTATTTCTTCTCAAGAAGACAAAAAAGAAACTGAAAAACCCAAATGGGATGTAGCCAAACCTGGTGATAGTTTTAATTACAAACCTCATAATTTCGTAACTTCTGAAGGAACTTGGATGAATCTCGATGTAAGCCCTGACGGAAAAACTATAGTGTTCGATATGCTTGGTGATATCTATAGCATTCCAATTACCGGCGGAAAAGCTAAAGTGATCCGTTCCGGAATTCCATTTGAAATACAGCCTCGATTTAGTCCCGATGGAAAATTTATTTCGTTTACCAGCGATGCGGGTGGCGGAGACAATATTTGGGTAATGAAAGCGGATGGAACCGATGCCAAACAAATCACCAAAGAAGATTTCAGATTGGTAAACAACGCCTGTTGGACGCCCGACGGAAATTATTTGGTTGTCAAAAAACACTTCTCTTCCCAACGTTCTTTGGGTGCAGGTGAAATGTGGCAATACCATATATCAGGAGGATCGGGAGTGCAACTAACCAAACGCAAAAACGATCAACAAGATGTTAATGAGCCTGTAGTTTCTCCAGACGGAAACTATTTATACTACAGCGAAGACATGTACCCTGGAGGTTATTTTCAGTACAATAAAGATCCCAATAACGAAATATTCGTTGTCAAACGTTACGACTTCAGAACAGGAAAAACGGATAAAGTTACTGGCGGACCAGGCGGTGCAGCGCGACCACAAATTTCAAGAGACGGAAAGAAATTGGCATTTGTAAAAAGAATTCGGGAGAAATCAGTATTGTACATTCAAGATTTAGAAACGGGCGAAGAATGGCCCATTTATGATACGTTAGACAAAGACCAACAAACGGCTTGGACACTGTTTGGAGTTTATCCAAACTTCAGCTGGATGCCGAACAATGAAGATATTATTATCTGGGCAGCCGGAAAAATTCAGAAAGTAAATGTAGCAAATACAACTGCGACGGTTATTCCTTTTACGGCGGACGTTTCTATTGCTATCGCTGAAAGAGTTCATTTTGATACGCCCATTACAGACACCGATTTTACCGTGAAAATGATTCGCGATGCTGTAACGTCAGCTGACGGAAAAACAGTCGCGTTTAGAGCCTTAGGATATATTTGGACCAAAGCATTACCCAATGGAATTCCGCAACGATTGACTTCTGGAACCGACTTCGAAGCAGAACCAACATTCACTGCAAGTGGTAAAGAAATTATCTACGTAACATGGAATGATGCTGAAATGGGAAGCATCCGAAAAGTATCGCTTGACGGAAAAAACGGAACCAAACTAACGTCATTAAAAGGAATTTACAGAATGCCAAATATCTCGCCTGACGGAAAAATGATAACGTATCTCAAAGAAAATGGAAATACAGATCAAGGATATACTTTCTGCAAAAATCCTGGAATTTATACTATGTCGATTAGCGGCGGAACTCCAAAATTTGTTACAGAAAATGGAGAATATCCAATGTTTACCAAAGACGGGAATCGAATTTTCTACCAAACTGGCGGTGTTTTTTTTGGTAATTTAACTAAAGAATTAAAAAGTGTCGACCTCAACGGACAAGACGAACGCACACACATCAAAGCAAAATACGCCAACCGATTAGTCCCAAGTCCAGACAACCAATGGATTGCTTTTACACATTTGCATAAAGGCTATGTTGCGCCCTTAAACATTAATGGACAAGAAGTTGATTTGGATGATAAATCTACCGCAGTACCAGTCTCCGAGTTGACTAAAGATTCCGGGATCAGCCTTCACTGGTCTGCTGACAGCAAAAACATCATGTGGACGCTTGGCGATATTTATTTTTCAAATGCCTTAAAAGATCGCTTTACCTTCTTGGAAGGATCTCCTGCAAAAGTGGACAAACCAACCGATGTTGGAACCAAAATCGGTTTACTGTCAAAAATCGACAAACCTAAAGGAAGAATTGCTTTCACCAACGCCCGAATTATTACAATGGATGGCAATAAAGTTATCGAAAAAGGCACAATCGTTATTAACCAAAACCGCATTGAAGCTATTGGTTTGACCAGCGAAATAACCATTCCACCTGACGCCCGAATTTATGATGTTTCTGGGAAAACAATTATGCCGGGTATGGTCGACGCACACGCTCACATCGGCGCTTTCCGTTACGGATTGACAACGCAACAAAACTGGCAGCTACTAGCTAATTTAGCATTTGGAGTTACCACTTCGCACGATCCATCTTCTAATACTGAATCTATTTTTTCTTTATCAGAAATGGTTAAAAACGGAGCAATTGTTGGTCCGCGAATTTTCTCAACTGGTTTCATTTTATATGGCGCCGATGGCGATTTCAAAGCAACAGTAAACAATTTGGACGATGCCCGTTCTTCAATAAGACGTACCAAAGCTTTTGGCGCATTATCTGTTAAAAGTTACAACCAGCCGCGCCGCGACCAGCGCCAGCAAGTTTTGCAAGCTGCTCGCGAAGAAGCAATAAATGTGGTTCCCGAAGGTGGCTCTACTTTTTTTCACAACATGACAATGATTATTGACGGACATACCGGAATAGAACACAATATTCCGGTTACGCCAGTTTATAAAGATGTTACAGAACTTTGGGGAACGAGCAAAGTAGGCTACACTCCTACGCTAATTGTAAATTATGGCGGATTGAATTCAGAGTTATATTGGTACCAAAAAACCAATGTTTGGGAAAACAAAAAACTATTACAATTCACACCACGCGGTATAATCGATTCACGCTCACGTTACCGAATGATGGCTCCTGATGAAGAGTATGAAAATGATCACATTTTAACCTCAAAAACAGTCAATACATTGGCTAATACAGGCGTGAAAGTTAACATGGGAGCGCACGGACAATTACAGGGAATGGGCGCACATTGGGAATTGTGGAGTCTAGCACAAGGCGGAATGAGTAATTTGGATGTATTGAAAACTGCTACCATAAATTCTGCAAACTATATTGGAGCTGGAAAAGATATTGGTTCACTGGAGAAAGGAAAACTAGCTGATTTGATAGTATTAGATAAAAATCCATTAGAAGATATCAAAAATTCAAATTCGATAAAATATACTATGGCAAACGGCCGTTTATATGATACAGAAAACATGAACGAAATCGGTAATAATAGTAAAAACCGTAAAAAGTTTTATTGGGAAAATTCAAAATACAATGCCGCTTTCCCTTGGCATGAAGAAAGTAACAGTTTTATGGAAAGCCACTGTTGTGGTGCAATACATCAGCACAATTAATCATTATTTTAAATTTTTGACTGAAAGCTCTTGTTTTATAGCAAGGGCTTTTTTGCTTACGTCTGTTGGGTTTTGTTTCAGGCCTTCTAGGTAGCTATTTAATGCTAATTGACACTACTAACGCATACCCTCCGTTATTTTTATTATCTAAACTTATCATAAAGCTTATAATCGCCCTTTCAAAAGTCAGTAACTTCACGAAACGACAACAACACGGATAAACAATTAATTTTTTACAAATGAGCAAATTACTATTAAAAGACGGAACTGAGATTTATTATAAAGATTGGGGCACCGGTCAGCCTATTGTCTTTCATCACGGCTGGCCATTATCATCAGACGACTGGGATGCACAAATGATGTTTTTTCTCGAAAAAGGTTTCAGAGTTATTGCACACGACCGACGAGGACACGGTCGATCATCACAAACAGCGGAAGGAAATAACATGGATACCTACGCGTCTGATGTTGCCGAACTTACTACCGCTTTAGATCTTAAAGCAGCGGTGCACATCGGACATTCAACTGGTGGTGGCGAAGTAATTCGTTACATTGCCAAATACGGAAAAAATCGGGTAGCAAAAGCAGTTCTTATGGGCTCTGTTACTCCACTTATGCTTAAAACAAAAGACAATCCAGAAGGAGTGCCAATAGCAGTATTCGATGAAATTCGTGAGGGCACAGCAAATCAAAGATCACAATTCTTCAATGATTTTCCAACCGCCTTTTACGGTTATAATCGTAAGGGAGCGAAAGTAGCTCAAGGAGTAAAAGATAACTGGTGGCGCCAAGCAATGATGGGCGGAATAAAAGCAGAATACGACTGTATTAAAGCCTTTTCGGAAACAGATTTTACAGATGATCTTAAAAATGTTGAAATACCGGTACTAATACTACATGGCGAAGACGATCAAATTGTGCCCTTTGAAAATACTGCAGGTAAGGCGATAAAACTCTTAAAAAACGGAAAACTAATCTCATATCCTGGATTTCCGCATGGAATGCCCACTACAGAGGCGGAAACAATTAATAAAGATTTATTAGCATTCATAAAAGAATAAGTTCATAAGTTTTAATAAAAGCCGTTAGTTAACAACGGCTTTTACATTATTGTAAACTGGTTAAACTATGTTTTATCGTCACAATTTTTGCGAGGGCATCGGCTTCTTTCTTGCGCTCTATTTCAAGAACTTTTTCTGGTGCACCGCCAACAAATTTTTCGTTAGATAATTTTCCCTGAACGCTTTTCAAAAAGCCTTGAGTATATTTTAGTTCTTCACTCAATTTCGCAATTTCAGCAGCAATGTCAATAGTGCCCGAAACCGGAATAAAGTATTCGTTAGATTTAACTCTGTAAGTCAAAGCGCCATCAATTTTCTCAGTGATGTATTCCAAGGAAATGATGTTACCCAGTTTGCAGATTGTGCTGTCAAAGTAAGTCGATATTTTTTCACTGTTTACCACTTTTAATTCGATAGCATCTTTCATTGCGATGTTTTTCTCTTTACGGATAGTTCTCAATCCAGCAATTACTTCACAAGTGAATTCGAAATCGGCAATAAGTTGGTGGTCATATGAAGTCATTTTTGGATATTCAGCAACAATTAGAGCATTCTCTGGAGATCTTTCAGCAATAAACTGCCAAATTTCTTCTGTCAAAAATGGCATAAACGGATGCAATAATTTCAAATTGGCTTCAAGCATTTCAATTGCTTTATCAAACGTGGCTCTATCAATTGGCTGTTGATAACCCGGCTTTATCATTTCAAGAAACCACGAACAGAAATCATCCCACACCAGTTTATAAATACTCATCAAAGCATCAGACAATCTGTATTTTTCAAAATGATCCTCAATCTCAACCAAGGTTTGTTGCAATTTTGCATCATACCATTCGATCGCAACTTTGGAACTTTCTGGTTGTGCAATATCGGCCACTTCCCACCCTTTAATTAATCGAAAGGCATTCCATATTTTGTTAGCAAAAGCTTTTCCGTTGTTGCATAATTCTTCATCAAACATAATGTCGTTTCCAGCAGAGGCACTCAAAAGCAATCCAACTCGAACGCCATCGGCACCAAATTTTTTAATTAGTTCCAAAGGTTCAGGAGAATTTCCTAAAGACTTTGACATTTTACGGCGTTGTTTATCACGAACTAATCCTGTCAAATACACGTTCGAAAATGGTTTTTCGCCTGCAAATTCATAACCTGCAATAATCATTCGCGCAACCCAGAAGAATAAAATATCTGGACCCGTAACCAAATCATTAGTTGGATAATAATATTTGAAGTCTTCATTTTCAGGTTCCATTACTCCACCAAAAACAGCCATTGGCCATAACCAAGAGGAGAACCATGTATCTAGAGCATCAGCGTCTTGTTTTAAATGGTCAGTGGTTAAATTGTAGTTGGTAGTTTTTATTTTTGCAAGTTCAAGTGCTTCTTCAATAGTTTCCGCTACTACAAAATCTTCTTTTCCATCACCATAAAAATATGCCGGAATTTGTTGTCCCCACCATAATTGGCGCGAGATATTCCAATCGCGAATGTTTTCCAACCAATGACGGTACGTATTATCAAAGCGCGAAGGATATAATTTGATTTCTTTAGTTTCCAATACGGCTTTAATGGCTGGTTTTACCAATTCTTCCATGCTCAAAAACCATTGATCAGACAAGCGTGGCTCAATAACAGCTTTTGTTCTTTCAGAAGTTCCCACTTTATTTAAATGTGTTTCTGTTTTGGATAAAGCTCCGATTGTTTCTAATTCTTTCGCAATTTCTTCACGAACAGCAAAACGATCTTTTCCTTGATAATGCATTCCAAACGAATTTAAAGAGGCATCTTCATTAAAGATATCAATGATTTGAAGATTGTGCTTTTCACCCAAAGTTTTATCGTTCATATCGTGAGCCGGAGTTACTTTTAGGCATCCTGTTCCGAACTCAATATCAACATATTCATCTTCTACAATTGGAATAACTCTTCCACATATTGGCACAATAGCTTTTTTACCTTTCAAATGCGCGAAACGATCATCGTCTGGATTGATACAAATTGCGGTATCTCCAAAAATAGTTTCTGGACGCGTTGTCGCAACGGTTAAAAAATCGGAAGTTCCTTGTATTTGGTATTTAATGAAATAAAGTTTGCCTTGCCTTTCTTCAAAAATAACTTCTTCATCTGACAAGGTTGTTTTCGCTTCTGGATCCCAGTTTACCATTCGGTAACCGCGATAAATTAAACCTTTATTGTATAAAGTGACAAAAGAACGAATTACAGATGCCGACATGTCTGGATCCATGGTGAACTTAGTTCGATCCCAATCGCAGGAACAACCCAATTGTTTTAATTGTTCCAGAATAGTGCCACCATATTTGTTGGTCCAAGCATGAGCATGTACAAGAAATTCTTCACGAGTTAAATCGTTTTTGTTGATGCCTTCGCTTTTTAGTTTGGCGACCACTTTGGCTTCTGTTGCTATAGACGCGTGATCTGTTCCTGGAACCCAACAGGCATTAAAACCTTTCAAACGCGCACGACGAATTAAAACATCCTGAATTGTGTTGTTCAACATGTGTCCCATATGCAATACTCCGGTCACATTTGGCGGCGGAATAGTTATAGTATAGGGTGTTCTATGATCGGGCTTTGAGTGAAAATAGTTGTTTTTCATCCAGTAATCGTACCATTTTTCTTCTACTTCTTTAGCGTTAAACTGTGCGGGAATTGACATATTTGTTTATTCGTTAATTTCTTTATTGGTTTGCAAAAGTTCATTGCTCTTCTTTTTTTTCCCCGATTGTAGCGAGCTACCTTGTAGCGCGGAAAGCGGGAAAATGGCTGGCTGATGACTCCCAAGCCTTTCGCTTCAAATCCTTTGGCATACCTTTTGTAAACTGTATTGCAAAAGTAATTAATAAAGACTTTAGAAAAAATTAAGAATTAAACTTTTGTGTATTAATTTAAACAGACTATTTTTACTAACCAAATAAACAATTTACCCATGAAAAAATTTATACTTGTAGCTGTTTTATCGCTGAATGTTGTGGTCTTCGCTCAAAAAGGGCCAAAGATAGAGTTTAAGGATAAGGATAATACAATAGATTATGGCAAAGTAAGTAAGGAGGATGACAATGGTCTTAGAACATTTGTATTTACCAATACAGGTGATGAACCATTAATCCTTAGGGAAGCTAAGAGTACATGTGGATGTACCGTTCCAACTTTTTCAAAAGAGCCAATCGCACCAGGTAAATCAGGATCTATTGATGTGAAATACAATATGAATCCAGGGCCCATTAGAAAAACAATTACAGTAGAAAGTAACGCTGTAAACGTCGAAGATGGTCGCGTAGCAATAAAAATTAAAGGCGAAGTTGTGGAAAAACCAATTGTTAATCTCCTTGAAAAGAAATCATTGAGCCCGATGATGCAGTAAGTAAAACGCCTGCGATACTGAGTGCTTTTTTTATATAATTTCTTTGAGTTGAAATTTAACTTCATAGCTTCTATTGTTGCGCTCAACTTCCATTATAATAATTTTTCCTGGTTCTGACTTAAGCAGTTCATTTATCTTTTCAATAGTAAAATCGTGGGAAATATGGCTGTTAATTTTAAGAATTTTATCTCCAATTTTTAAACCAGATTTGTCTGCTTCGGAGCCAGTTCTTACACTGGCAATCTTAAAAACAGGTTTTAAATCAAAATGAATTTTAAGATTGCTTTGGATTTTCTCATCAGGAGCAGTTGTATATATCTTTATACTGTTATTGTCTGCTTCTTTTACCCATTCTAAGCCTGCGTGCTCGACTTCTATCCCACTCATATTAAAATGAAATGGCTCGTTAATTTTACTGTTGGGCTTAGTATAAATTGAACTATTTTTATAGTCAAAAACAACTGTAAACCTAGAAATAACTTCACTTCCCACAGAACCAACTCTGTTTGGAACAAAATTTACACTTTTGACTGAAGTGGAATCAGGGAATGTAACTAAGGGAAGATAGAACGTTTTTCTGCCAAATTCATAGCTTTCCAATCTCCCTCTTTTACCGTATACATTTCCACTAAATCCTCGGCCTAGAAAATCATCGATATTTTTTTTAGGAATTTTTATCTTATCCGTTTTACTTGAAAAAACCCACACCGCGCCGCTGTTTCCTGTATCTATTAATAATTTTGAAGGAACATTTAATCCTTCAGACTTAATACTTGAAATATAATACGGTTTACTGTCTTCAATAGTAATTGAATCTCTAGCAAATTTTTTTTGAAGTCGCGTTTGTACTTTTTGATTTAAATGATCAGAAACGGTAATCTTTTTTCTGTTGTAATCAATTTCTACAATATAATTTTTAAAGAATTTGGAACCTATTATTCCATTTACCGGAATTCCAACTTGGGAAGAAAAATTAAATTCCTGGTCGAGAATTATATAAATTTCATGATTCAGATCAATAAAGTTTTTTACACTTACTTTATTTTTGGATGATTTATAGGAGTCGATAGCTTCCATGCTTCCCAAGCCTTTTAGCTTTAATTTTTCTACCTCAAATAGTTGTACTTCATCTTTATCATCAAGACTAAAAAGTAGTGTTTGCTCAACGCCAGTATCCAGTAAGAAAGTCAATGCTTCTCCATTAACCTCAACTTGAATAAAGATCAAATTGTTGATAAGTTTGAATGGAATAACAGCGTTCTTTTTGGAATTTATTAAGTGAAATCCAGACTGGCCTAAAGCACATAAGGAACACAGCAGTAAACAAAACACTAGTCGGAAACGCATTAGAATTATTTTTGCATTAAAAATAAAAAATAATTTTCTGACAAGGCAATTTTTAACAAATTATATCTCTCTAAATGCGTTGCTTACCAATGAAAAAAGTCGCAAATTTGCATTTCATACCACCGTCAGCGAACTGGCGAAAGAAAATAAACACACTATGCCGAAGATTTCATTAAAAGGCCAACAAATGCCTGAATCACCAATTAGAAAATTGGTTCCCTATGCTGAAATTGCGAAAAAAAAAGGTAATAAAGTTTACCATTTAAATATCGGACAGCCTGATATTAAAACTCCAGATGTAGCCTTAAACGCGGTAAAAAATGCTGATATTACCGTTTTAGAATACAGTCATTCTGCAGGTTTTGAAAGTTACAGAACCAAGCTTTCAGCTTACTACAAAGCCCATGGCTTACCAATAAACGTTGAAGATATTATCATTACAACTGGTGGTTCTGAAGCGTTGCTTTTTGCCATGGGAAGCACTATGGATGTTGGTGACGAAATTATTATTCCAGAACCATTTTACGCAAATTATAACGGATTTTCTACAGCTTCAGGTGTAACGGTTGTCCCTGTTATTTCAACTATTGACGAAGGTTTTGCACTGCCTCCAATAGCCGCTTTTGAAAAACTGATTACACCACAAACAAAAGCGATATTAATTTGCAATCCAGGAAATCCAACAGGATATTTGTATTCAAAAGAAGAAATTGCTCAACTAGCTGAAATCGTTAAGAAACACGATTTATTTCTTATTGCGGATGAAGTGTATAGAGAATTCATTTATGATGAAAACGACAAACATTACTCGGTTATGAATGTTCCCGGAATAGAACAAAATGCGATTATGATTGATTCGGTTTCTAAAAGGTATAGTATGTGCGGTGCGCGCATTGGCTGCATTGTTTCTAAAAATAAAGAAGTAATGGCGACTGCAATGAAGTTTGCACAAGCGCGATTAAGTCCGCCAACCTACGCCCAAATTGCGAGCGAAGCTGCATTAGAAACGCCACAAAGTTATTTTGATGACGTAATTGAAGAATACAAAGAAAGAAGAGACGCATTGATCGCCGAATTACAAAAAATTGACGGGGTAAAAGTTGCTACGCCTAAAGGAGCTTTCTATTGTATTGCCAAATTGCCTGTCAAAAATGCAGATGATTTTGCAAAATGGCTTTTGGAATCGTACGATAACAATAAAGAAACGGTAATGGTTGCTCCAGCAGCTGGTTTCTATTCTACTCCCGGCGTTGGATTGGATGAAGTCCGAATTGCCTATGTCCTTAAAAAAGACGATTTAATTCGCTCAGTTGCTATCCTTAAAGATGCCTTAACCGTTTATAACAAAAAGTAAATCATATCTCTTACTATAAAAATCCTGTCGCGTTGTAACTAACAAGACGGGGTTTTTCGTTTTTAGAAGCACACCTTCCATGAATCTATACAGCTCTGCTCCCGCTATCCGTTACAATCTGTCATTGCGAGCTTGCGAAAGCAATCTCGCAACAACAGGATTTTCACTGCTATCGGGGCTATTTAGGACGTTTTGTTTATCAATCCTACTTCATAAAAAAATCCTCTCATTTTTACAACGAAAGGATTTATGATTAAATTAAAACGCTTTATCGCTTCAATGTAAAGTGCGCTTTGAATTGCTTCGTCACTGATTGCTCTGCAAAGTCAACCAGTGAACCAGTAATCATCCGCTGCAAGTAAATACCATTGTTAAAGCTGCCTTTGTTGGGACAGATGACGTCAATACTATTACTGTAAAATTGAAAGTAAAAGCTTATATAAAAATATTCTTCTATTTTTCAAATGGCATGCGAAATTCTTATCATTGGTGGAACTAAAAGATGAATTAAAAAAATGCAAGGAGGTTGCACTTTATTTTTTTGCTAAACTTCGAGACAAAATTATAATAAAATAAAAAAAGTCAAATAAATGTCGTAGTTTTGTTTAAAGAATTATTAAAAAAGATGAACAACATTAAAAGTGTCTTTAGTATAAAGGATTTAGAAAACCTATCCGGCATTAAAGCCCACACTATCAGAATCTGGGAAAAGCGATATAATGTTTTAGAACCGATGCGAAGCCAAACTAATATAAGAATGTATGATTTAAATAATCTACAAAAACTTCTAAACATTACTTTGCTTCACAATCACGGTTACAAAATTTCTCAAATTTCTAAATTAACTGAGCAACGAATTCCCGCACTAGTAAGCGAAATTATATCTGACAAAAGTTTTAAAAATCATGCTATAAGTTCTTTTAAAATGGCGATGATGAATTTTGATCAAACGCTGTTTATAAATACGTACAATTCGCTATTAGCTGAAAAATCATTTCGAGAAATTTTCTTTGAAATCTTCCTACCGTTAATTGGTGAAATTGGCTATTTGTGGCAAACAAACACCATATCTATCGCGCATGAGCATTTCATAAGCTACTTAATTAAGCAAAAAACCCTGCTGAACACAGAAAGGCTACAGGCCATGAATCCAACAAAAGAAGATAAGATATTTGTACTGTACTTACCAGAAAATGAAATTCATGAACTTGGCTTAATGTACCTAAATTACGAGGTGCAGCTTAGCGGTTATAAAACTATCTTTTTGGGCGAAAGTGTTCCAATAACGAGTGTAAAAGACATGAAGAAATATTTCGATAATCTTGTTTTCATTTGTTATATGACTGTTGAGCCTAGCACAAACGAAGTAAATAACTACATAAAAGAAATGCATAGAGAACTACTCGATGACAACTCTGAAGTTTGGGCTATAGGAAGAATGGTGGAAAATATCGACCCCAAGTTAATTACCAATAATCTTAAAACATTTACATCTATTAATGATCTGGTTGAAAAATTATAATTTTCTTAAAAAGGAATTTAATTGTTTAGCTTGTTTATACATTTGTTAAACATTTATGAAAAAAGAAATAAAAATTATCGGCTCCGGGTTTTCCTCTCTCGCAGCGGCGTGCTATTTGGCACAACAAGGAAATTCAGTAACAGTATTTGAAAAAAACAGTACAATAGGCGGGAGAGCCCGTCAGTTGAAACGTGATGGATTTACATTTGACATTGGTCCAACTTGGTACTGGATGCCTGATGTTTTTGAGCGATTCTTCGCTGACTTTGGTAAAAAACCTTCTGATTACTATGAACTTATTAAACTTTCTCCAGCCTATCAAGTATATTTTGGAGTAAAAGATTTTGTAACGATTGCAGACAATCTTGCTGAAATAATTACAACTTTTGAATCTATAGAAAAAGGAAGCGGTCGTAAGCTGGCTAATTTTATGGAAGAAGCACAAAGCAATTATGAAATAGCTATTAAGGATTTGGTTTACCGCCCAGGAATTTCACCATTGGAATTAATTACACTAGAGACTGCAAAAAAAGTTGATCAGTTCTTTGGAAATATTTCTAAGAATATACGCAAAAAATTTAGAAATAATAAACTAATCCAAATACTCGAATTTCCTGTACTTTTTTTAGGAGCTAAACCATCTGACACACCATCATTCTACAGTTTTATGAATTTTGCTGATTTTGGTTTAGGCACTTGGCATCCGAAAAATGGAATGTACAGCGTGATTTTGGCAATGGAAAAGTTAGCTAAGGAACTCGGTGTTTCCATAAAGACCAATTCAAATATTGATAAAATTATTGTAGAAAACGACACTGCTACTGCGCTAGTTGTAAATGGCGAAACTATAAAAGGTGATATCATTTTGAGCGGAGCGGATTATCATCACAGTGAAAGTTTACTCGATGAAAAGTATCGCGGATATTCAGAAAAATACTGGGAAAGTAGGACATTTGCTCCATCTTCACTCCTATTCTACGTTGGCTTTGACAAGAAAATCGAAAACGTAGAACACCACACGTTATTTTTTGATGTCGATTTTGATGTTCATGCTGCCGAAATTTATGACAATCCAAAATGGCCTGAAAACCCACTGTTTTATGCTAGTTTTCCATCTAAAACTGATGACTATTCGGCACCTGCTGGAAAAGAAGCCGGAATATTTTTGATTCCGCTTGCACCAGGTTTGGAAGACACACCTGAACTTAGAAAACTTTACTTTGAAAAAATCATTAGTCGTTTTGAGCAACTAACAGAGCAACCTGTCAAAGGATTTATTATCTTTAAAGAATCTTTTTGTGTAAATGATTTTGTAGCGGACTACAATTCATATAAAGGTAACGCTTATGGCTTGGCAAACACGCTACTCCAAACTGCCTTTTTAAGACCCAAATTGAAAAGTAAAAAGGTTAAAAACCTTTTCTTTACCGGACAATTGACTGTTCCAGGACCTGGTGTTCCACCAGCATTAATTTCAGGAAAATTGGTATCCGAACTAATTCAAAAAAATTAAAAATTACAAGTACTTTATGAAATCTATATTTGATAAAATATCATACGATTGCAGTAAAAATGTAACCAAATCATACAGCACTTCCTTTTCTGCGGCAGTAAAAATGCTAGCGCCAGGAATTCGACAAGATATTTATAACATCTATGGCTTTGTGCGGTTTGCCGATGAAATTGTAGATACATTTCACGATTATGACAAAGAAAGGCTTTTTGAAATGTTTGAAAAAGACCTTGAAAGTGCTTTAGAAAAGAAAATAAGTCTGAATCCTATATTAAATTCTTTTCAACATACGGTTCATAAATATACAATTCCAGTACAAATGATTGCTGCTTTTATGAAAAGTATGAAATTGGATTTACAGAAAACCGAATATAAAACCTTTGAAGAATATAATGAATACATTTATGGTTCAGCAGATGTGGTTGGATTAATGTGTTTGAAGGTTTTTGTTACTGGTGATGATCAGAAATTTGCTGAATTAGAGAAGTCTGCCATGCGATTAGGTTCTGCGTTTCAAAAAGTGAATTTTCTTCGAGATTTGAAAGCCGATTATGAAGATTTAAATCGCACTTATTTCCCAAATACTGATTTGTCACGTTTGGATGAACACTCAAAAAGTGCCATCATAAATGAAATTGAAGCCGATTTTGAAGCCGGCTATCAAGGAATTCTAAAGTTGCCATTAGAAGCCAAATTTGGAGTATACACCGCTTATGTTTACTACAAAAAACTTTTATCTAAATTAAAACAAACGCCATCAATGGAGATCAAGAATACCAGAATACGCGTTCCCGATTATCAAAAGTTTGGGCTGTTGGCAAAATGCTATGTTAATTATCGATTGAATTTATTATAAAAATTATGTTACTCAATATCTTTGTTTTTATCGTTACTTTTTCTATTATGGAATTCATGGCATGGTTCAGCCATAAATATATTATGCACGGTTTTCTGTGGAATTTACATGAAGATCATCATAAAAAAGATCACGATTCGTGGTTTGAACGAAATGATGCTTTCTTTATATTTTATGCTGTTGTGAGTGTTGGATTTTTCTTGCTATGGCAAAATAATATACTTGAAGTTGGTCTAGCAATTGGCTTAGGCATATTTGCTTATGGATTAGCCTATTTCACCGTTCATGATATTTTTATTCATCAACGATTTAAGCTGTTTAGAAATGCTGACAATCGCTATGCGAAAGCCGTTAGAAGAGCACACAAAATGCACCACAAACATATTGGCAAAGAAAAAGGCGAATGCTTCGGCATGTTGGTGGTTCCTTTTAAATACTTTAAAAAATAAAAAAATCCTCCCGCAAAAAAAACGGGAGGACTTTTCATTTAAAAATAACTAACCTCTAAAATTATTTCATCAATGCCTGCAAAGGCTTAAGTTGTTCCATATTAATATTAGAACTCTTCAAAATGGAAATGATATTCATTATATTATTCGGATTCATATCTTTTCCTGTAATTCGTACTACTGCAAAACCATTTTCTTCTTTTTTACCAAACAACACAAACTCTTTAATGTTGTTCTCATCGCCCACAAAACTTATTGAAGCTGCATCTTTTCCTGAGCCATACTTCATTAATTCTTGATATTCTTTCCCTTTTAAAATTTCCTTTATTTTTTTACTTTCCGTTTCAAATTCAGCTTTATTGTTTTTGTCCAGCTTAAAAGCTAAAACATTCATATTATCAAATGAAGCTAAGGCAATTTTTTGATCAGCACTCAACTTCGTTTCATCAACATTGATAATACTTGGAGCAACATCAAGCACAATAAAGTTTTTCTTTTCAGAATTTTCGACAAAATATTTCTGAAGTGTAGGCTCGTTACTGCAACTCGTAAAAAATAATGAAACCGCAATTGTTATGTATAGTGCAATTCTCATAACTGTCTATTTTGTGGTTTTAGTCTTCGATGCTTTTTTTAATTCGGCTCCACCAGGCAAATTCATTTTATCGGTCAAAATAGATAATTCGTTCAAATCAAAATCTCCGGTTAATGACATTAAAACAGATTCGTCTTTTGAACCGCCTTCAACAAACATCATCAATTCTTTAATTTGTGACTCTGTAGAACCCGATTTTACAAATATTTTCACACTTTTACCTTTGTCGTTAATGCGCATTAACTCTTCTAAAGCTGAGGTTTTAATGTACTTTTCAGATACTGCTTTCATTTCATCCGCTTTTTTGTCGCTACTTGTTACAAACACCTTCAGGTTATCTAACTTTTTTATAAGATTGACATATTGCTGAGTTTCTTTATCTTTTACTTCCATTTTACTCAACAAGGAAAACATTTTTTTATTGACAATAACGGTCGCAATATCGTCTTGTCCGTCAAATTTATCAAAGACGCTTTGTGCAAAAAATGTACTTGTACTTAAAACTAACACTAAACTTAAAATTACTTTTTTCATGATTTCTAATTTTTTATTTTTTAAAAATTCTATTTTTTGATTGTTCATATTCATTTAAATAACTCATACTTACTATTCCTTTATTTACACTTTTTGAGATCATATTTAGCGCCTTTTGCGTTTCTCTGAACGCTACTTCAGGATCTTCAATGGTTCCTAAATCTTGTGCTTTGGTCTGCGTGTAACTATCAAATGTAAATAAACCCACACCAAGAAAAACCACTGCAGATGCGGCCACAGATAACCAAACTACGCGATTGCGTTTCTTAGCTTTTAATATAATCGTTGCATTAAACTGTTCTTTTTTAGCTTGCACGGCATAACTAAATAAGGGCTTGTAGTGCTCTAAAGACGGCGCAACATCTGCGGAAGCAAAATAATCTTTCAACTCTTGTTCTTCGGCAATAGTGGTTTGTGCCTCGAAGTATTTTTGTACTAATTTTTCTATTTTATCCAATACCATAATCGTGTGTTTTACTCATTTTTTCTCTTATCGTCTTTCGTGCTCTTGACAATGCTGTTCTAATTGCCTGCTCATTCATTTCTAAAACCTTACTAATTTCTTCAAACTCCATTTCTTCAATGTCTCGCAACTGAACAATCAACTTTTGCTGTTCGGGCAGTTCGTTCATTATTTTTTCAACCCAATTCCATGTATCTCGATCTTCTACTTTTTGTTGTACACTGGCTTCTCTGTCTGAAAAATTATTGTGAACAATTTTCATATTGCTTGCTCGTTTCGATTTCAATTGATCCAAACAATAATTCTTTGTTATGGTCATTGCCAGCGCTTCAACGCTATTATAATGATTCAAGTTTTCACTTCGGTTCCACAGTTTAACCAACACTTCTTGAGTTGCATCTTCGGCTTCTTCTGTGCTAACGAGCAACCGTTTCGCTACCCGAAAAAGTTTATCCTTAAAAGGATTTACAAGTTGCATAAACTCATTTTGGTTCATTGAAACTACTTTGGTTTTAGGTTATAAAGTCAAGACGACGCACTATTTTATTTGTTACAAACAAAAATAAATTTTCCACTCGTTGGGGTACAATACTTTTCTTGAGTCATCTTTATGCTACAATTTAATTTTTCACCTCTGTCTTGTCATTTTTTATTAATTACACGCAACGGGTATTTTTCAATCTAAACTTAGTAAATTTACGTATATAAAAATAATACTTTCAGCGTGACACGATTCTGAAATAAATTCAAATTAAATGAAAAAAATTGCAATCTCATTACTACTACTGCTTTTGTTTATTATTCCGTTTGGATGTACCGATATGGATGACAATGCGGTTCCGTCTGCCTTAGAAACTAAAGATTTTGTTTGGAAAGGGATGAACTTATATTACCTGTGGCAAACCGATGTTCCTGATTTAGCCGATAATAGATTTGCAAATCAAACCGCCTTAAATACTTTTTTAAACACCTACACTAGCCCCGAACAACTGTTTAACGCTCTTAAACTTCCTGCGCCAACCGACAGATTTAGCGTAATTTATAGCGATTACTCAGCGCTAGAAGGCGTACTATCGGGCAATACATTAAACAATGGCGTTGATTATGCACTGCGGTATACTGATGCTTCACAAACTACCGTTTACGGCTGGGTTCGCTACATTATTCCAAACTCTGATGCGTCGACCAAAAACATTCAACGTGGCGATATTATTTATGCTATTGACGGAGAAACATTAACTGCAAGCAACTTCCGAACTCTTTTTGCCAGAAATTCGTACACCGCAAATTTGGCCGATTATAATGCTGGTAACATTACACCTAATGGTCAATCAGTAAGTTTAACTAAAACCAATTTAGCCGAAAATCCGATACTGATTAACACCGTGATTACGCAAGGAACGCGCAATGTGGGGTATTTGATGTATAACGGATTTTTTCCAAGTTATGACAACCAGCTGAATACCGTTTTTGGTTCATTTGCATCTCAAAACGTAACCGATTTGGTTTTAGATTTGCGCTATAATTCTGGCGGATCTGTTGCAACAGCAACTAAATTAGCGAGTATGATTACCGGACAATTCTCGGGCCAATTATTCGCCAAAGAACAGTGGAATGCCAAAGCACAAGCATATTTTTTAGATACTAATCCGGCGAGTTTAGAAAACAAATTTGTTTCTGGTTTAAATGGTTTACAGCTTAATAAGGTTTATATCCTCACCACAAATGCATCGGCATCAGCAAGCGAATTGGTCATCAATTGTTTGAAACCATATATTAATGTGATTCAGATTGGAGAAAGAACTGCCGGAAAAAATGTGGGTTCGATAACTTTGTATGACTCGCCTACTTTTTCTAAAAGCAATGTGAATCCCAGTCATAAATATGCCATGCAGCCCATTGTGTTAAAAATTGTAGATAAAAATGGTTTTGGCGATTATACTGCTGGCATTGCACCAACAACAGTTTTGCCCGAAATCTTGAACACTTTAGGAACATTAGGCAACGTTAACGAACCTTTACTGAGTGCGGCTTTAAACCAAATTGTGGGTGGCGGAAAAATGATCCCGCAAGTTCCGGCAGTTTTTGAAAAGGATTTTATTGATGCAAAATCAATTCATCCGCTTGGAACAGAAATGTATGTAGAGCAAAAATTAAGACAGTAACCCATAGTTCGTTATTATTTTTTGAAACAATCTTATGGGTCTATTCAACAAAACAAAAATCGCATTACTTGAGTTGTTTTATGTCAATTCTCTTTCGTAGAAATGAAAAAATCATACTTTTTATATAGTGTACTTAAACAATGAGTATATCTTTTTGAAAAAAGGAATTCCTAACGGGTTCCTTTTTTTTGTTTTCATGCTGTTAGACTTTTCACTTTATCGGATTTACCCAACAGTTTATCTATTTTTTTATAGGTTTTATTCCTACAACAAATAAGTTTTTTATATTTAGTAGATACAAACGCAAATAGATAACACATTCATTATATGAGATAAGCACCAAAAAAAGAGAAAGCCACTGCGGGATGCAGTGACTCTCACCGTTAAAAAAACAATATACTACCAAAGTTTAATTTAACACCGTAAAAATATGGAATAAGAAACCAATGAGATCATCGCGAGTCAAGAAAAATTAAATAAACAACAACAGCGCGGCTGTTGTTTAACATAAAAAATAAAAACATGAGTATATCAAACAGAATTACCGAAGAAATTCCGGCAGCTGTAATCACATTAGTTACTAACAAATTAGACGAATGTCGCATAGCCTTAAAACCCTATTTATTGGGACTAACAGAAAAAGAGCGTCAAGAACTTTTTAAAATGGGTAATAAAACAGTATCTACGATACAAAAAGTAAAAACTTATATAGATACCAATCCGGAGTTTGTTCCAAGCTACATGCAAACGGTTGAATTTGATAAAGATGTTGATGTGGTGAACCAATTAACTCCAATACACAATGTGGCATTTCAACTGGCTAGCGATTTAGACGATACCCGAATGCTTGTCGGAAGTGAGGCACTAGCAGAAGCACTTATTTATTACGGAGCTGTTCGTGAGGCAGCCAATAAAGGGATTGTTCAGGCAAAACCGATTTATGATGAACTAAGGGAACGTTTTACGAAAAGAAACACCCCGAAAAAAGAATAAATACGCTTTTCAAAACTAAAGCCTTCAGTAAAATTATTGAAGGCTTTTTTTATGTTTCCCACTCGCAGAAAGTAAAAAACAAGCTAAAAAAGTAAAAAACAGTCTTAAAAATAACTTCCCAACGAATTGAGCATTAAAAACGAGGTTATTAACCTGCTCGACGAGGTTATTAACTTGCTCGACGAGGTTATTTACTTGCTCGACGAGGTTATTAACTTGCTCG
>Ga0105047_10006438_pt1 | contig 19937 bp, 16 predicted proteins | sample MAT04_FD_78384 | JGI IMG/M metagenome (GOLD analysis project Ga0105047, IMG submission 78384) | Freshwater microbial communities from Lake Fryxell liftoff mats and glacier meltwater in Antarctica - MAT-04 (megahit assembly) | ecosystem: Environmental > Aquatic > Freshwater > Ice > Liftoff...
CTAGCGCGTCGGGCGACCCGATCCCCGACAGCAGCAGCAGCTGGGGCGAGTGATAGACGCCCGCGGACAGCACGACGCGGTCGGCGAGCACGGTCTCGAGGGTGCCGTCCGGGCCGATGAGCTCCACGCCCGGGACGCGCGACCCGTCCAGCAGCAGGCGCGCCGCCGTCGTGTCCGCGGCGATGGTCAGATTGGGACGGCCGCGGGCGGGATCGAGGTAGGCGACCGCGGTGGACTGGCGCTTGCCGCCCACCTGGCAGTAAGGGGACGCGCAGACGCCCAGCGGCTCCGCTACGTTGAGGTCCTCGCAGACGGGCAGGCCCACCTCCGCGGCGGCCGCGATGAGGGCCTGGACCGGTGGGTCCGACGGGCCGTCCGGCATCCAGCTGCGATGGAGGCGCACCGGGCCACCGCGACCGTGGTGGGGCCGGTCCCCGAAGTCGGGGTCGTCCTCGATGGCGCGCAGCAGGGGCAGCAGCGTGTCGTAGGACCAGGCTGCACCACCGATCGTCGCCCACGTGTCGAAGTCGCGCCGGATGGGCCGCACGATGGACATGTTGTTCACGGACGACGAACCGCCCGTGACCTTGCCCGAGATCAACGGGAAGGTGCTGCCGTCCGGCCGCTCCACCTCGTACAGCCGCACGTAGGGTGATTCGAGGATGACCTCGGTCTGGCGCTTCGGGTCCAGGATCACGTCCGGGATCGGCTGTGGGTCCGGCCCCGCCTCGACCAGCAGGACACTGCGCGCCGGGTCCTCGGACAGCCGGCCGGCCACCACGCAGCCCGCGGACCCCGCCCCGATGACCACCACGTCGTACCGCCGCCCACTCACCGCCCCGCCTCCAGCTGCGCGCGCATCCGCTTGGCGACCTCGCCGATCATCGCGCCCGCCGTCGCCCGCAGGATCATCTCGCCCAGGATCGACAGGCGGCCCTTGATGGCCACGACCGCGCGGTAGCGCAGCAGCGTCTGGTCGGCATCGGGTGACTCGAGCGCGACGGCGACCTCCGCCGTGAGCGTGCTCCGGGTCATCGTGTCGGTGCCCGTCATCTCCACGCCCAGGTCGGACACGCCCAGGTCGGAGGGGAACGCCGCACGCACGATCACCGACCGGAACGCGAAGTCCGACTGTATCGGCCCCACGGCCGCCGTGATGCTGCCCGTGAACGTCCGGTCATCGACGGCCTGTCCGTCCCGTACCCCGGTCACGCACCCGGACAGCCGCTCGGGATCCAGGATGAATGCCCACACCTCGGATGCGGGGGCGGCGATGTCGATCTTCCCGCCCAGCTTCATCCGACTCCACCCGATGCACGGCGACCTCTGTACCGTCCATGAAAGTATACATTCAGGATTATCCTGCATCCAATCCCTTGGGACGCTTGGCCGGCCGGAGGAGCCCACCGGGCGTGCTAGCGTTGCCAGGATGCCCGACGTCGACGCCCCCATCCGCATCCGCCGCATCCGTCCGGATGACGGACCGGTCCTGCGCGACCTGCGCCTGCGGAGCCTCGCGGAGTCACCCGAGGCATTCGGGCAGCAGGTGGATGACGCAGCCGCTCAGGCGGACGCCGAGTGGGAGGCTGCGGCCCGCGTCGCGTGGCAGGGCGAGCGACGTGCCTGGTTCATCGCGGAGACGGCCGGTCGAGCGGACGGCCCGTCACGCACGCTGGGTCTGGTGCTCGGCCGCCGGCGTCCGCCGGACACCCTGATGATCTTCAGCATGTGGGTGGACCCGGCCGCGCGGCGCGTGGGGCTCGGAGCCCGCCTGATCGAGACGGCGGAGGCGTGGGCAGCGGCCTGGGGTGGTCGCTCGAGCGTCCTGTGGGTGTTCGGCGGCAATGAGCCGGCGATCCGGTTCTACGACCGCATCGGCTTCAGGGTCCACCCGGACGGCGAGGACGCATGGACCGGAGCCGCCTACGGTGCCCTCGCGATGTCCCGGCCGATCGACGCGGCCGGCGTGGGCTGACCCACCCCCGACAAGGCGCGCTATGGGCGCTTGTCCACCGACACCCAGGCGCGGTCGACCGACAGATGGATGACCGCCGGCCGCCCGGACGCGAGGGCCTCCGTCAACGCAGGCTCGATACCTGCGTCATCCGTCACCGTGAAGCCCAGCGCCCCCGCCGCGCGCGCCATCACCGCGAAGTCGATGGGACCAAGGTCGGACGCCGTGATGGCCCTCCCCTCGCGCTCCTGGTGCATCCGGATCGTGCCGTAGTGTCCATTGTCGAACACGAGCACGACCGGATGGGCTCCCTCGCGGACCGCGGTCTCCAGCTCCGCCATGGTCATCGCGAAGCCGCCGTCGCCGGCGAGCGCCACGACCGGGCGGTCGGGGTGGAGGAGCGACGCCGCGATGGCCGCGGGCAGGCCGAAGCCCATGGCGCCGCTGGTGGGACCCAGGAAGGTGCCCGGCCGCCGGAAGCGGTAGCCGCGCGCCACCCAGCCGGCGAAGTTGCCCGCATCGGTGGTGATGATGGCGTTGGCAGGCAGGTGCGCCTGGAGTGCCGCCACGACACGGCCGGGATGGACCCCGGGGCCGCTCCAGTCACCGGTGTCCACACGACTGGCCTCCACGTACCCCGCGCGGTCCGTGGCCATCCGCGCCAGCCGCCGGTCGCGCATCTCCGCATCCAGCGCGGCGCCGCGCAGGTCCGACCACGCCGCATCCAGGAACCGGGATGCGTCCGCGATCACCGCAAGGGTCGGCGCGGTCAAACCATGCCCCGCGTGGCGCGGCTCCAGGTCCACGTGGGCCCACCGCTGGTCGCGGCCGGGGATGCGGTAGTTGAATGACGCCACCTCGCTCAGGCGCGCGCCCAGGACGAGGATCACGTCCGCGTCGATGAGTCGCTGACGGACCGTCGGTGCCGCCCAATAGCCGGCCATGCCCAGGTAGTTGGCATGGTCGTTCGGGAACACATCCGCACGCCGCCAGGAGGCGACCACGGGGATGGCGAGGGCCTCCGACAGCGCCACAAGGCGCTTGGTGGCACGCGCCCGGAGGACGCCGCCGCCGGCGAGGATGACACCCCGCTCCGATGCGGCGAGCCACTTGAGAATCTGGCGGACGGCACCGCGATCGGCGGCGGGACCCTGGCTGGAGGACGGCGCGGGCGTGACCTCCCCGCTCACGCGCTCGTCGAGGAGGTCCTCCGGCAACACCAGCACCAGCGGTCCGGGGCGGCCGGTGACGATCGCCTTGAGTCCCTCCGAGACCTGACGCAGCGCCTCGCTGGGGTTGCCCGGCTCGAACGCCCGCTTGGCGAGCGAGCCGATGCCGTTCACGAGGTCCGACTCCTGGAACGCCTCGCGACCCTTGTGGACCCGCTTCACGCCGCCCATGATGGCCACCATCGGCACCGAGTCCTGGCGCGCGGTGTGGATGCCGATGCTCGCGTTGGCAGCACCGACCGTGCGCGTCGCCAGCACCGCTTGGGGACGCCCGGTGAGTTGCGTAGCAGCTTCCGCCATGAACGCCGCTGCGCCCTCATGACGGGTCGCGACAGGGCGGATACCAGCGCCCAGGAATGCGTCGAGGAGCGACAGGAAGCTCTCGCCGGGAACGGTGAAGGCGAGCCGGGCGCCCGAGGCCGCGAGGCCGTCAGCGATGGCCTTGGCGACGGTCGTGGCAGGCCTGGGCGTCGCGGGCTTCGGAGGCCGCGCGGGCGCGGGCGTCGCTTCGCCGTCCGATGGGGCGACCTCGATCGGCGTGCCACCGGCGTCCGGGATCGACGCCACCGTCGCGGCCTCCACCGTCTCGACGAGCGGCGCCACCACCTCCGCCGGCACCCTCCCCTGGCTCGCCGGTTCGACCGGTGCCTGGTCGACCTCGGTGGGCCCGGGCTCGCCCGTCACGGCAGACGCACCGTGGTCCAGACCATCGACAGGATCACCATCACGGCCACCAGCGCCACGAGGACCCGTGCCCAACGACTCTGCGCCACCGAGCACCTCAGCGGTAGTTCTGGAACTGGAGCGGCACGGGGTAGCCCTCGCTCTCCTCGCGGAGTCGGGTGATGACCCGCTGGAGATCATCCTTGCTCTTGCTGCTCACGCGGATCGCATCCCCCTGGATCTGTGATTTGCACTTGGGGTGTTCGTCGCGGATGAGCTTGGCGATCTTCTTGGCAAGCTCCTCGTTGAGGCCCTTCTTCAGAGTCACCTTCTGCTTCACGGTGCTGCCACCGGCGGGCTCGATGGTGCCCCACTCGAAGATCTTCAGCGACAGCTGGCGCTTCACCGCCTTCGACTCGATGAGATCCCGGATCGCCTTCGCCCGGGTCTCGGCGTCGGTGTGGATCAGGATCTCGTCCTTGCCCAGCTCGATGTCCGCCTTGGCGCCCTTGAAGTCGTACCGCGTCGTGATCTCCCGACGCGCCTGATCCAGGGCGTTCACAAGCTCCTGGCGGTCGAAGTCGCTCACGATGTCGAACGAGACCTCTCCGGCCATCAGGCCCCCTCCTGCGCTGCGGCCGGATCCCCGGGCTCGGGCTTGATCGTCGAATCGATGCCCACCACCCGCTCCGCAGGCCAGCCGCGCAGCCGCGCGATGGCGCCCGCCCCGTCCAGGTCGAAGGCCAGGAACCCGCGATGACGGATGCGCTCGGCGCTGCGCCGGTCAGTGGTTGCGCCATGCCAGCTGGCGAGGACCGTCCGGTCCTGGACCCAGATGCGTTGGGCGTCCAGCTCCGCGTTGACGCGCTCCGCCGCGAAGGCGTTCCAGTACGCCCGGATCGCGACCGCGCCCAGCAGCGACTCCTCGAAGGGGTCGGGTCGCATGTCGGCGTCGTCGGCGAACAGGGCCAGGAGCGCGTCCACGTCACGCGCTTGCCAGGCGCGCTTCCAGGCAGCGAGCAGGTCCTGGCCCGCTCCATGGGTGAGGGGATCGGTCATCGGTACCAGTCTACTCGCCCGACCCGTCGCTGAGTGCCGCCACCAGCCGGTCCGCGATGACGTAGGAGCGGCCACCACCCATCACCAGCACGATCTCACCCGGCCGGACCCGCTCCGCCAGCCAGTCGGCCGTCTGCTCCACGCTACCGGGTGCGACGGACGTGGCACCTCCGCGCTGCCCGATGGCCTCCGCGAGTGCCACCGCGCTGGTGATCGTCGTGTCGGGGTCACGGCCGGGCCAGATCGTCGCCACGACGGCCCTGTCCGCGCTCGCGAGCACGTCTGCGAACGCATCGAGCATCGCAGCCGTGCGGTGGTAGGTGAGCGGCTCGTAGACGGCCCAGACGGGTCGGCCGGGGTAGCGGGCACGCACCGCCGCCAGGGTGGCGGCGATGGCCGTGGGGTGGTGGCCGTAGTCATCGAGCACGAGCACGCCACGCGGCTCACCCTTGACCTCCAGCCGTCGTCCGACACCCGCGAACGACGCCAGTCCCGCGGCGAGCCTGTCAGGCACGATGCCCAGCTGGTCAGCGGCAGCCGCCACGCACACGGCGTTCGCGGCATTGTGCCGGCCGGGCAGTGGCAGCACCACCGACAGCGGGGCCGGACCGATGCCGTCCAGCGTGAGCGTGTCGCCGGCCAGGCGCGCGCGGATGGCGACGTCGGGGCGCACCGCCCGCGGGGAGCCCTCCGGGTCGAGCGCGACGGCCACGACCCGTCCCGGCCAGTCCGCAAGCCCGGCAACCAGGCGAGCCACACCAGCGTCTCCCACGTTGGCCACAAGCACCCGGCCCTCCTCGCCCGGCGATCGCAGCCAGCCGGCGAACGCGTCCAGGACCGCCGCCTCGTCCGCGAACACGTCCGGGTGATCCCACTCCGCGTTGAGCAGCACCGCGACATCGGGACGGTAGGCATCGAAGTTGCCCGCGTACTCATCCGCCTCCACCACGAAGGCGCCGCCACGTCCCCAGCGAGCCGTGGCGGGCAGCCCGCCGGTCACCACGGGTGACAGCAGGGCGCCCACGAAGGCCGCCGGATCGGCACCCGCGTGCTCCAGCACGTGGACCAGCCAGCCCGTGCTCGTGGACTTGCCGTGCGTGCCTGCGATCGCGACCAGCCGCCCGCCCTGGCTCGCCGCCGCATCGGCGATGACCTGCTGCCAGGGTTCGGTCGGCACACCGTTGGCGCGTGCGGCGACGAGCTCCGGGTGGTCGGGCGCGACCGACGTCAGGGCCTTGGTCACGGCGAGCCGGTCGACGAGGCAGGTGCCGGCGGTCGCGACATGGTCCGCGGCATGTGCCCACGCCAGGGGGATCCCGGCGGCCTCGATGGCGGCGGTGTAGGGTGAGGGCCCGCCCAGGTCGCAGCCGCTGACCGCCGCACCGGCAGCGTGCGCCAGCAGCACGGCCGCGGAGGCTCCGGCCCCGGCGGCACCGAGGACATGGATCCGCTCCCCCGGCGCGACCGGCCGCGACTCCCGGGCCGGCAGCAGCCCCGCACCGATCTCCCCGGCACTGCGCGTCATGCGCGCGCGAGCCGCTCGAGCACCAGCAGCAACGCCGCCTCCGCGCTCGCACGCTTGTCGCCGGCGCGGTCGTACGGCCACACGTACCGGCGGACTTCGTGGCCCGCCGCGTCCGCCACCGCCACGTAGGTCAGGCCGACCGGTTTCGCGTCCGTGCCACCCGCAGGCCCGGCGATGCCGGTCACGGACACCGCGAGGTCCACTGCGAGCAACCGACGCGCCCCCTCCGCCATCGCCACCGCGGCCTGCGCGCTGACCGCGCCGTGGGCCGCGATCACCGCTGCGGGAACGCCCAGCACACCTTCCTTGATCTCATTCGCGTACGCGATCACGCCACCCCGGAACCAGGTGCTGGACCCCGCGATCTCGGTGCAGGCATGGCCCACGAGCCCACCGGTGCACGATTCCGCGGTCCCGATCTTGATGCCCGCGGACCGGCAGCGAGCCGCGATATGGGCCGCGAGCTCCCGCAGTCGGTCGTCGGTGGGCGCCGCATCACGCATGTCAGGAGAGCGGACGGGGTTCCTTGCCCTTGGTGAACTGCATCGTGGCGATCTGGCCGTCCGCTCCGATGGCGCCGTACGGCTCGCCGTTGATCACGACGTACGTGGCTCCTGCATTGCCCGAGCTGACGACGACGCTGCGCTTGGCCGTGAACGCCTCGCTCTCGCCCTTGCGGAAGGTGTGCCCGGTCTCCGCGATCTCCCCGTCCACCCAGACCTGGATCCAGGCGCTGCCGCTGCGCGCTTCGACCGTCACGAACAGCCCGGTGTGCCGCACTTCCACGGCCCGCGTCGCGGTCGAGGGCGTGACCCCTTCGCGGGATGCGGTCGTGATGGTGATCGCCCAGCGACCCGCCGGCAGCGAGACACGCCCGTCGAACGCGCCGTTGCGGACACGCAGCGTCTGGTTGCCGCCTCCCCGGGGCTTGGCGCCCTCCCCCGCCCATACCGCCTCGACGGTGACCTCCGCCGCGTCCGACGTGCCCCGCACGGTGAGCGATCGGTTCTCGACGGTGGCGCCCTCCTGCGGTTCGTTCACGGCGAGCAGAGCGGCCGCCGCGATCGGAGCCGGCGTGATGGCCGGCTGGGGGGTGGACGTGGTGCCCGGCGCGAGCGTGGACGGAGCCGTCGCGACCGGACCCGGCGTGGCGAGCGGCGGAGCCGTGGTGCCCGGCGGGGGCGAGGCGACAGGGGGCGGCGAGGCGCCCGACGGGGGCGAGGCGCCGGCGATGATGGCGGGCGAAGGCGTGGCCGGGACCGCCACGGTCACGATGACCTCCAGCGGCTCGGAGTCGCGTGCGGTGTCGGGGTCGCGCGCGATGAGCGTGAAGTCATTGCGGCCCTTGCTCACGCCGACCTCGGATACCCAGGCGCCGTTCTCGTCCGCGCTCGCGCTCTGGATGATGGCGCCGTCGGGACCCTTGATGTTGATGACGGCCCTGGCACCTGCCGTGCCGCGCAGGATGTGTTTGGTCGCATCCTCCGGTAGCCGGATGACGCGGTCACCTTCGAGGGTGATGGCGGGGACCTGCGCGAACCGCACCAGCTGGAGCCCGATGTAGCCCGCGAACAGGAGCACGACGACCGAGAGGATGCCGGCGATGACGACGCCAGGGGTGAACGTGAAACCTCGGCGTGGCTCGGCGAGGGGCTGGGGCGGTGCGGTGACCGCGACCGGCTCCCCGCCTCTGCCGAAGTCCTGCTCATCGCGCCAGCGCGTCAGCAACTCCTCCGGATCCAGACCCAGGTAGAGCGCATAGTTGCGCAGGAAGCCCTTGGTGTAGACGGAGCCGGGGAGTTCCGTGTAGTCACCGCTCTCGAGCGCCGCCAGGTGGCGCGCCCGGATCTTGGTGTCACGTTCCGCCCGGTAGAGATCCACGCCCTTCCGCTCGCGGGCTGCCTGCAGCATCTCGCCGACGGTGGGGGCCGCTTGCGCGTCGATGGGCGAGCGATCCTTCCCCAGGCGGCCGACGCGGATCTGCTGGCGGGCGGTCATCGCTCGGGTCGGTCCCCATGGTCGGTGGTGGTGCTGATCGATCGCCCGGACGGCGGGCAGGTGAACAAGTCTACGACGTCATCGGCCGGTGCGCCGTCGAGCCATGCCAGCAGCACCGGCCAAGCTCGGCCTGAGCGCAGGCGGTCGTGGTGCGCGAGGGCGCCGACATCCACGCCCATCCTGGGCTAGAGGTCGTCGACCGATCCGGGTCCGCGCAGCCAGTTGTCCGGGCCGTATACCTGGCGCGGCGTGGCCGGGTTGCGCGGGTCCTGGGGGCCGATGATGCCGAACCGTTCGAGATCCTCCATGAGCCGGCTGGCGCGGTTGAAGCCGACCTTGAGCTTCGTCTGCATCATCGAGGTGCTGGCCTTGCCGGTGGCCATCACGAGCTCGGCCGCCCGGGGGGTCATCTCGTCCTCGGCCAGCCTGGCCAGCCATCCGAACTGGCCAGCATCGCCGCCTTCCTCGTCCGCGCCCGACAGGACGTCCGCATCGTAGTGCGGCTCGGGCTCCTGCGCGCGCCAGTGATCGACGACCGCGCGCACCTCCGCATCGGACACGAACACGCCCTGCAGCCGTACGGGCCGCGGCAGATCCGCAGGCTGGTACAGCATGTCGCCGCGGCCGATGAGGTCCTCCGCACCGGGCTGGTCCAACACGGTGCGGCTGTCCACGTTCGACGCCATGGCGAAGGCGATCCGGCTGGGTACGTTCGCCTTGATGAGCCCCGTGACCACGTTGACGCTCGGTCGCTGGGTCGCCAGGACCAGGTGCACGCCGACCGCGCGGGCCTTCTGGGCCAGCTTCACGATGGGGTCCTCCACCTTCCGGCCCTCGCGCATGATGAGGTCCGCGAGCTCGTCGATGATGACCACGATGTAGGGCAGCTTCTCGTGGGGCTCGATGCGCTCGCTCGCGTTGAACGCGGCGATGTTGCGCTCACCCTTGGCGGCAAGGAGCTTGTAGCGGTCCTCCATCTGGCCCACCGCCCAGGCGAGCGCCGCGCGCGCGTGGTGCGGCTCCACGATGATCTCGGCCTTGAGGTGCGGCAGCCCCGCGTACGGCGCCAGCTCCACGCGCTTGAGGTCCACGAGCACCAGGCTCACCTCCTCCGGCGTGGCCCGCATCATGAGGCTGGTGATGAGGGCGTTGACGCACACCGACTTGCCTGATCCCGTGGCGCCCGCGATGAGCAGGTGCGGCATCCGCGCGAGGTCCACCGCGTACGCCTTGCCGGACACGTCGCGGCCCAGCGCGAAGGTCAGCTTGGAGGTCGCGTCACCCATGCGCGCGTCCTCGTAGAGCGACCGGATGCCCACCACCTCGGACGAGTGGTTGGGGATCTCGATGCCCACCACGTCGCGGCCCGGGATGGGCGCTTCGATCCGGATCGAGCGCGCCGCGAGCGCCATGGCAAGATCGTCCGCGAGGCCCTCGATGCGTGACACCTTGATGCGCACATCCGGGCGCACCTCGTACTGGGTCACGACCGGCCCGCTGTTCGTGCCCACGACCTCCGCGGGGATCTGGAAGCTGCGCAGCTTCTCCTCGATGATCTTCACGTTGCGGGCGTGGTCGGGTTGCTGACCGGGCGTGGGGGCCTTGTGGACGGTGAGCAGGTCCACGGGTGGCAGGACCCACTCCCGGAGCTCCGGGAGTGGGTCGTCGAGGCCGTCGGGCGGGTCGGGCAGGCCGAGAGTCGTCTGGCGCATGAGACCGGCGCCGCCCGGGGGCGCCAGCGGCGGGCGGGGCGCGGTCGGGGCGCCCGCGGCGGCCGCAGACGCCGCCTTCGCATCGTTGAGGGCCGCGGACCAGACCGTCTGGCTCATGGGCGCGGGGCTCGGCTGGGGACGCGGCAGCTCGGGCGGCGGCTCAGCGCTGCCACGCCCGGACCCGGCGCGGGCGCTGCGTCCGGGCGACTCCCCGGGCCTGGCCGGGGTGGCGCCGGGCGCGGACGCCGCTGACATCCGGATCACGGCGGCGATCCCGGCGTCGCGCTCCGCGGCCTTCAGAGCGCGGGCATCCGAGGCGCTCGCGATGGCCGCGGTGGTGGCGCCCGCGACGGCCCTTGATGTCACCGTCACGGGGTGGACCAGGTGGCGGAGCGTCAGCTCGAACATCAGCAGCAGGCCGGCCACGACCGTGCCCACGAGCACCACGAACGCTCCGAGACCGCTCAACAGCCCCGTGAGCGTGTCGCTCAGGCCGTGGCCGATGCGCCCGCCGCCCTGGGCCAGGTCGTCGGCGCTGCCGCCCAGGCCGGACAGCAGGTGGATGAGCCCCTGGCCCCCCAGGAACACGAGCAGGCCGCCGGCGGCGACGACCAGCCAGCGCGGCTCCATGCGCGGCGTCCGCTCCACCATCACGCCCCCCACGATGAGCAGCACGCCCAGCAACCACGCGCCCTGGCCGAACGTCGGCCGCAGGACACCCGCCACGAGACCGTTGAGGATGCCGTCCGCCGGCAGCAGCAGCATGATGAGCACGATCGCGCCGACCACCATGAGCCCGATGCCGAGGACCGACCGCAGCGTCTCGGGCGTCATCGATGGCCCGCGCGGCTCGGGCGCCCTGGAGCGTCCGCGCGCCGGCTTGCCGCGCGTGGGCTTCGCGGAGGATCGGGAGCCGCTCGACGCCCGAGCAGGGGTCTTCGCCGGCTTCGGGGCCGTGCCGCGCGGGCTGGCTGACGAGTCGCGTCGCGGGCTGCTACCGGCCACCGATCAGACCTCCACCACCACGGGGAAGACCATCGGCCGGCGCTTCGTCTGCTCGTACAGGTACTGGGACATCGAATCCTTGATCTGCGCCTTGAGCAGGCCGATCTCGCTCGTATGGTCTCCGGGGTTCTCGATGGCGCGCGCGATGCGGGCCGCGGCACCCGCCAGCAGCCGCTCGTCGGGTGCCGCGACGAACCCCCGGGTCACGATCTCCGGTGGACCGACCATGTTGCCGGTCTGCTTGTCAACGGCCACCACGACCAGGAACATGCCGTCATTCGCGAGCGCCCGCCGATCGCGCAGCACGACGTCGCCGACCTCACCCACGGACAGTCCGTCCACGAACACGTAGCCCGCCTCCACGCGCATGCCCCGGCGCGCGCTGCCATCCGCGGCGAACTCGATCGACTGGCCGTTCTCGATGATGAAGATGTTCTCCGCAGCCACGCCCACGTCGGCCGCCAGACGTCCGTGCTGGACGAGCATCCGGAACTCACCATGCACCGGGATGAAGTGCTTCGGCTTCGTCAGGTTGAGCATCAGCTTGAGCTCCTCCTGGCTGCCGTGGCCCGATACGTGCGCCCGCTTGATGGCGTGGTAGTAGACGTTCGCACCCACCTTGAACAGGTTGTCGATGGTGCGCGCGACGTACTCCTCGTTGCCCGGGATGGGGCTCGCGCTGACGATGACCGTATCGCCAGGGGCGATCTCCACGAACCGGTGGTCGCGATTCGCCATGCGCGCCAGGCCCGCCATCGGCTCGCCCTGCGCGCCCGTCGTGGCGATGCACAGCTGCTCGTCGGGGATGTCCTTGAGCTTGTCCTTGGGCACCAGCTGGCCGGGGCTCCAGGTGAGGTAGCCCAGGTCCGACGCGATGCGCGTGTTCTGCTCCATGGACCGGCCGATGACCGCGACCTTGCGCCCGAACGTGTCCGCAGCATCGAACACCTGCTGGATGCGCGCGATGTTGCTGGCGAAGGTCGCCACGATCACGCGCCCCTTGAGGCCCTCCATGATGTCCCGGAACGCATCACCCACGGTCCGCTCCGACGGCGTATAGCCGGGATTCTCGGCACGCGTGGAGTCGGACAGCAGGCACAGCACGCCCTCCTCGCCGAAGCGCGCGAGGTCGTGGAAGTCGGTGCCCTTGCCGTCCACTGGGGTCTGGTCGAACTTGAAGTCACCGGTGTGGATGATGTTGCCCACGGGCGTCCGCAGATGGATGCCCATCGCGTCCGGGATGGAGTGGCCGATGCGGAAGCCGGTCGCCGTGAACGCACCCAGCTCCACGCTCTGGCCCGGCTCGAACGCGAGCAGCGGATTGTTGTGGAGCTTGTGCTCCTTGATCTTGTTGCCCAGCAGGCCGCGCGCCAGCGTGGAGGCATACACGGGCACGCCCGGGAACTTCGGCAGCACATAGGGCAGGCCGCCGACATGGTCCTCGTGTGCGTGCGTGATGAGGAACGCCTTGACCTTCTGCCGGCGCTCCACGAGGTAGGTCACATCCGGCACGACCAGGTCGATGCCGAACATCTCCTCGTCGGGGAACATCAGGCCGCAGTCGATGACCACGATCTCGTCGCCGTACTCGAAGACCATCAGGTTCTTGCCGATCTCGCCCAGGCCGCCCAAGGGCAGCACGCGCAGGACCTCCGGCGACCCGATGGGGGCACGCCCACGGCTCACTGGAACAGCCCCATCTGATCGCGATCGTGCATCGGGTCCTCCATGCCGTCCGCGCCCAGCGCGACCAGCTCCGCCAGCTCATCCTCGGCCAGGGTGACGCCCTCGTCCACCCCGCCGCTCATCGTGTCATCCGGTGCCGCGTCCGTGGTCGCAGGGGCGATCTCCAGCGGCGCATGCTCCTGGCGCAGCTCCCGGGAACGCGTCAGCGCGTCGGGGATGCCCAGCATGTCGATCTTCATCGTCTCCTTGAGGCCGCCCTGGCGGAACGCCGCGGCCGGGTGGTACATCGCATAGGCCAGCGCGTCCTGGGCACCCGTCGCAGGATCCACCGGACGCATCGTGCCATGCGCCTGCCCGATGCGCGTGCCCGGCGCGAATGTCTGCATCGAGAAGCGCCCGAGCGTCACCACGAGGGCCGGATCGAGGACCGCGAGCTGCTGCTGCAGCCAGGGCGCACACGCAGCGATCTCGTCCGCCTCCGGATCGCGGTTGCCGGGTGGGCGGCACTTGACGACGTTGGTGATGAACACCTCGCGACGGGACCAGCCGATCACACCCAGCAGCTCGTCGAGGAAGCCGCCAGCGGCGCCCACGAACGGACGCCCCTGGAGGTCCTCGTTCTGGCCGGGCCCCTCGCCCACGAGGACGACCTCCGTCTCGGGGTGGCCATCCCCGGGCACCGCGTTCGTGCGCGTGGCGCCCAGCCGGCAGCGTTGGCAGCCCCGGATCCCCGTGGCGATCGTCTCGAGCGCCGTCCGCCGCTCGTCCGGGGTCACGCGGTGTGGCCGGCCCGCCGTGATGCCGGCGCGAGCCAGCCCCGCGCGGCGACGAGCTCGGCGATCTGGACGGCGTTCGTCGCAGCGCCCTTGCGCAGGTTGTCCGATACCACCCAGAAGGCGATGCCGCGACCATCGGTGCGCGACACGTCCGCCCGGATCCGACCCACGTAGACCTCATCGGTGCCTGCGGCGTCCGTGGCGAGGGGGTACGACGCCGTCGCGGGATCGTCCACGACGACCACGCCCTCCGTGGCCGCGAAGATCTCGCGTGCCCGGGCGGCGGTGATGGGCTCGCGCGTATCCACGTGGACCGCCTCCGAGTGGGCAGAGAACACGGGCACGCGGACGGCCGTGCACGAGACGGCGAGATCCGGCAGGTGCAGGATCTTGCGGCTCTCGTGGATGACCTTCCACTCCTCCTTCGTGTAGCCGTCCTCGCGGAAGACGTCGATCTGTGGCAAGGCGTTGAACGCGATCGGGTGGGGGTAGACCGAGGCCACCTTCTCCTCGCCCGCAACGTGCGCCCGGATCTGCGACTCCAGCTCAGCCACGGCCTTGTGCCCGGTGCCGCTGACCGCCTGGTAGGTATCGACGATGACCCGCTCCAGGCCGACCGCGTCGCGCAGTGCCATCAGGAGCGGCACGAGCTGCATCGTGGAGCAGTTGGGGTTGGCGATGATGCCCTCATGGGCGGCGGCGTCGGCGTCGTTGACACCCACCACGACCAGCGGCACGCCGGGCTCCATGCGCCACTGGGAGGAGTTGTCCACGACAACGCAACCACGGCGGGCGGCCTCCGGCGCGAGCTCCCGGGACACGCCGCCGCCGGCGCTGAAGAGAGCGATATCGACGCCCTCGAACGCCGCAGGGCTGGCGACCTCCACGGGCCACTCCCGACCACCGAACGTCATCGTCCGCCCCTCCGCCCGTGACGCGAGGGGCTTCAGGGTTCCCACCGGGAAGCCGCGCTGCTCGAGCACGGCGATCATGGTCCGGCCGACGAGGCCGGTTGCGCCGACGACCGCGACGGTGAGGGGACGGGACGGGGCTTCGGAGACCGAAGCAGCAGAGGTGGTGAGAGCGGACATATCCGGCGGATGATACATCGAGGTCCCCTCCCCCCGAATCGGACGGGCCCGCCGGTGAGGGCGGGCCCGTCGCATGGTCACGAGCGAAGCGGCCTCGCGGCCGCGCCGATCAGTTCCCCTTGGCGAGGTGCCGCTGCATCGCCGCCTTGCGCGAGAGGTTGACGCGACCCTGGCGATCGATCTCGGTCACGACGACCATGATCTCGTCACCCTCGGACACGACATCCTCGACGGTCGGCACGTGGTAGTCGGCGAGCTCGCCGATGCGCACGAGGCCTTCCTTGCCGGGCAGGATCTCGACGAAGCAGCCGAAGCCCATGATCCGGGTCACCTTGCCCAGGTACAGGCCGCCGATCTCGACGTCGCGGGTCAGGCTCTCGATCCAGGCGATGGCCTTCTTGGAGTTCTCGCCGTTGACGGCCGCGATCTCGACGCTGCCATCGTCCTCGACGTTGATCTCCGTGCCCGTCTCCTCCTGGATCCGGCGGATCATCGCGCCACCCTTGCCGATGATCTCGCGGATCTTCTCGGGGTTGATCTTGATGGTGATGATGCGCGGCGCGAACACGCTCATCTCCGCCTTCGGGGCGGGGACGGCGGTGGTCATCTTGTCCAGGATGGTCAGCCGCGCGATGCGCGCCTTCTCCAGCCCGGTGCGGATGATCGACTCGCTGATGCCCTGGACCTTGATGTCCATCTGGAGGGCGGTGATGCCGTCGGCGGTGCCGGTGACCTTGAAGTCCATGTCACCGAAGGCATCCTCCTTGCCCAGGATGTCCGTCAGGACGGCGAAGCGATCGCCTTCCGTGACGAGGCCCATCGCGGCGCCGGCGACGGGTGCCTTGATGGGTACGCCCGCATCCATGAGCGCGAGCGTCGAGCCGCAGGTCGAGGCCATCGAGGTGGAGCCGTTCGAGGTCACGCACTCGGACACCAGGCGGATGACGTACGGGAACTCCTCCTGCGACGGGAGCACCGGGATCAGGGCACGCTCGGCGAGCGCGCCATGCCCGATCTCGCGTCGGCCGGGGCCGCGCATCATCTTGTTCTCGCCCGTGCTGTAGGGCGGCATGTTGTAGTGGTGGAGGTAGCGCTTGGACTCCTCCGGGCTGATGGTGTCGATCCGCTGCACGTCCGAGGACGGGCCGAGGGTCGCCACGGTCAGGGCCTGGGTCTCACCACGCGTGAAGAGCGCGGAGCCATGGGCGCGCGGCAGAAGGCCGGTCTCGACCGAGATGGGCCGGATGGTGTCCACGTCGCGGCCGTCCATGCGGATGCCCTCGGACAGGACGAGCTCGCGCACGACCTTCTTGTGCAGCAGGCCGCTCAGGTTCTTGGATAGGCCGGACGCGACCTTCGCCGCGTCGAGCGCCTTGTCCGCGACACCCTTGTCGCCTGTGACCCGCGAGCGGATCGAGGCGGCGACGGCCTCCTTGTACGCGACGACGCGCCCGGGGAGCTCACCGCCGAGGCGGATGAGCAGCTCGGCGGTCGCCTCCGCATCCGGCAACGCGCGATGGTTGGGCTCCGCCTTGAAGCCGAAGAACCGCGCGATCTCGCCCAGCTTGTAGACGTCGAGGTCCGGGTAGGACTCGCGCGCCAGGACGAGCGTGTCGAGGAACGTGCCGGGCTTGAAGGTGGTGCCATCGCCCAGGGCCGCCTTGAGGAAGCCCAGGTCGAAGCCCACGTTGTGGCCCACCAGGATCGCGTCGCCCGCCCAGTCGAGGAACGTGCGGGCGGCGTCGGCGGCGGCCGGAGCCTTGGCCACGTCCTTGTCCGTGATGCCGTGGAGCTGCGCCCCGACGATGGGGCGGGCGGGCTTCACGAGCGACGACCAGCGGTCGGTGACCTTGCCCTTGACGACCTTGACCGCACCCATCTCGACGATCTCGCCGAGCTTGACGTCCCGCGAGGTGGTCTCGGTGTCGAACACGACGAAGGTCTTGCCGGCCTTCGCGAGGTCCAGGAAGTCGACGACCGACTCCGTGCCAGGCTCGATGTGGGGCAGGCGCTTCGCCTTGCCTACCAGCTTCTGGAGCTCCAGCTGGATATCGATGAGCGGCTGGAGCGCACGATGGCCGAAGAGGATGGCCTCCGCCATCACGTCCTCTGTCAGCAGCCGGGCGCCGGCCTCCACCATCATGATCGCGTCACGGGTGCCCGAGACGACGAGATCCAGCTCCGACTCGGCGAGCTGCGAGTACGTCGGGTTGACGACGAACCCGCCGTCGATGCGCCCGATGCGCACGGCGCCGATGGGGCCCTGGAACGGGATCTCGCTGATGGTCAGCGCCGTCGATGCAGCGATCGTGCCGATGACATCGGGATTGTTCTCGTGGTCCGTCGAGAACACCGTCAGGACGACCTGGACGTCATCCTTGTACCCCTCGGGGAAGAGCGGGCGGATGGGGCGGTCCGTCAGGCGGCAGGCCAGGATGGCCGCCTCCGAAGGGCGCGACTCGCGCTTGATGAAGCCGCCCGGGATCTTGCCCGCGGCATACATCCGCTCCTCGAAATCGACCGTCAGCGGAAAGAAGTCAAGACCCGGCCGGGGGTCCGAGCGATTCGCCGTACCGAGCAGCACGGTATCGCCGTAGCGGACCGTGACCGACCCGCCGGCGAGCAGCGCCATGCGGCCTGTCTCGATCGTAAGAGTGCGACCGCCGAGCTCGGTCGAGAGCGTAGTGACAGCCATCTGTCCTCCATGGTGGAGGCGGGACGGACCTGACACGCTGGTGCGCCGGAGACCCTGGGGTCCCGGCGCAAGCGAGATGCGATATCGCGCGGCAGCGAATGCTGCCGCAGGCTCCTGCGCTTAGCGGCGCAGTCCGAGCCGGCCGATGACGACGCGGTACCGGGCGTTGTCCTTGCGCATCAGGTACGCAAGGAGGCGGCGGCGCTGGCCAACGAGCTTGAGGAGGCCACGGCGCGAGTGATGATCCTTGGGATAGGCCCGGAGATGCTCCGTGAGCCCGCTGATGCGCTCGGTAAGGAGCGCGATCTGGACTTCAGGCGAGCCCGTGTCACCGACGACGGTGGCGTACTCCGTGATGACCTGTTCCTTGGTTTCCCGCGTCAGCGGCACCTGGTCCTCCAACCATCCGATTGTTCTAGGTTCACTTCCTGTGCAACCGGCGGAGTGTAGCACAGGGCCATGCGAGGCCTGTACGCGGGCTGTGTCCGCTCATCCGGCATCCCCCACCGGACGGCCCAGCAGGCGCTCCGCCTCGTCCGTGCGACCCTCGGCGAACAGTGCCCGGATGCGGTTGCTCGACACGCGCTCGCCGTCGAGCTCCAGCAGCGGGATCTCGACGAGCGTCCATCCCTCGTCGGCGGCGAGCCGGCGTACCAGGTCGATGGTGCCCTCGCGATCGTGCCCGAACGCGGACTCGGGCGACATCACGAGGCCGCGCAGGCGGCGGCCCAGCCGCAGCCGGTCCAGGAAGGTCGCGGCGCTCTGCTGCCGGAACGCCTCATCGAAGCGCTGCACGACCACGATGCCCACGCCCGCGGCCAGCAACAGCTCCACGCGTTCCTCGACGCCGCACAGGAGCGGCGGCGCCGAGCCCCTGATGACCGCCTCCGGGTGCGGATCGAAGGTGATGACCACTGACGTGGCGGCCTCCCGGGCGGCGGCCTCCGTGAGCGTCCGTAGCACGTGGAGGTGCCCCACGTGGACCCCGTCGAACACTCCCAGGGTCGCCACGAACGGGCGATCGGGCGGCAGCGCGTCAATGTCCTCGAGCCGCATGCTCAACGCTCGGGAAGAACGAAGACCTTCTCGGGGTGGAGACGGCCGGCATCGACGCGGGCCATCGCCGCCACGCGGCCTGCGCCATCGATGACGCGCACCAGGCCGCCCGGACCGGGCTCGGGCAGCGACTCGCCGCGATGGCGCACGACCTGACCACGGGCCAGTGCAGCGAGTTCGTCGGCGGGCGGGGCGACCCGCGGGTAAGCGTCCAGGCCGGTATCCGACGGCAGCAGCAGGTCCCTCGTGCGCCCGTTCGCGAGCGCCTCCCGCACGGCCTCCAATGGACGGGCGGCCGCCAGTCGGAAGGGGCCGCTGGCGGTCCTCGTCAGCGCGCCGAGGTAGGCGCCCGAACCAAGCGCCGCCCCCATGTCCCGGGCCAGCGCGCGCACGTACGTGCCCGCTGAGCAGCGCACCTCCAGGGTCGCCGCCGGACGATCCGCGTCCGCGACGTCCCAGCCCGTGAGCGTCAGCTCGTGGATCGTGACCTGGCGTGGCTTGAGCTCCGGCTTCTTGCCGTGCCGGGCCAGCTCGTAGGCACGACGGCCGCCGATGTGCACCGCCGAGTAGTCGGGCGGGACCTGCTCGATGGCACCCCGGAATGCCACCAGGGCCGCGTCCACCGAATCCTGCGTGGGCGGCGGCCCGTCGCTCGGGGTGAGTTCTCCGTCACGGTCATCGGTCGTGGACGCGGCACCGAAGATGACCACCGCCCGGTAGGCCTTCTCGTCCCCGAGGTGGTACTCCACCATGCGCGTCGCGTGGCCCAGGAACACCGGCAGCACGCCCGCCGCGAAGGGATCCAGGGTGCCGCCGTGACCCACCCGGCGGACGCCGGTGAGGCGGCGCACGATGGCCACCACGTCGTGCGACGTGGGTCCCGTGGGCTTGCCCACGACGAGGATGCCATCCAGCTCGGGCACGACCTTCTCGGGTCCGCTCATGCGCCTGCCCGCCGCTGCTCGATGAGCGTCTCCGCCATCCCCAGCACCAGGCGCCGGGCCTCTGTCACCGGTGCAGGGATCGTGGCACCTGCAGCACGCGCGTGCCCTCCGCCGCCGAACGCGCCGGTGAGCGCGATCGCGTCCACGCCCGCGTCACGGGTCCGGACGCTGATCCGCGTCCGATCACCCTGGTCCTTGAACAGGATCGCCACGTCGCCGCCTTCCGACTGTGCCAGCAGATCGATGAGCCCTTCCGACATCGCGGGAAGCGCCTCCGCGGCCTCGAGGTCGGCCAGGGACAAGGTGGACCAGACGAGCCGCCCCCCGGCGGCCGTCTCCAGCCGCGACAGCACGAGCCCGAACAGCTTGAGCTGTGCGGTGGGTTTGGTGCGATAGAGGCGCCGCGAGATGTCCGACAGCGGGGCGCCCGCGGCGCGCAGTTCTGCAGCCACGCGCAGCGTCCGGGGCGTCGCACTGGGGTGCGCGAACGTCGCGGTGTCGATGACCACGCCGGCCATCAGGTCCGCCGCGATGTCCCCGGCGA
>Ga0105047_10006439_pt1 | contig 19936 bp, 16 predicted proteins | sample MAT04_FD_78384 | JGI IMG/M metagenome (GOLD analysis project Ga0105047, IMG submission 78384) | Freshwater microbial communities from Lake Fryxell liftoff mats and glacier meltwater in Antarctica - MAT-04 (megahit assembly) | ecosystem: Environmental > Aquatic > Freshwater > Ice > Liftoff...
TGTGACCGTCGTCGAACCCCTGCCGGCCGACCATCCCCTCTGGCGACTTCCCAATGTCCTCCTGACCCAGCACACCGCCGGCGGATCCGCAGATGAGACCCGCGGCATCGCAGAGTTCTTTCTTGCCAATTTCAAACAGTTTCGAAACGGCCTGCTGCTTGAAGCTGTGGTTGATTTTCAACGAGGGTACTGACCGATCACCCCCGCGGAAGACACAGCCGACTATTTCGCAAACAAGCCTTCAGACGGCTCGATAGGCCAACCCCCGGCGCTGTAAAGCGTGCTGCGGGGATTTTTCGCCAGGCGTAATACACAGACAGGGGGGATGGAATTCATTCATGCCACAAGGTGAGATCATAATCTTCGATCTTCATTCTTGGATTCAGGACCTGTCCATTCGCTCCTGCGATTGCGAGGGATTTTTCGATGTCGCCGCGCGGTTTCTGCGGCAGATCGAAATACAGATGAACGCGGCCGAGTTCTGCCCTTTGACTCAACGGCGTCCAGTCCAGCAGTTGGAAGATCACGGCGATAGATTTGCCGCAATACCACTGCGTGGCTTGTCTGAAAATCACGAGATCTTGCTAGAAACGCGGTGCTTACTGAACTGCCTCGTGAATTAACTTGTTCCTTCAGTTGATTCTTCAATATTCATCATTGCAAATGCTTCGCGGATTGCGAAACTAATGTTGTTCCATAGTTGTTCACAATTTGATCGTCGGTCGCTTAATTGACAGCGTACGGGGTTACATGAGACAGAGCATCATCAAGGCGAAGTTAGCACGGCGGGAAGTCGCGCTGTGCACGCTTCTACATTTTACTGATCCATCCGTGTTTGAACTCACCAGCCTGATGGGATTTGACGGCATCTGGATGGACATGGAACACCATGGCTACAGTGTCGAAACCGCCGCCAACCTGATGCGGGCAGCGCGGGTTGGGACGGCGGACATCATGGTGCGTCCCGGCAAGGGCGAGTTCATGCGCATGGGACGCCTGCTGGAAATGGGCGCGCAAGGCGTCATGTATCCGCGCTGCAACAGCGCCGCCGAAGCACGCGAAGTGGTGCGATGGTCTAAATTCGCGCCCGTCGGTGAACGCGGGTTTGACGGTGGCAATCCAGACATGCCCTACTGCACCATGAGCATCGCCGACTATGTCCGCGCAGCCAATGAACAAGTGTTCGTCATCGTCCAGCTGGAAGATCCCAAGTCGATTGAATCGGCCGATGAAATTGCGGCAGTGGAAGGCATCGATGCCCTCTTCTTCGGCCCGGCTGACTTCACCGTGCTAAGTGGGATTCCGGGGGAGTTCAATCATCCTTCGGTGCAACGGGCAATGGAGCAGATCTCCGCCGCGTGCAGGCGCGGCGGGAAGGCTTGGGGAAGCACCTGCAGCAGCCTCGATCATGCGAAACGCCTGATCTCCCTTGGAGCAAGCTTCCTCTGCCACGGTGCCGACCTGGTGATGGTGAAGAATGGCCTGGAGGAAATCCAGCGCCAGTTCGCGACAATCGGCCTGCAGTTCGCCAACCAGTTGAACGGCACCGGAAAGCATTACATGGAGAGCGCCGGCAAACCGCCCCGCCCGCTGCTTGCCAAGTCAATCGTTGAACCGGAAACCGTATAACTCGGAATTGAACATTTTGAAGAGCAGGACGACGTCGCGCCCTTTCAGGGATGCGATCGATGTTTCCTTGAAATTCACCTTGTGTGCTACTGAGTTGGATTCGACCGTCACGCAGTTCTCGAAACCAAAACCCTGCAGCAGATGCTGATCGCGCAGGTGCGGCGCCTCACTCGCCACGGTCCCTTCATAGGTCGGCACCGGATCTGCAGAAGCGATCCCCACCAACAATGACCCGCGGTCTGCATCGACGTTGATCTCCAGTTCATTGCCCGTCACACGCATTCTTTTTGTGATCAGGATCTCGGGATAGTTTCGTGCACGCATGCTGACGTAACGGTTGTGCTTCTGCGTGTACAGCATCATGTGACGGATTGACGGTCCGCTGTGGTGATAGGTCTGCTGCTCCGAGCTGTTGAGCGTATTCAGATGGTCCTGGTTGCACGCGTAGACATAGAACCAGTCCTCATCATCAACCAGGACCGGCGGAATTCCCCATGCAAGAATGCGATCCGGGCTGTTGTGCTCGGTGCCGTGCGGCACCCATGCCTCGCGGCTGCTGGTGCGGTCCCAGGTTTTGCCACCGTCGCGACTGATGGTAATCCGAAGTTCGCACGTTCCCTTGCGCGCCCACGGCCATCGGTACGGCGCATCCTTCGTCGGTTCAAGCACGGGCCCGCCGTGCGGATGAGATCGATCGGAATGGAACCAGCCGAGCATTCCAAACACAATGCCTTCCGCATGCCAGGGCACCAGCGCCATCGGCTCTTCATAATGCTCAAGATCGTGAGGATCCTTTGAATCAGGATAGAGCACTGCCTCTGAACTCCACTGCTTCAGATCCTTCGATGCAAATCGCCCGATCTCCCGCGATGGCAACCAGTTCGGCCAGACGCCCTGGTCCAGTGCCACCCATTCGCTGTGCAGATCATCCCAGAAATGCAGGGTGTGCCTTCGCGGATTGAAGTCGCTGCCGATTGCCGTCAGCTTTTTCCGCCAGTCTTTGTCGTTGATGAAATCAGGAAGTTCCGCGGCGAAATATCCTCCCGGCGTGTCGGGCATTTCCTGCGCGGCAACGTGGAATGATCCGGTATATTCCGGCGACACGCGCAACGCATAGTGACGAGCAGGATCAGTGACATTCCCATGCAGATGCAGATTGGCACAGACGACAAACGGCACACCAAGATTGTTCTCGAGCGTCGTTCCCACTGGCGAAGGGAAGGGTGGGTGTTTTGTCCATTCAACACCCGCTGGCGCTTCGACGAGCCGTAGAGAAGGTTTTTCCCAGTGAATGCCGTCATCGCTCGTCGCCTTGGCAAGCGCGCCGTAGATCTGGTGCGGGCGATCCTTTGCGAAGTTGCCCGGCGCATTTGCAACGGCGCGATCGATGTCCCACCACATCGCGTTGTAGAAGCAGATGAATTTCCCATCTGCCCGCCGTTCGACGTACATCGGCTGCAGGCCGTTGGTTTCCCATGGCTTGTCTGCCGGGATTACCACACCGCGACAGGTCGGCCGGTGAATCACGCGGTCGAAGCCGGTCGTGCGCGCCAGAATATGATCGTCAATAAACAACTGCCAGTATGTTTCGCTCATGATGCATTCACCAGGGTTTCCGGCTTTGGATCCGGGGTGACTGCCGCTTCAGGCGGCGGAGCGGTCATCGCCTTCCATAGATATCGCAGATCTCTCACCCCGCCGACAAAGAACCAGGCGGTAACCGAGACGCCAATCAACGTCCAGAGCGCCACCTGTGCCTTCCACCACCACGCCCAGACGCGATCAGGCACCCCCCACACCATCGCGTATATCGTCCCAACGACGAATATCGCGAACATGATTACCGTCCATCCAAGCGAGAGTAGATAGATGAACTTATCGCCGCGGGTGAATTCGTGATTCCATCCCAGCGTTCGCCAGCCGGTGACGGGTTGATCGGATCGAGTTGAATCAGGTGCATCGCGGTGCAGCATCGCATTCATGTCGACGGCTGGCGTTCGCGCAATCAATCCGTCCAGCAGCGAGACAAGCACATAACTCGCGCTGCCTGCAATTGCGGCGACAAAAGACATCTCGGTTCCATCCAGCGGGAATTCTGGTCGGATCGACTTTAGCCATGACGACGAGGCCCACAATGTCGGCAGGAATACGCCGATCACACCGAGCACCGATCCGGCGATCACCCCGCACCATGCCCCGCGGGTCGTTCCCCGCGACCAGTAAAGCCCGCCGATAATCGCCGCGCCGATCCCGCCGAGATAGATCGCACCGGTGATGTTGAAGAACATGAAGATGTAGTCACGCAGCGGGAAAAGCCAACTGAAGAAAAACGCCCACACCGCCACCCCGACGATCGATATCCTCAGCATGCGCAGATGCTGTTTCTGCGTAAGAGGCTTCTTTCGAAACGGCAGCACCACATCCTGGATGAAAATGCTTCCCCACGAGTGCAGGTATGCGTTATCCGTCGAGAGCGCAGCTGCGAACATCATGGCGCAGAACATCCCGGTCACACCCACGGGAAAGATGTACGACAATGTCACCGGAACGGTCATCTGCTTTGCCGCGTCGCGGTCCTGCATCTGATCCAGTCTTGCATTGGATGCGGCTGCGACCTCACTATGTGCTGGGTTGGTCAGTACCACATGCACCACAACCGGCATGACAATCAACATGATTCCCATCACGCCATAGCGCCATTGCGCGAGAATTCCCGCCATCTTCGCTTCGTGCGGGCTTTTGGCAGCGCAGTTGTAGCCCTGCGACCCCTGCCACGCCATGCGCTGATATAAATTGAGGAAAATCTGGATCGCGAAAAAGGAGAACGTAAAAGCGGGGATCTTCCCTTGGTCGAACGGATTCAGCAGCGACTGTCCTGCCGGGGCGCCTTCAAGCGTCTGGACGATGGATCCCCAGGAGAACCTGGAAAACAGCACGAAGAGAATGACCACGAAGCCGATGTTCATGAAAATGCCCTGCAGAAAATCGGTGATCATCACCGTCGTCTGCCCGCCTGTCAGAGTGAAGACGATGGCGGGCAGAAGGCAGCCGAGCATGACGATCGGCAACATGGGCACGTGAAGCGAGCCAATCTGAACCGATTCGGGCAGCCCGCAAAAGTGGATGAAAAACCTTGCGGTGACACCGGGAAACACCCCGTAGTTGATCACCCCGCTGACCCACGCCAGCACACCGGCGAAGACGCGGAATCGCGGGCTGTAACGACGTTCGAAGAATTCGGCAAGCGTGAGCGCGCGGGTCTCGCGAAAGCGGTAGATCACCCAGCCGCTGATGGCAAGGAAAAGCCCGACGGGTGCGAGCATCTGGCTCCACCAGGCGGCCGCGAAACCGGCGGTGTAATATTGCTGGAAGAGCGCGACGATGGTGATGGCGCCGATACCCGCGGCGCCCTCCGCAGTGGTCAGCAGGTATCGTCCCGCCGACCGACCGGCGGCAAGGAAATCCGTCGCGGTCCTGGTGTAGCGCGCAGTGAACAGCGAGATCAGTGTCAGCAACGCCAGAAACGCCGCCACAATCACCCAGTCGATCGCGTGCATTCGCATCGTGCAGAACTCACTTTCGTCGCGAATCTCGTTTGTGTCGCACCATCAGGACCAGCGGCCGTTCAAAACTAACCTGAGTGCGCAGTTGAAGCCGCAGATGATTCTTATTGCCATTCTTGATGTTGGGCCCGAATGGCTGGAGTCGCCCACGTTCATCGAGCCACTCGACCGCGGCAATGCGGTCGGGCGATAGGTCGGTCTGCCAGGTGACACCGTTCCAAGCATCGTGGTCGAGATTGAACAGCCCGAGCATCGTGCGATCAGGATAGTCCAGCCGATAGCACAGGCCATTCGCCCCGCCGTCTACTGTTGCGGGAAGCTCACCTTCAGAAAGCCACCGAAGAACTGCTACCAATTGCTCCCGCCGATAGATATTCAGCAGCGCCGGACCGAAGGCACTCTGAAGATCGATCGGAATCACCGCCACCCGTCCGCCGAGCGAATTGGTGAAGACCCAGCTCAGATCCGAAATCGCCGCCCGATCCGCATCGACCAATCGGCTGATGCTTTGTGCCGCGGGCATGAGCGCAGGCACGCCGAACCCCGCCCCGCCGCCGAGGTGCGGCAAGGTCATCGTGACATACCTGCCGGCATCACCGGCGAACGCGACGTTGTGAAGCTCTTCCGCGGCGACGGAGATTTCCTTCCCGAACACGTGTCGGGTAATCGACTCGACGCCAATCTGCGCGGCGAATCCCCGTTCGATCAGCACTTCTGCCGCCGTGAGATCGAGCAGCATGCCTTTTGACAGAAGTTTTCGGATTTCATCATCCGAGAATGCCCACAGGATCTGCCCGTCCGCAGCGGCAACCGGTGATGGATCGAATGTCGATGCGATACCGCAAAGGCTGAACACTTCCGACCATTGATGATCCCGCGGCACGAGATCTTCCCACTCTGCATTCTCTGGCAGGTGTCGCGCAACCGATGCCAACGGGTGATAAAGCAGTCGGACGCCTTTGAATCTTCCGCCAGCAGGATGGAGCTTCCGCAACGTATCGAGGTAAGGGCGACTTTCTGCGAGCATGGTTGCAAGCGACGACTGCTGCTCTATGGGCGTGCCCAGATGATCGTACAGATTCAGCGTCGCGCCCTGGCACGCATGCGACAGCGATAATGAGATCTGTAGAAACGTAAACCGCGCCGACTTTGCATAGCGACCAAACGGGATATTCTCCACTTCGGACTGCTCGCTGGTTTCTTCGGGCAGGACATGCCGCGTGAGCTTGATCTGACGCGATGCGTAAGAGAGGTCCTTCAGTGAATTCTCGGTGTAGTTTGCCAGCGTCGGGCGGCTATAGATGCTCTGACCGCCTCCCATCGCTTTTGCGTGCGCTGACCAGTCGCGATTTTCCACGCAATGCAGTTCCGGCCCGCTGGACATCATCCCGAGATGCGTGCGCGGGGAGATTTCATGCACCGCACGTTCGAGCACCTGCGCCGCCGTCAGCAAAGAATCCGCCTGCAGTTTCAGCCATTCCGCGCGATAAGCATGCGGCAAACCTGGCTGCAGAACAGCGGCGACGATTTCTTCCCGCGTCAGCTTCGCGTTCATGCGGCGGGAAAATTCCCGAAGATGCAATTCGCAGAAACACCCGTAACGAACGGGGAGATGATTGAACGACCGCAGGTCATCCTCAAGCCAGATGACGCGGGGTTCGAGCTTTGCATAACGCTGCCACAGGGCGATGGCATGTGCCTGCCACCCGGAGGACAGAGGACAGGCACATGCAAGACACGCGACGCCGTCGTGGCCGACCATCATCTCGAAGTCAGGAAAGACCTTCCGTAAATCCCGGCCGCGATCGATGTGCCCCAGAGTCACCCACGGGTTGATGGAAAATGCAACGCCCTGCTCAATAAGCGATTCCTTCGCCTGCTCTAGCTTCGGCAGGTATTCATCCAGCCACGCGATGGTTGGAATGCCTTGGCTGAACTCTTCTGTGTCCACGACGATAATGGCTTCGTCAATGCTCGCCTGCCGGCAGAGCGACAGAAGTTCATCCAGGGTTCGATCGAAGCACCATGAAGGCAAGGTCCGCCGCAGTGCGTACATGCCGATATCGTGCTTGATTTTCAACTGCCGGTGTACCATTGGAGATCACGTGATATTTGGAACATCGATCGCCTGGATGCGCCCGTCGACGGTGGTGACAATCAGACGTCCCTCCGCGGTGACCGCTGGAGCAGACCGCATCGGACTGCCCACGTTAATTCTCCGGATCACCTTCCCGAGACGAGGTTGAATAATGTAGATAACTCCGTCGGTGCACGCGACAACAGCGTTGCCCTGCAGGGAAACGACGTCTGCGTAGTTGGCGTTCCCTGTCTCCGCGCACCACGCCCGGGCTCCGGAAAGCGCGTCCAGTCCATACACATGCGAGTCGGCTGACGCGACAACAAGCATCTGGTCGAACAACTGCGGCTGACTCCAGATCCATTTGCTGGTTTGGAAAGTCCAGCGCTCGTCGCCCGTTGCGGCATCCAATGCATAGAGAAATCCGTCGTCGCCGCCGATGTAGACCATCCCGTTCGCCAGCAGGGGCGATCCGCAGACGGCTTCGCATACCACGCTCCCGGGAACGACTGCGCTTTCATACTTCAAATGCTGGCCAGCTTTGTATCGCCACTTCAGTGCGCCGCATTGGGCATCGACGGCGTAGACATATCCATCCATCGACCCGAAGTAGACGATAAAGTTCTCCGCCGCAGCGCGGGAAAGGATCCAGTTATAAGTTGGAAACCGCCACGCTTCCTGACCCGTCTTCAAATCGAAAGCATGCATGTGGCGATCGTGCGCGCCGATGAAAAGATAACTGGGCGCCGACGTCTCCAATTTGCGCGTCCACTGGCGTGTCATCGGCTCGCGAATCATCGCATTCCACATGGGAGCAAACGGCGCGACCACCGGCGTGCAGTCCACCCACGGCCCATTCGGGTTGAAGCCAAGGAACTTCTTGCCATCGTGAACGGGAACCTTCCACTTCGGTTCCCCTGTATTCGCATCGACTGCATGTACTGCTCCATCGCGCCCGGCGACGTAAACAACGCCCTGATACACCGTGGGTGATCCATTGATGGCGTTGGCAGTCTTGTAGGTCCAGGCGATTTTCCCGTTCGCAGCATTGAGGGCGTATAAATTTCCATCCCACGATCCGACATAAACCTTGCCGTCTGCGATTACGGGGCTGGAACTGATCTTGCCCTCGACCTGGTGTTCCCAGAGATTCTTTGCTCTAGGACGGGAGGCGGTTGGAGGCGCGGCGGTGGAATCTCTTGATGCGCCTGCAACGCCCGCTGCGAACAGTTTCACACCATGGCCGCGCAAGGTGAAGCGCAGTGAGAAGCGATCACCCTTGTGAAGTTTGGGAGGCTGAGACCACTTCACCTCGGCACGCAAGTGATCGCCCGTGACTAATTCGCTCGTGCCCACCACTTCGCCTTGCGCGTTCAGTGCCTCGATAATCAATGATTCGCCCGCGCCCGCGTGCGCGTTCACCCAGATTTTTCCAACCGCATCCGCACCTGCCTTCAATGCGCAGGTTGTCACCACGCCACTGGACGCAGCGCCTGCCGTTCGCACGCACGCCATGCCGTCTTCGCGCCATTGGGCGAGATTCGTATAGCGATACCACGGCGCACCCATCAATCCCCGCGGGCTGGTCTGATAGGTGTCTGTGGACACCGTGTGATACCACCAGATCTTGCCGTCATGCGTGAACAGCGATCGTGGCGAAACACACACCTTTCCGGCACTCACCGAGCCTGGCGGGCCGTTGGGTATCAGTTTGACGCCGTTCTGCACACGGCGAAAAGTCTCGCCGTCATCACTCACCGCCACTTCCGCCTGCGTGTGATGGTTCGGCTCCATCGCGTCATATATCATCACATAGGTGTCATGAAATCGCGTGACATGAGGAATGTGAATCTCGCTCTCCATACCCTCAAACGCACTGAAGACCGGCTGGCGCGGATGTTCCTGCCAATGGTACGGGTCGGCACTGTGGAAATAGCCAACCGCCCTTCCGCGATATCCGCCTTCATTCATGTGCAGGAGCGAATAGCCCTTCCAGCGCTTCTGTGGATCACGCTCAAGCGGATCGTGCAGGACAGAGAACGGCTCGTGCGTGGTATCGCTCCAGTCACCCGCCTGCATCGGCTTGCGGGGATCGCGTTGCCAGTGGATGCCGTCCGGGCTGGTAAGAACGCTTGTCTCGTTGGTCAGTTGACCGCCTTCCACCAGCATCACAAAGCGGGTGTCGGACCCGACCGGATCTCCGGTGAGAAAGACTGAAGGCGCCTGGGCATCCAGAAACAGCAGATTATTGTTTTTACTACCGTTGTATTCGATGATACCAAGATTGGGACGCTCCCAGTGAATGCCGTCCTCGCTGATTGCAAAACCGACATTGCGTGCCGAGCCGCATTCCCTGCGGATGGAATCGGGCGTGTCGGTTCCGCCGCTGTACCACATCTTGAACAGTCCGTCGGCAGGATCCACCAGCACCGCGCCGTAAACTTTGCACCGCGTGCCATCCCACTCGCCGGGCCTTGGCCTCAGCACCGGATTGGCAGGATGGAGCTCACCGGGAATCAACTGCTGTACTGCGCCCTCCACCAGCAAAAAATGCTGCGGATCGAGCGCCAGCAAAACGGTCTCAGCGGTTTCGTTGTGAGTCATAACTCCCTGCTTTTAACGCACCTGCACGACGACGCCTTCATATCCGTCCAATGTCAGCAGCAGCGATCTGTCTTTTACGTACGCCAGCCCGCTGCCCGTAATCAATTCCGCCTGCTGCATGGACGAAGGAAAGGTAAGGATTCCGCTGCGCACTTCGGTGGAAGCGTTCACGGCAATGACGTATTTTGCTTCGCCCGACTGCGTCACGCGAAAGTGAATCGCCTGTTCATCGCAGGTGACAACGTCAGTTGACGCCTCCGCCACCAACATCGGGGAAATTTTGGTAACCTCACCGGCGATGGATTTCACGGCCTCCCAGCGCACTTTCGCATCGTAAGCGAGCTGATAATCGCGATAGTAATAGAACAGGACGCCAGTGATGTCCTGCGTGAGCGCCAGGAACGTCATGCAGCGCATCTCACGCGGCGTGGGGAGACGGCCAGTTCCACGAATGAGTTGCGGGTCGATACGGGCGCCGCGTTCCCGTACGTCTTCGTTGTAGACATAGTTTCCACAGCCTTGAATGATCGCCCATCGCGGCTTGGCGTGTTTGGCGGCGACTGCCATTTCCGCCATTGTCTCGGCAACCCGATCTATGCGTCGTTTCGGGATGGGATAATCATCCACGGCAAGGATGTCACCCGCGTCGGCGAAACCTTGAAGCTTGTCGGCAGTGTGATAATTGGAACAGACGAGCAGCGGATGGTTTGGATCCGCCTTCCGCACCGCCTTCGCTGCGTCATTCACCGGTTGCGGATTGGGATACTCATCGCAGATATACCATCCAAGAACGGCAGGATGATCTTTGATGGGATCGATCAGAGAGGCGAGACCGGTTTCAAGTGTCTTCCCCCCAAGTGGACCCCCGTTCGCAAACCAGCGATCAGGATAGATGCCTTCGAGACTGATGAAGGTGCTCAGTCCCCGTTTGTGCATTTCGTCAAGCACTTCTTTGCGACGTTCGACAGGCCCAAACGTGTTGCCGTAATCGATGAGTAACTTGAATGGACTGTCTGCGATGTCATCCAGCCGATGAATCATCTGGTCGCGCTGATCCGGGAGAAAACGCGGCTCTTCAACAACATAAAGTCCCACCGGAAAGCGAGCATGACCCTTGTCCATCCAGCGCCCATGCGAGTCAAAGGCCATCTGCCCGAACACTGGCAGCGAGATGCCCAGAAGGAGCACAGCCAAACTGTTGGTTAATAGTCGCATTCATTTTCCAGAAATGAACAATTCATGAACAAGTAAGCGAGAAAATCGTACATTCGACCCAAATAATGTCAATAAAAACCTATCGATATTTTTTAAAAATGAACAACTTGTTCAGACATTGAACATCTCAGGCAAGGCGACCTTCGCGAGTTCACGAAGCCGTTTCGCGTCGCTGGCGTCGATCCAACGGTATGGCCAGCGGAGACGGGTTGGCATCGGGCACCACCCGCCAATCGCCGCCAGCAGTTTGTCGCAGGCGGCATTGCAGTAACCGTCGTGAGCGATGTAAGGCATGATGTGCTCAGCGAAGAATGACAGCAGCCGCGCTTCAATTTCTTTAGCTTTCGGATCGCTCGCCTCGATCATTTTGAACCACTTCTGGGCACCGCGTGGGCTCAGGCAGGCGACATTGGAATACGCGCCTCGGGCACCCTGCGGATAATGGGTGGCGAGAAAATGACCGGGCGTGAAAATCGAAAGGCGACACGCTGCCCCGCCCAGTTCAGCCATCCATTGCGGACTGCTCGGTGCCACCTTCGCGCCGACGAGTTGCGGCACCGCAACCGCGAGTTGTGTCAGTTCAACAGGCTTAAGCACGCGTTTCGCGTGAGGCGGGTTATACAGCACCAATCCAATCGGCGACGCCGCCTCCGCCATCCTTCGCAAATAGTCAATCGCCTCGACATCCGTCACCTTGAACCAGTCCGGCAGGATCACTTGAAACGCGCTGGGGTTGAGCGATTTACTGCGCTGAAGCCGTGCCAGCGAGATCTGCGCACTCATGTGCGATGCCCCGACCTGGAAAGGCAAGCCGGCTTGTTCACACCGCGACGCCAGCAATTCGTTCACACGATCAAATTCTACTTCACTCTGCGTATGAAATTCACCCGCGGTTCCATTGGAATAAACGCCGCTGACGTCAGCAGCGATGATGGCGGAAATCTCTGCTTCCAGCGCAGCAAAGTCGATGGAATCGTCTGCGTTGATGGGCAGCAGCAAGGTGGCCCAGGTGCCCCTGATTTCATGGGCGGCTAACGGTTTCATTGTATTTTCTCCTATTGCCAGAGAGATGCTTTATATTCCACCGGGGGTGCTTGACAGCGATACACGGCGTCTTCCCGAAACGCGAATTCACGCTCAACCTCCGGCGTCAGATGGACACCCAGACCGACCGCACCCGGTTTCTGCAATCGACCGTCCACAATGTTCAGGGGTTCCAGAAGCAGTCGCTCGCGCAAGGCGAAAGCAGGCATCGGCCATTCCACCAGTTGGCCTCCACCCGCGAAAGCACAGTGATAGTTCGCCATCATGCCCACGCCTGCTCCCCAGCAATGCACGACGGTATCCAAGCCCAGATGCCGACTGACAGTGAAGACTTCCATCACCTGCGCCATCCCGCCAATGACGGTGGCGTCGGGCTGCGCAAAGTCATAACAACCGCTCCGCATCCGTTCGCACAATTCCGCCGCTGTCGTGATTGTCTCGCCGCCGCACACCGGCGCGGACACCGCATTCCGCAACAGTCTCCAGTTCTCCCGATCCATCGGCCCAAGGGGCTCTTCGAGAAATCTGATCGGCGGATTTGCACGCATGCGCACACGCTGCAAAAACTGGACGACGTCGCTGACGCTCTGCGCGGGATTCGCGAGGTTCTGCGTCATATCGATCGCCACCTGAATGCCCGCCTTCGCGGCGTTCTCAATCACCCATGCGGCTTTTGCATCTTCATGGTTTCGGGCGCGAATCTTGAATACGCGAATGGAGCGTTCCCGCAGTGATTCGATCTCGCGAGACATAAAGTGTGGATTCGGCGAGTCCCCCCCGCTGCCGTACATCAGGATGGATTCTGTTACCGCGCCACCCAGCAGTGCATGCGCGGGCAGTTGAAGCGACTGAGCCTTGGCATCCATCAGTGCAATTTCGATCGCGGCGATCGCATGTCGCGCCGCGCCCTGCATGCTCCAGTAGTCGCAGATGCTGCACATGTCGCGATACCGCGCATTAGTATCAAAAGCATCACGGCCGACGAGATACTTGGCGATCAACTCAACCATCGACGTGAAGACTTTCGGCGCGAAGACAGCAAGATACCCTTCGCCCAAGCCTTTTGTGCCGTTGCTAAGGGTTACTTCCACCAGTCCGCAACTACGGTAGTTGGTCGGAAGATGAATCCGGTTTTCGTTATTCTCGGGAAACGCGTACGGCGCGCTCAGCAGGATGGGCCGGATGGATTGGATCGTGGGCATGAGCATCCTCAGGCGACAATCGCCACTCCTGAAGGATGTACTGTAGCTACTGCACAACTGATGAACAAGGTTCGTCGACGAAATTGCCATTCATCAAGACGTTGGCCAAAACGGATGAACAAGCTTAGACGGCTTGTCCCACGGTCTCCCCTTCACTCACACTCAACGGCACAAACACCGTCTCCGCATCCTGCATGGGACGCATCCCGGAATTGATCTCCTGCAACAGCTCCGCCGCCTTCTTGCCCAGGTGGCTCTCGTCGATGCTCACACACGCGAGCCGACGGGCGATTGCGCCTTCTCTGGCAGCATCGCCGGCGCAGATGATCGATAGATCCCCCGGCACTCGTAATCCCTGGTCCAGGGCCCACAGGTACAGTTCTTCTGCGCATTGTTCATCGTTGCAGAACAAGGCGCTGATTTTCGGCGAGCGCGACAGCATCTGTTCCAGCGCCGCCCGCACGTTCTCTGATTGTCCCATGTCCAGATTCTCATCCGGAAGTTCCACCCCGGCGATTTCCATCGCTTCTTTCAACCCGCGCCAGTACGCTTCAGGAGCGCAATATCGCATGGGAGAGATCATCCCGATCCGACGATGGCCGTAGGAAAGCAGCGTGTTCGCCGCCAGACGTCCCACTTCCTGCCAGTCCCAGGTCACGCAAGGCGCCTGCACTTCAGGGATCCCGCGGTGACAGAACACCACCGCTATCCTGCTCTGCTGCAGCATCCGCACGTGATAAGCAGGGGTCGCAGGCAGCGTGGTGGGCACCATCGCCACCCCTTCCACCTTCTTATCCATCACCTGCAGGATGATGTCGGCTTGTCTATAGATGTCATTCCCGCTCTGACAGACCATCACCTGACGGGTCATCTCACCGGCGGACTGTCCGAAGCCGCGGATCAGGGAGGGATACAGGCTTCTCCGCAACTCGGGGAGGATCAGGGCATAGAGAGCCAGTTGCGTCGGACGGGTGGAGGCATTGGGAGACCGCTTGAGAAAGGTCCCCTTCCCGCGGATTCTTCGGATGATCCCCTGTTTCTCCAAGTCTTCGAACGCCCGACGCACCGTGTTCCTGCACACCCCAAACGTCGTCGCCAGCACGTTCTCCGACGGCAAAGGCTCCGCCCCCGACAAACGGCCGGAGGACACCTCGTCCAGAAGATGCTGGCGCACTCTATCCGACTTTGACGAACTGTATCGGCTGTGTTCTGGCATGCGGGAATGATTGTAGCGGATTCACTGCTCCCAAACGACCCTCCTTTGCGAAGATACCTCGATCGCATCCAGCGCGCTGGTGATCAGCATGCAATCGGGAAGCAGTGCGAGGAGATGAGATCGGCGCGGGAAATGCAAGTGAGATCGCAGCCTTTTTGCCAGGAAGCAGTTCACCACCCTTCCCTGCATCGGGACCGCCCGAGGGAGGAGCGTTCGTAGTGCCCGCCGGTGCCGGATGGAGCATGTTCAGCGCTGGGGAATGAAACAGGCACGCAACTACTTTTCCCACTCGAGTTTTGGAAGTTCCCGTCTGATGTTTATGACTTCGTCTTGGAAAGAAGTCGAATCCCCTCAATCCGCATCGCTTTGTCAATTGCCTTGCACATGTCATAAACCGTGAGCGCCGCGACCGACACCGCGGTCAACGCTTCCATCTCAATTCCGGTCTTCGCGGTGATCTTCGCGACTGCTTCGATCCGAATGCGGGCTTCTGTGTCCTTCGATGTCGCTGGAAGGTCAAAACTCACCTCCACCGATTCCACCAGCAGCGGATGGCACAGCGGAATCAACTCCCCACACTTCTTCGCCGCCAGAATGCCGGCGATGCGGGCGGTGGCAAGCACTTCGCCCTTAGGCACACTGCTGTCGAGAATCGCCCGCAAGGTGGACATCGCGACCACAATGTACCCTTCCGCAACCGCCTCCCGCTTGCTGATCGGCTTGTCCCCCACATCCACCATGCGTGCCGCACCTTTGTCGTCGAGATGAGTGAGATGATTTGCCATGACGGGCACGATAGCTTTGGGTATGATGGGTGGGCAAGTGTCACCCGACGACAAACCTATTCCACTTGAATATCGGACTCCGGCGAGATCTGTAGCCATGGGACCAGCACAGGCGTCATCATGGAGTCATCGAAAGTTCCAGATCAATCCCGCCAGAATCAGCATTGCCACGATCACAAGCACCCACCAAAACCCCTTCCCCGGCGGGGCATCTTCTTTCGAGATGTACTTCCCGCAGTGGTGGCACCATTCGGCCTGCTCATGAATGGGTTTCTTGCAATAGGGGCAAGGTTCAGTGTCGGCATCTTCGGGATCGTCCATGTCGGACTCATCCGGATTCTCAAAGTCTTCCTGTTCCTGCTCGTGCGGCATCATCTGCTCCGGACGATCTGGTGGATCTTCACGCAATCGGACAGGATCGGCTCGACTTCGGTGAGATTCAGCACGGTGGCGGCATCGGATTTGGCGTTCTTCGGGTCGGGGTGACATTCAAGGAATAGCCCATCCACGCAGCCGGTTGCAATCGCAGCCCGCGCCAGCAACTGGGAAAACTGCGGATTACCACCGGATTGCGTTCCCATCCCGGCGGGTTGCTGGGTGGAATGGGTGATCTCAAAGATCACAGGCACGCCAAGGTCCTTCATTACCGATAATCCCGTGAAATCGTTCACCAACCGGTTGTAGCCGAAAAAGGTGCCGCGTTCGGTGAGAAAAACAGGTTTCGGGGTTGGGGTGTCGGGTTTCGGCGACTGGTTTTCCGAATCCCGAATCCCGAGACCCGATACCCGATCGTCCAGCGCCGACTCCCTGATTTTCTCAATCACATTCTTCATCTCCGCCGGGCTCATGAACTGGCCCTTTTTCACGTTGATGGCTTTTCCCGTGTGGGCGCAGGCGATGAGGAGATCCGTCTGCCTCGCCAGGAACGCAGGCACCTGCAGGATGTCCACCACCTTGGCGGCGATCGCGGCTTGTTCGACTTCATGGACATCGGTCAGCACCGGCACGCCGAGTTCGCGCTTGACGCGTTCCAGCACCACAAGCCCATCCGTCAATCCCGGCCCGCGAAAGCCGTGGACACTGGACCGGTTGGCTTTGTCAAAACTGGCTTTGAAGACGTAAGTCAGCCCGAGTTTGTCGCATACCTTTTTCATGTGCTCGCCGATGCGAAGACACTGTTCCTGCGACTCAATGACGCATGGGCCGGCGATGACGAAGAGGTTGGAAGAGTTGGGATTGAAGGGCATTTTATCTCTGAACTCTCAGGTCAGTTATGATTGGTCACTTGCCATTAGTCACTTATCACTGCGACGTTTTGCGACGGAAGGCCTCGAATGACGAAGGACGAGTGACGATTGACGCCTACGGCACAATAAACGGCACGCGAAACGGAAGCAAACCGATCTTCAGCGGGGTGAATCCGCCGGCATCCCCGTCGATCTGCACCGGCGCGGGCTCGGCGGATTCTATCCGGATGTCCCGGCCGCGCAGATACATCGATCCGGGGAACAAGGTTGGCAGCGTCACGACAGCCGAAAGCGACATTTGCAGCAGGTTCAGCTGATTGCTTGCGGGAAAGATGCAGATGTCCAGTAATCCATCATCGGAAATCGCCTCATTGGCGATTGGAATGCCCATGCCATACTCCCGGACATTGGCAACAAAGGTAAAGACGCGCTGATTCTCCACCACACGATAGCCGTCCACTTCGACATTCATCACCGGCTGGCGGAAGCTCCAGAGCGCTCCCCACGCGGGGGAAATATAAGAAGACTTCTTGATGGGCCCAACGCGGGTTTTTGTGAGTTGATGCACCACTTCCGCGTCAATTCCAACGGTGGTCATCAGCAGAAACAACTGATCGTTGCAGATCGCCGCGTCAATCTCCCGAATATTGCGGTTTTTAAGCAACTTTAAGGCTTGTTCGGGAAGTGTTTGCGGATTCCACCTCAACTTGAGATGCCGTGACATGAGATTGGCGGTGCCCAACGGCACAAACAGCACCGGGGGAAGCTGATTCAGCGTTTTCACAGCCCGATTCAACACCGTCCGAAGCGTCCCATCGCCGCCGACGATGATCATTGCATCAGGACAATCGTTGAAAATCTCATCTTTCAGCGAATCAGGATGTTCCAGGGAGATACCGACCGCCCAACCAGACTCTATAAGGCATGCAGCAAGGCGTTCGGCGATAGCCACCCCCTCACCGCGGCCTGAGATGGCGTTGGCGAACAAAGTCGCTTTCATCCTTCATCCTTCCGACTTCATCCTTACCCCTTGCCGCGTCCACCCCAATCCTATCACCGGTTGACAGAACTTTCCCGTCCTTGTATCACTTCGGGTCGGACTGGCGCAGAAGCTGCTGCGCAACCGCTTTAGGTTAGGCCGTCACAAAGTACCAACCCGAATTAAAAGAACATGAACGAAGCTGCCGTTACGTCAATCAACGAGAAGGCCGCCGAAGAGTATTTCGCCAAGGGTGTTGCGTCCGAAAAGGATGGCAATCACGAAAAAGCCGTGGAGTTCTACGAACGGGCCTTGAACGAAAACTCCGACCACGAAATTGCCTGCTTCCGGCTCGCGGTGCTCTACGATCGCCGCTCGGAAGATGCCAAGGCGATCGAGCTTTACGAGCGTATCTGCACGAGTCCACCCGTGCATCTGAATGCGCTGATGAATCTGGCGATTCTGTACGAAGATAACAACCACTACGATGAAGCCCATCGCTGCCTGGATGCAATTCTCCGCACCGACCCGAATCACAGCCGCGCCCGACTTTATATGAAGGACGTGGAGAGCGCCCGTTCGATGTATTACGATGAGGATGCGGACAAGCGAGGCGACAAGAGCAGCGTGGTGCTGAACATCCCCATCACTGACTTTGAGCTTTCTGTGAGGAGCCGTAACTGCCTCAAGAAGATGAATATCAAGTCGTTGGGAGACCTGCTTCGCACCACCGAGCAGGAACTGCTGAGCTTCAAAAACTTCGGGGAAACCAGCCTGAATGAAATCAAGACCCTGCTGACCGTAAAGGGTCTGCGGCTGGGCCAGGCATCGGATGGCGGCGTCGCGTCGCCTGTGCGTCGCGCACCGGCCACGGTTGGCAATGTGCCCGTGGAAACGCTGTCCAAGTCGGTCGGCGATCTCGAACTCTCCGTGCGCAGCCGCAAAGCCCTGCAGCGATTGAACATCAATTCCCTGGGCGATCTGGCCCAGCGCACCGAAGACGAACTGCTCGGCTGCAAGAACTTCGGCGCAACCTCGCTGAGTGAAATCAAGCAGCAGCTCACCAATTTCGGAATGAACCTGCGAAAGCTCGACGAGTAGGACTACTTCCGGAAAAACCAGACTTTGCAGGCGTGGTCAGCCCGCTGACCACGCCTTTTTTCTGCGCGGATGTTCTCTACTGCATCCCAAACCCAAAAGTTTTCATCCAGACAGCGTGACCATTGAAGTATCCCCGTAGTGTTGGCGTCCCACCCGCGTCCGTGAGTTAAAGAAACGCGGGCAAGACGCAATGTTCTGAAATACTGTAAAACAAAGATCGGTGCTGGTGCAGCGAGACGCTCGTGCCACGCAGTTTCTGGGCAAGTCTCACTTCTTTTCTTCCACCTCGCCGAACTTCTTCTGCACCTTCTGCGCCTTCGGCTGCGCGTTGGCGCGGATATAACCTTGATCCGGGTGATTCCGCGCATAGTCCTGGTGATAGTCTTCAGCAGCGAAGAAGCCATCGCCGATGGGTTCGATGGTGGTGACGATGGGTTTGTCGAACACCTTCGCTTCATCCAGTTGCTTGATATATGCCTCGGCCACCCGCTTTTCGTCGTCATTCTGGAAAAAAATCGTCGAGCGATACTGTGGGCCGCTGTCCGGGCCCTGGCGGTCTTTCGTGGTGGGGTCGATCGCGTAAACCAGCACGTGCATCAGCCTGCCGAAGGAGACTTTCCGCGGGTTGTACGTGATCTTGATGGCTTCGGCGTGCCTGGTGGTGCCGGAGCAGATTTTCTCATACTCCGCATCTTCCTTCGTGCCGCCGCAGTAACCGGAGACGACATCCGTCACACCCGGCACATGTTCGAATGCGGACTCCGTACACCAGAAACATCCGCCCGCGAAAATCGCGGTGGCGGTGGTCTGATCCTCCGACGCCTTGATGTCTTCCTTGGGCGGCGGGATGTCATCGGCGTGAGCATTGGGAACGGAGCAGGCAAACGCGCCAAACGATAAAATCATGATTAAGAGCCCTCGTAAAGAAAGTCGCAAGATTCACCTTTGGTTGGAACACAGGGATTCTAGGCTCGCATACGAACAAACCGATCCACCATTTCGATTGAATCTCGTGTCCATTTGCATTTTGCTTGGGTCTGTGAAAGTAAGAAACACCGGGTGGATGGACAATGAATATTTTGCACATTCTCGCGTCCAGGCTCATCAGTCTGCACCCGGAAGCAGTTTGCCACAGCCACGAAAGCCCGGGATGGACTGGATGGGGTCTGCTGGAACGAACAAACCGGAGCGCGATCAAGGCTCAGTGGCAGTTGACGCCGTCGATACAGACGCCAACATGCTCGCATGGAATACGTTCATCTTGGGGCGTCAAA
>Ga0105047_10006440_pt1 | contig 19936 bp, 16 predicted proteins | sample MAT04_FD_78384 | JGI IMG/M metagenome (GOLD analysis project Ga0105047, IMG submission 78384) | Freshwater microbial communities from Lake Fryxell liftoff mats and glacier meltwater in Antarctica - MAT-04 (megahit assembly) | ecosystem: Environmental > Aquatic > Freshwater > Ice > Liftoff...
ATAACTGGTACTATAGTATCTGTTACCTTTGTTACTCTTTTCATACCACCAAGTATTACAGAACCTACTGCTATAACAAGTATTATAGCTATTCCATAATATACAGGTGAAGTTCTATCATACGTAGTACCTGTAATTAAGCCCGCAGCTATTCCTAGTGATGAGAAAAGGTGGAAGGTTTGACCAGGGACATTGAACATAAATGCGAATATAAATATTAAGGATAGAGTTATACCAATCCATTTTTTGTCACCCAAAAGTTTTCGACCATAGTATGGAAGACCACCTACATACTCGTCGCCTTTCTTTTCTTTAAAAAGCTGAGCAAGTACTGATTCTACATAAGCTGTAGCCATTCCAAAGAAAGCACAAAACCACATCCAGAACATAGCACCAGGACCACCAATAGATATAGCTCCTGTAACACCCATGATATTACCAGGACCTACACGCATGGCAGAACTGAGCATGAAAGCTGTAAGTGGACTTACGCCAGCTCTATCAGAAGCCTTTTTCTTAAAAAGAACCTTAAGACCCTTTTTAAAATGAGTTAGTTGTATAAATCGTAGCTGGAATGAAAAATAAATGCCTGCCCCTATAAGAATCAAAAGTGCCAGTGAAAATCTCCCTATTATAGGAATAGCAGCATACCACCCAAGGTTTGTGGGAAAATCCCACATAAAATCTGAAATAGGAACTATAAATTCGAAAAATTGATTAATAGCATCAAAAATTGCTTTCATAATTTTCCCCCCCTATATTTTTGTAAAATTTATTTTCTTACTGATTTGCCCAAATTACCCATTAATATTTCATTATCTTCTACAGCAATTTTTCCATTTACAATTACATATTTTATTCCAGCTGGAGGTAATGATGGTGATGCAAATGTAGCATTGTCAAGAATAGTGTCATAATTAAATATTACTATATCCGCATCGCTTCCAATACCTATGTTACCTTTATCCAGATCATATCTCATTGCTGAAAGATATGTCATTTTTTCTATTGCCTGATATAATGTAAGAACCTTTTTCTCTTTTACATATTTGTTAATGGTTCTAGGAAATGCGCCGCTTGCTCTTGGATGCCCCTGAAAGTTATGCATATAGCCATCGCTACCCACGAGTACATTAGGATGAGCCATAGCCATATCTATCTCATCATCATTCATAACATGTCCTATAGTGATAAGATCAGGTTGCTCTTTTCTAAGCTTGTAGAAAAGCTCTTTAGACAGTCTTTGTCCCTTGAAATCACCTTCTGCAATTTCTATGCTATTATATTTAGTCTTATACCTTTCTAAAAAACCTTCATCATAAGTAGTTTCACCAAGTCCAGTACTAAAAGCATTATAAGGATAACAATCCATTGAAATATCCAGGCCATTTGCTTTGTATTCATCAACAAGGGTTAATAGCTCAGCCATTTGACCATAAGCTCCCATGCTGCCTATATGAGAAACCTGAACTGGTAGTCCAAGCTTTTTTCCTATCTCTGCAAGCTCAATTGCTGACTTTATAACATTGGCGGCGTCATCCCGTATATGTGCTGATAATATCTTTTTATCTTTTATAAGTGATTCGGATACTGTGATTAATTCCTCATCATCTAGTCCAGGTATATATCTTATACCAAATGATAATCCTAAACACCCGCTGTCAAGATATTTGGTAGCAATTTCTTTCATACGTCTTATATTTTCTTTTGAAGCCTTTTGATACTTATCGTTTTCGTTAGTAAGTCGTCTTAAAGCCTCATGGGGAACAAGTATGCCGAAATTTGTAGGTAGCCCCAGTCTGTCAACTGCATCAAGATACAAGTCTGGTCTATCAGGACCTTCTCCACAGTTGCCACCAATTGCGGTTGTAACTCCCATTCTAATCATACAGTCAAAAATGCTTGTATCAAATGTATTCGTTTCCGCATTATATGGACTCTCATGCATGTGAGCATCTATAAAACCGGGACATATTATAAGTCCTTCAGCATCTATTACTTTGTTGCCTTCCATATGATTTTTTGTCAATGCTTGTACGCGTCCGTTCATTATGCCTATATTAAGATTTGAGTATATTTTGTTCTTAGGATCTATAACAAAACCATTTTTAATAACAATATCCATAGCGTCTCCCCTTTGTAATCACTTTTTGGTTTAGGCTCTAGAAAAATTGGTTACTACAATATATTTTATACATATTATACCACGTAGATAAAAAAATAAAAGTGCATTATCTGTATTTATTTCAGTCCTATTTCTTCGCCCATGTATACAGAGGTTTCGAAACCTAGTTGTGTTTGATTTAGTAATTCCTCATTGATTTCAACGATATCTTTTTTAAAAAATAGAATCACGGTCGAACCACCAAATTTGAAATAGCCTTTTTCCTCTCCCTTTTTAATTTTAGAATTGGGAGTATAATTTTGGATAATTGAACCTACACAAGTAGCACCAACCTCCATATAAATAACATCAGAAAAATTATTCGAGTGAAATATACTCCATTCTCTTTTATTCTGACAAAATAGTTTCTTCACGTTTTTTAGGGCTACGGGATTTACTGAATAATAATGGCCATTAATTTTAGTCGTATCGCTACATACTCCATCATCCACAAAATGAAACCTATGATAATCAGTGGGGCATAATCTGAAGATTAAGCATGTACCACCCTCATATAAGTTGTATATTTTATTATCTTGGATTAATTCTTTAAGTGAATAAGTAAATCCTTTTACTTGAACTAAATTATTTAGGTTAATATTCTCATAAGCATAAAGCTTACCATCACAAGGTGAAATCAATACATTATTATTTTTATGGATTGTTCGACCATTCAAATTTAAAGTCCTTATAAAAAATTCATTGAAAGAGGAGTGCTTATCATAAGTCTTATCATAAACAGACATATCAATATTGAAAGTTTCAATAAAATCAGGGATTTTTCTAGAGCTTATTTTTGTGTCACAATAATAACCATATAATTTTGAAAAGAGCTTTTTCTTAAGAAGTAGCTCAACTAATCCTTTTCCAACGGGCGAGCCGTAAGACCAATTTAAATACTTTTCTCCAGCTACCTTTTCAATTTCGTATTTATTTTCTTTTCTATTGTAATATTTAATCATAAATTACCTCATTTTATATTTTATAGTTTACAGTCTGAATTTACAACTTTCCAGATTTAATTATAGAGATTAACAACCAAAATCCCATAAATGCTGCAGTTACAAAACCAGTTATCCCAATAAGGGATATATTATATATTTTAGGTCCTATATTGGAGTTTAAAATTGTAGAAGAACCTATAATCATAGAAGAAATAATAAGAGCAAAAACTAATCGGTTTATGCCTTTGTTTATTTCACTAATAGGAGTATTTAAATTTTTATGTTCTAGCTGCAATTTTGCTCTTCCGCTAATTAGACTATCCGATAATTCCATAAGCTTTGTGGGAAGTCTAAAAGAGTCCTTTATAAATGTATATGAACGGATAAGTACTGTGTTAAAGTCTAAATCGGCCAATAGTGAAAACTTACTATTAGCTTTAACATAAGGTATAGCAATATCTATTATTTTTATATCAGGAGAAATACTTGCGATTACACCTTCTAAAATTACAAGACTTCTTATTAGAAGTGTTAAATCTCTAGGTAAACGGATGTTGTTTTGTTTTGCTATATCAAAAATTTCAGAGAGCATAACTGAAATCTGAATATTGTTTAGTGATACTGATAGGTAATTAGTAAGAAGATAATCTAAGTCCTCATATAGGTTGTTTTTATCAACATATCCTTTTTTTATTCCTATAGATAACAGTGCAGAAATCATTTTATTTATGTCATTAAAAGCAACGGCTGATATCATATTGTTTAGTGTGGATTTCGTGGATTTTGAGAGACTTCCCATAATTCCAAAATCTATAAAGCAAATTTTACCTTTACATACAAATATATTCCCAGGATGTGGATCACCGTGAAAAAAACCATCCTCTAAAACTTGCTTTAAGTAAGATAGTGCCAATTTTTTGCCTAAATCCTCAAGATCATACTGATTAAGCAGCAACTGATTCATATCATCAACTTTAAAACCATGAATTTGTTCCAGGGTTAAAACCTTCGTGCTACATAATTCTTCCACTACATAAGGCACATATAAAAATACCACATCTTTATTTAAACTTTTGAAATTGTTTATATTTTTAGCTTCATTATTAAAATCAAGTTCAAGTTCAGTTATTAAAAGAATCTCGTGTAACGCTTCTTCTGGATCAATTAGTGCATCAGAAAACCTACCCTTTGTAAACTTTATTAGGCGAACTAATATAGAGATATCTAATTGCATCTTTTCTGCAATATCTGGTCTTTGTATTTTTACTACAACCTCTCTACCATCTTTTAATATTGCTTTATGTACTTGAGAAATAGATGCCGAGGCAAGTGGTTTTTCATAAAACTTTTCAAAATAATCACTTGTTGATATTGCAAATTCATCAAAGAATACTTTTTCTATGGTTTCAGCATTTTCTGGAGCAACATTATCTTGAAGTTTTGAAAGCTCTGCTATATAATCTGGGGATAACAAATCGGGCCTTGTGCTAAGTATTTGGCCAATTTTTATAAATGTGGGACCAAGGGCTTCAAAGGCTTTTCTTAAATTTTGAGGGCGTTTATTAAGTTTGTTTTGTTTGTTAAACTTAGTGTCTACAATGTATCCAAAGCCATAAGAACCAAGAACTTTAACAATTTCTCTGAATCTATTAACGGATTTTCGTCGCATTTTATACCTCTCTTAAAGTGAATAGTAGGACTTTCATTTGTAATACAATATTAATTTATAGTGTATAATACATTATATACTATTTTATGTATTACAATACTATTAATAAGTTAACATTTTAATTAAAATTAGAATCCTAGATTTAAATAGCACCCTAAATTATAATTGAGAGTGCTATTTTTAAATTATGATTTTAAACATGCATAGGTTGACATACTTAAAAAAGTGTAATAGTATATTAGAGTACAATTAAATTTGCACTCGTAGCTCAGTTGGATAGAGCGTCCCCCTCCTAAGGGGAAGGCCGGAGGTTCGACTCCTCTCGCGTGCACCAAAAAAACTAGCGAAGTATTACTTCGCTAGTTTTTTTGGTGCTGGAAATTAAAAAGTATGAATAATGATTGGAAGAATATTAATCAAATTTTTGATTTTATTAATTAATTACTTTAGTCATTAAATAAAAGTATATAATGTATTGAAAGTTGTAAAGTTAAGAAGTATAATATAAATAATCAAAACTAATGAATAACTATTATTAACAAGGTAAAGGGGTTCATATGGAAAATGATTTTATTCAGGAAGCATTAAAAGAAGCTAGGAGATCGTTATTATTGCATGAAGTACCTGTAGGTGCAGTTATAGTTAAAGACAATGAAATAATTGCAAGGTCGCATAACTTACGAGAAACACTTCAAGATTCCACTGCCCATGCAGAAATTTTAGCTATTAAAGAAGCTTGCAATGTTTTAGGTAGCTGGAGATTAAATGGTTGTGATATGTATGTAACCCTAGAGCCATGTCCTATGTGTGCAGGGGCTATATTACAGTCTAGGATAAGTAAAGTATATATAGGTATGTTTGATCCTAGCGTAGGGGCTTGTGGGTCGATTGTAAATCTTATTCAAAATGATGCATTAAATCACTGGGCGGAGATAAACTGGATATACAATGAGGAATGTGGTAATTTATTGACTGATTTTTTTAGGGATAAAAGATAGTATAGAAGGAGAGAAGTATTATGGATGGGAATATAAATGATGAAATAATGGATAAACTTACAAAAGTGTGTCTATGCAAAGCTATACCAAGGTCTACAATAAAAAAGGCTATACAAAATGGAGCAACAACTTTAGAAAAAGTTCAAAAGGCTACAGGAGCGGGTTCCGGTGGGTGCAAAGGTCATAGATGTACCCCTAAGATAGAGGAACTCTTAAAACAAGAATTGGAGAAAGAGAATTAGAAAAATGTTAATAGATTATGTTTCAAACAATAAAAACGAAGCCGAGAGGTTTCGTTTTTATTGTTTGAAGATTATTATTATAATATAAGATATTTATAAAATAAAATTAAATTTAAATCGTTAAAAAGATATTTATTTGATGTTGACAACGATAACATAATATATTAGAATGAACATAAGCGAAAGCAAATGAAACTAAAACAAACCAAAAAAAACCAAAACGAACATTGATGTTCTAATTATTATAAAAGGAAGTTTTGAAATTATGTTTGCGCAGGAAAGAAAATCAAAAATATTAGATAGTTTAAATAAAAATGGAAAAGTAAAAGTGTGTGATTTATCACAGATATATGAAGTGTCAGAAGTTACCATTAGACGTGATCTTCAAGAATTAGAAGAGGCGGAACTTATAAAAAGAGTGCATGGTGGAGCAGTGTTAAATGATAGTACTAAATTTGAGCCTACGTTTTCAGAAAAGATAGATAAGTTTTATGATGAAAAAGAATCCGTTGGAAAGCTTGCAGCATCCATGATATTAGATGGGGACACAGTAGTACTAGATGCAGGGACAACTACTCTTAATATTTCCAGGTATATAACAGCTAAAAACATTACGGTGTTAACAAATTCAGTAGACATAGCCTTTGAACTTGCTAAAAAGCAGAATGTGGAGGTTATTGTTACGGGGGGGACATTACGATGGGAAACTAGAGCGCTTGTGGGACCAGTTGCGGACAATACATTTAAAAGTTTTAGGGTAGATAAATCTTTTATAGGTGCCAATGGTGTATGTATTATTAATGGGTTAACTACTCCAAATATTATTGAAGCTAATACGAAAAGAGAAATGATTAAAATAGCTAAGAAAATTATAGTAGTATGTGATCATACTAAATTCAGCAAAGTTTCATTTGCTAAAATAGTTGACTTAGATAGTATTGATATAATTATTACAGACAATCAATTAGATGATGAAATGTTAGAAAAGTTTAAAAAAAAAGATGTTAATATTATAAAAGCAAAATAGGGGTGAGTAAAATGATAATAACAGTGACTTTAAACCCAGCCTTAGATAAGACTATTGAGATAGATGAATTTAAAATTAATAGTGTTAATAGGATTGGATCTACAAGAGTTGATGCTGGAGGCAAAGGTATTAATGTATCTAAAGTTGTTAAGGAATTAAAGCATAAAAGCATGGCTTTAGGTTTTTTAGGTGGAAACAGTGGAAATCAAATAAAAAATTATTTGGATGGATTAAATATTGATAATAGTTTTTTATCTGTAAAAGGTGAAACTAGGACTAACATAAAAATCTTTGATAAGGTTAACAATACACATACAGATATAAATGAAAATGGACCTAGTTTAGGTAAAGAAGATATTACTAATATAAAAGAAAAAATTATAGAGCATTGTAATGAAGATTCTTTAGTAGTTCTTTCAGGTAGTGTGCCTAGTGGAGTGGACATTTCCATATATGGTGAAATAATTAAGAGTGTTAAAAGCAAGAGTGGCAAGGTTATATTAGATGCTGAAGGCGAACTATTAATGGAGGGAATTAAGGCTGGTCCATATATGGTGAAACCAAACGTTGAAGAACTTGAAAAAGCCTTTGGTGTGAGTATTAATAACGAGTCTGAAGTTATTGAAGTTGCCAAAAAAATATTAGAGTATGGAGTAAAATATGTGGTAATATCGCAAGGGTCAGAAGGTTCAATATTCATAAGTAGTGATAAAATTGCAAAAGTAAAAGGCCTAAAGGTAGAAGTTAAAAGTACAGTAGGAGCTGGTGATTCAATGGTTGCAGCAATGGCTGTAGCGGTCCAAGAAAACTATAGCTTTGAAGAAGCTATGAAGTTAGCCTGTGCAACAAGTACAGCTAATGTAATGACTGAAGGAACTCAAACAGGAAGACTCGTTGACATAGAGAAATTAAAAAATGATATAACTATAAATTATATAACGAAAGGATGATTATTAATGAATATAACTGAATTGTTAAGTGTTAATCTAATTAAACTAGAGCTAAATAGTAAGACAAAAGAGGACGTAGTAAAAGAGATGGCAAAAATGTTAGATGAAGATGGAAAATTACTAGATAGTGATAAATATATACAAGCTGTAATGGATAGAGAAAAGGAATTTTCAACAGGTATTGGTATGGGAATAGCAATTCCTCATGGTAAAAGTAGTGGGGTTAAGGAAGCTTCATTAGTATTTGGAAGAAGCGTAGAAGGAATTGATTATCAGTCTATGGATGATGAACTAGCTCATATATTCTTTTTAATAGCCGTACCAGAAAAATCAAGTGATGAACATTTAAAAATATTAAGCCAAATTTCTAGAAAATTAATGCATAAAGAGTTAAGGGACAGTTTAATGAGCGCTAAAAGTGCTGAAGAAATAATTACATTATTAGAACAATAGACAGTATATGTTAACTATATAATTTATGAAACAATAAAAATCGATTTAACAAAGGAGGAAGGTTTATGAAATTTGTAGCAATAACTTCATGTCCAACAGGAATTGCACATACATACATGGCAGCTGAGGCTCTTGAAATGGCAGCAAAGGAAATGGGCGTGGAGATCAAAGTAGAAACACAAGGATCTGTAGGCGCAGAGAACCAATTGACACAGTCAGATATAAGTGAAGCTAGAGTAGTAATAATTGCAGCAGACACCAATGTTTCAAAGGAACGTTTTACAGGAAAGACTGTAATTGAAGTTGGTGTAAAGGATGCAATTAAGGATGCAAAGGGACTTATACAGAAAGCAATAGATATAAAAGTTGAAGATAAAAAAGTTTTGAGTGAAACTACAGAAATTAAAGAAGAAAAAAAGGTTGAGAGAAAGGGTGTTTATAAGCACCTTATGACCGGGGTTTCTTATATGATTCCTTTTGTAGCAGCTGGTGGTATTTTAATTGCACTTTCTTTTGCTTTTGGAATACATGCTTTTGAACAAGAAGGATCTATAGCCGCTGCACTAAAGAACATTGGGGGAGTTGCCATGGGACTTATGTATCCAATATTGGCAGGGTTTATAGCATTCTCTATAGCAGATAGACCGGGTCTTATACCGGGTATGATTGGTGGTATGCTTGCTGCAACAGTAGGAGCTGGCTTTTTAGGTGGAATGGCAGCAGGTTTCATAGCTGGTTATACTGTACTTTTCTTAAAGAAAACAATTAAATTGCCAAAATCATTACAAGGCTTGATGCCAGTTATAATATTGCCAGTGTTATCTACATTGGTAGTAGGACTAGTAATGGTATTTATTATTGGAAAACCCGTAAGTGCTATAAATGTAGCAATGTCAGCTTGGTTAACTAATTTAAGTGGAACAAACGCAGGACTACTCGGAATTATTATTGGTTTAATGATAGCATCTGATATGGGTGGACCATTTAATAAAGCCGCATATACTTTTGGAGTATCAACTTTAGTAGTGGGTCATACTTCTATGATAATGGCTGCAGTAATGGCAGCAGGAATGACTCCTCCTCTTGGAATAGCACTTGCAACGATTATAGCAAAAAAGAAATTTACGCCAGAAGAAAGAGAAGCAGGAAAATCTGCTTGGGCATTAGGGGCTGCATTTATAACAGAGGGTGCAATACCATTTGCTGCAGCAGATCCACTTAAAGTAATACCTTCAACAATGGTAGGTGCTGCAGTTACAGGGGCATTATCTATGATATTTAAATCTGCAATAGTAGCTCCACATGGTGGTATATTTATCTTGTTAATTCCTAATGCGGTTACTAATTTAGGTGGATATGTAGTAGCGATAGTAGCTGGTACAATAGTAACTGGTCTTATGATTTTATTATTAAAGAAGGATATTATTGTCGAAAAATAGTATTAGATAATAATTTCCAAATGCATTATTCAAATTAATCATTGTTTATGCATGGAGAATAGAGTAAAATATAAATGTGTAAAGATTAAAAATAATTTGGTATTAAACGGAATCTAAGATGAAAAGGAGATATTTTTATGTACGAAGCAGAAATTACGTTGATGAATGAGCAAGGGTTACATGCAAGACCAGCAAGTATTCTTGCAAAAAAGGCATCTAAGTTTACTTCAAATATAACACTAATCAAGGACGGTAAAGAGTATAATGCAAAAAGTATAATAAACATATTGAGTATGGCGGCTGGTAAAGGTGATAAACTCAAAATCACTGCTACTGGAGAAGATGAAGAAAAGGCTGTAGAAGAATTAAGAATAGTAATAGAGAAAGAAATTGTCGATCTTTAACAAGTACTTGTTTATAGAGTATTGAAGAATAAAGTTGAATTCACTCCTAGGCTAGTAAAATATTTATGTTTGCTATAAGGAGTGAATTTTACTTATGAGGGGGTAATTTAATGAAGGGTATTGGAGTTTCACCTGGAATAGTAATAGGAAAAGTGCTATTAAAAGAAGAAAGTAAAATTACTATAGAAAAGAAAGATATTACAAACTATGAAGAAGAAATTAAAAGGTTCAAAGTGGCAATGGAAAATAGCAAGAGCGAAATTCAGGGTATATATAATAATGTGCTAAAAAGTATGGGTGAAGACGAAGCTAACATATTTGAAGCTCATTTGATGATACTCGAAGATCCAGAAATGCTCCAGCAGATTGAACAAAAAATTCAAGCTGATAAAGTTAATGCTGAGTGGGCACTAAAAGAAATATCAGAAATGCTCGTATCTATGTTCGAAAATATGGATAATGAATATATGAAAGAAAGAGCAGCAGACATCAAGGATGTTACAACTAGACTTATGAAAAAATTACTGAATATTGAAGAGGTTAACTTTGGTAACTTAGCCAATGAAGTTATAATAGTAGCTCACGATTTAACACCTTCAGATACATCACAGATAGACAAAAAAAAGGTTTTAGGTTTTATAACTGAAATTGGTGGAAGAACTTCACACTCTGCTATAATGGCTAGGACTTTAGAAATACCAGCTATAGTAGCTGTAAAAGATATAACCAATAAAGTTAAAAATGGAGATCTAATTATTTTTGATGGTGAAGAGGGTTTAATATATATTAATCCAGAAGAAAAAATAGTAAAGCTTTATGAAGAAAAAAAATCAGAATATAATAAATCTATGAAAGAGTTGGATTTATTAATAGGAAAAGAAAGCATCACCACTGATGGAATAAAAGTAGAATTATCTGCAAACATTGGAACTCCAAAGGATTTGAAGAGTGTTATAAGTAATGATGGTGAAGGCATAGGCTTATATAGGTCTGAGTTTTTATATATGGATAGGAAATCAGCACCAACTGAAGAAGAGCAGTATGTAGCTTACAAAGAAGTTGCAGAAGCAATGAAAAATAAACCTGTTGTTATTAGAACTTTAGATGTTGGTGGAGATAAGGAATTAGATTATTTAAAGCTACCTAAAGAGATGAATCCTTTTTTAGGATATAGAGCTATAAGAGTTTGTTTAGATAAGGTAGATATATTTAAAACTCAATTAAGAGCTATACTTAGAGCTAGCGCTTATGGAAATATTAAAATAATGTTCCCTATGATTTCTAGTATGGGGGAATTAAGATCAGCAAAGGCTATTTTACAAGATGTGAAAAATGAATTATATAAAGAAGATATGGACTTTAATGAAAACATAGAAGTGGGAATTATGATAGAAATACCTGCAGCGGCGATTATTTCTGATTTATTAGCTAAAGAAGTAGATTTCTTTAGTATAGGAACTAATGACCTTATACAATATACAATTGCGGTTGATAGAATGAATGAAAAAATATCTCATTTATATAATCCATTTCATCCAGCTTTACTAAGGCTTGTGAAAATGGTTATAGATAGTGCTCATAAAGAAAATAAATGGGTGGGTATGTGTGGAGAAGTAGCAGGAGATCCTAAAATAATACCTATTTTAATAGGAATGGGACTAGATGAATTTAGTATGAGTCCGATATCTATACTTAAAGCAAGAGGAATTATTAGAAATATATCTCAAAGCGAAATGGAAATTTTAGCAAATCAAGTTGTTAATTTACCTACAGCAGATGAAGTTGAAAAGTTCATAGAAAAAAGTATAAATGTAAAATAATAAAATAAGGTTTTTTAACAAATAGGGAACTCTAAAATCATAGAGTTCCCTATTCTTTTTGTATTTAATGATATTTTATCTAAGAGAAGTTAAATTTAGGATGAAATAAAACAGAATATTATCAAAATTCTAATAAATATCATTTACATAGGGGGTTGAAAGTTGTATTATTAATTTATAAAATTGATATTTTGTTAACACTTAAACTATACAATAAAATAAAAAATAATTTTTGAAATTAATGTAAGGAGATGATTTCAATGACCGAGAAAAAATGCTGCGGAGAATGTGTGGAAATTGACATTAGATTAGAAAAGGTAAGAGACATTACTAAAAAATTCAAAGAAATGAAAGGTGCTTTAATTCCGGTACTTCATGAAGTACAAAAACTATTTGGGTATTTGCCAGAAGAAGCGTTACATGTAGTATCAGAAGAGCTTGATATACCTATGTCTGAAATTTATGGAGTATCAACGTTTTACTCACAATTTTCTTTAGAACCTAAGGGAGAGCATATAATTAAAGTATGTCTTGGTACTGCCTGTTATGTAAAAGGAGCACAAGATATTATAGAAAGATTATCTAGTGTTTTAGACGTAGAGGTAGGCAAGACAACAAAGGACGGGAAGTTTACTTTAGAAGCTGCTAGATGCCTTGGGGCATGTGGACTCGCTCCAGTTCTCATGGTAGATGATAAAGTATATGGAAGATTAATTCCTGCTGATGTTATAAGGATAATTGAAGAATATAAGTAAAAAAATAAATTAGTGAATTGATTTATGGAGGGATGTTAATGAAGACGGTACAGGATCTTGAAGAGATAAGAAAAAATACTTTTAATAGAGTTAACCAAGGAACAAATAGAAAAAGCACAAGAATTGTTGTTGGTATGGCTACTTGTGGAATAGCGGCAGGAGCAGATGAAGTTTATGATGCAATAATAGATGAAGTTAGTAAACTTGGATTAGCTAATGTAATAGTAGCTAAGACGGGTTGTATAGGTGTGTGCAGATTAGAACCTATTGTAGAAATTATAAGACCTGGAGAAGAGAAAGTAACTTATGTTAAGATGTCTCCTTATAAAGCTAGAAGGGTTGTAGCTAGTCATGTATTAGTTGGGACAGTTAGAAATGAATATACAATGCATGTAATTCAGGGGAGAATTCTTAATGATTATACATTAGATAACGATTAAGAATTATTGTTTATCCCAAAGAAATAGAAGGAGGAGTTTTAATGGAGGTTTACCACTCTCAGGTACTTGTTTGTGGGGGAAAAGGATGTGTTTCTCCAGAAGCAGTAGATCTTTTTAGAAGTTTAAAGTCAGAAGTAAGAAAACATAAATTGAATCATGAAATTGAAGTGTTAAAAACAGGTTGTTTAGGGCTTTGTGAATTGGGTCCTGTTGTAGTAGTTTATCCAGAAGGAGTGTTATATACCAAAGTAAAAACTGCGGATATAGCAGAGCTTGTAGAATCACATTTTATTCAAAATAGAATACTAGAACGTCTTGAGTATAAAATTAAAGAGGGAGAAGGAAGTGTAAGAAATCTTAATAAATTAGATTTTTTTAAAAAACAATTAAGAATAGCACTTCGAAATTGCGGAATTATAGATCCAGAAAATATTGATGAATATATAGCTCTTGATGGATATAAGGGTTTAGAAAAGGTACTTACATCTATGTCTCCTTTAGAAGTTATTGAAATTATTAAGAATTCTGGACTCAGAGGAAGAGGGGGCGGAGGTTTTCCGACAGGGCTGAAATGGCAATTTGCAGCTAAGCAGGACAACGATGAAAAATTTATAATTTGTAATGCGGATGAAGGTGACCCAGGTGCTTTCATGGATAGATCCGTTCTTGAAGGAGATCCTCATTCAGTGCTTGAAGCTATGACTATAGGTGGGTTTGCTATAGGATCAAGTAAAGGGTTTATATATGTTAGAGCAGAATATCCACTAGCCGTTGAAAGACTTGAAATAGCTATTAATCAGGCTAGAGAATACGGACTACTAGGAAAAAATATTTTAGATACAGGTTTTGATTTTGATATAGAAATAAGACTTGGAGCTGGTGCTTTTGTATGTGGAGAAGAAACTGCTCTTATGCAGTCAATCGAAGGTAAACGAGGCATGCCTATGCCGAAACCACCATTTCCAGCTGTAAGTGGACTTTGGGGTAAACCTACAATTATAAATAATGTTGAGACTTTTGCTAATATAGTTCCCATTATTTTAAAAGGAGCTGATTGGTTTAGCTCAATAGGTACAGAGAAAAGTAAAGGTACAAAGGTTTTTGCATTAGGAGGAAAAATTACAAATACTGGTCTTATAGAGATTCCTATGGGGACGACTCTCAGGGAGACTATTTTTGAAATAGGTGGAGGGATACCAAATGCAAAGAAATTTAAAGCAGTTCAAACAGGAGGACCTTCAGGGGGATGTATTTCAGAGAGTGAGCTGGATACTCCAATTGGATATGATAACTTAGTTGCTCTTGGCTCCATGATGGGATCCGGTGGCATGATAGTTTTAGATGAAGATAATTGTATGGTGGATGTAGCTAGATTTTTCCTTGATTTCACAAAGGACGAGTCTTGTGGTAAATGTACTCCCTGCAGAATTGGAACTAAAAGATTACTTGAAATGCTTGAAAATATCACAAAGGGAAATGCGGATATGGAGGATATAGATAAACTTGAAGAACTAGCCCTTGGAATAAAAAAGGTTGCATTATGTGGGCTTGGGCAAACGGCTCCTAATCCGGTGCTTTCAACTATACATCATTTTAGAGATGAATACATTGCTCATGTGAAAGATAAAAAATGTCCAGCTAAAGTTTGTAGATCTCTAATTCAATATGTGATTTTAGAGGACAAGTGCAAAGGTTGTGGGTTATGTACTCGCAATTGTAATGTAGGTGCTATTAGTGGCAAGTTACAAGAACTTCATGTAATTGACCAAGATGTATGTGTTAAGTGTGGTATGTGTGTAACTATATGCAGATTTAAAGCTATTGTTAAAATATAATATCAGGAGGTGAAAAAAATGGAAATGGTAAACTTAATTATAGATGGAATAAAAGTAGAAGTTACCAAAGGAACCACTGTACTCGAGGCATCAAAGTTGGTTGGGGCTAAAATACCTACATTATGTTTTTTAAAAGATGTAAATGAGGTAGCTGATTGTAGAATGTGTGTGGTACAAGTAGGAAAGAAATTACTGGCATCTTGCACACTTCCAGCTGAGAATGGAATGGAGATAAAAACTAACACTGCAGATGTGAGAGAAGCAAGAAAAATGGTGGTTGAGTTATTATTATCTAACCATAAAAGGGAATGTACAACTTGTATAAGAAATGAGAATTGCGATTTACAAAGGGTAGCAAAGGAATTAAATATAAGAGATATAAGATATAGTGGAGAAAAAAGCGGTGGAATTTTGGATGATTCTTCATGCTCAGTAGTAAGGGATACTGAAAAGTGCATACTTTGTGGAAGATGTATTTCAACCTGCGGAAACATTCAAACTGTCCATGCAATAAATTTTTCCGACAGAGGATTTGACACTAAGGTTACCACTAGTTATGAGAGACCTTTAGGGGAATCGTTATGCATAAATTGTGGTCAATGTATTTTAGCATGCCCAGTAGGAGCCTTACATGAAAAGGAAAGTATAAAGCCTGTTTGGAAGGCTTTAGAAAATCCCAATAAATATGTGGTAGTTCAAACAGCACCAGCAGTAAGAGTAGCAATAGGCGAAGAATTTGGGATGCCAATTGGTAGTCGCGTTACAGGCAAAATGACCTCAGCTTTAAGGAGAATGGGTTTTGATAAAGTCTTTGATACTGACTTTGCGGCAGATCTTACTATTATGGAAGAGGGAACTGAGTTATTAAATAGATTAGGTAGTGGTGAGAATCTTCCACTAATGACATCCTGCTGTTCTGGATGGGTAAAATTTGTTGAACACAATTTTGCTGATTTAATTCCTAATTTATCAACTTGCAAATCACCTAGTGAGATGGAAGGTGCTTTAATTAAAAGTTATTTTGCAGATAAGATTGGTGTTGACCCTAAGGATATTGTAGTTGTTTCAATTATGCCTTGTGTTGCTAAAAAGTTTGAAGGCGTACGAGAAGAACTATCTAATAATGGTATGCAGGATGTAGATTATGTTTTAACTACTAGGGAACTCGCTCAAATGATAAAAGAGGCAAATATAGATTTTGTTAATTTAAAGGATGAAGAGTTTGATGATCCTTTTGGGCAGTCGACTGGAGCCTCAGTAATTTTTGGAGCAACAGGAGGAGTTACAGAAGCTGCTTTAAGAACTGTATTTGAACTTTTAGCTGGAAAAGAACTAGAGGAAATAGAATTTTCGGTTGTTAGAGGCCTTACGGGTATAAAAGAAGTAAGTATAGAATTACCAGATGGAAGAAATATAACTGCTGCTGTGGCTCATGGACTCGGTAATGCTAGAAAATTATTAGATTTAGTTAGAAGTGGTGAAAAACATTATGACTTTATTGAAGCTATGGCATGCCCTGGTGGATGTGTAAGCGGTGGAGGTCAACCAATAGTTAATTCACAAATAAGAGAAGAAATCAATATTTCAGAGGAAAGAGCAAAAGGTATATATAATGAAGATAAATCTCTACCTCTTAGAAAATCTCATAAAAACCCACAAATAACCAAACTATATGAAGAGTTTTTAGGGACACCTAATGGTCATTTAAGCCACAAGTTATTGCATACTGAGTATAAAAAAAGAAACAAATTTTAAAGATTTATCTTTACTTTTTTACCATAGTAAGCCATTATTGTTATAACATTGATTATAAAGAATCAAGTTTAATTTATAAACTTGATTCTTTTGATTGTATTTAATAGTATCTTCATAAAAAAATTGCAAGACAAGAGGAGAGGTTACTTATGGATCCAATAGCGTTTAATATATTTGGACTAGATATTAGATGGTACGGTATTTTTATTGCAGCAGGAATGATGATTGGGATTTTATTAGCTGATTTTACTTGTAGATTAAAATGTCTTGATTATGATGAATTTTTAAATATAGTACTAATATCTTTTCCTATAGCTATTATTGGAGCTAGAGCTTATTATGTAATATTTGAATTTAATCAATATAAAGATAATCTGATAGAAGTATTCAATATAAGACAAGGTGGACTTGCCATACATGGTGGAATTATATTTGGTATGTTAGCGGCATTTATATATACAAGGTATAAAAAAGAGAATCTATTAGAGTTTGTGGATGTGGCAGCACCATCTATAATTATTGCCCAGGCTATAGGCAGATGGGGTAACTTTTTTAATGGTGAGGCTCATGGAGGAATAGTTACGCAGGAGTTTATAAGTAAATTCCCGAATTTCATACAAAAGGGAATGTTAATAGACGGGGCGTACTATCACCCAACTTTTCTATATGAATCAATATGGAATGTTATGGTAGGTTTATTGCTCATTTATTTATTAACAAAAACATTTAAGCGCGGAACTGTGTTTTTTAGTTATATAGGACTATATTCCTTAGGACGATTCTTTATAGAAGGACTCAGAACTGATAGTTTAATGTTTGCGGGTTTAAGAGTAGCACAACTAATAAGTTTAGTAGGAATTGCACTATGGCTTATATTCCTGGCAATGAATTATAAGAATAGAGATTTACATGCCAAGTAATGAATTATAAGAAAAGAGAGTTGCATACCAAGTTATCACTTATTGTATAGATTATAACAATAAATGATAGAATATGTTTATAAAGATATAAATTGAAAAATATAATATAATATCAAAATTTTGAAGAACTTTCAGGATTATTTTATCAAATAACTATTGAAATTATTACTTATTAATAGTATAATTGTTTTTGTTGCACTACTTTCGTGTATACAAATTATAAAATGATTTATGGAGAGATGTCCGAGTGGCTTAAGGAGCACGCCTGGAAAGCGTGTGTAGGGGAAACTCTACCGAGGGTTCGAATCCCTCTTTTTCCGCCAGTTTATATTTCCGTACTAGCCGGGGAGTTAGCGGTGCCCTGTAACCTGCAATCCGCTACAGCGGGAGTGAATTCCTCGCTTAGGTTATGAAATGTGTGGCCTGCCCTAAATAAGTGGTGTTGAGAATTGGGTCCCACGCAATGGAAACTCATGAACCCCGTCAGGTCCGGAAGGAAGCAGCGGTAAGTGAATATTTCCATGTGCCGTGGATCAACCTGGTTTGAGCTAACTGTATAGGTAACGCGTATAGTTTATTAATCGAAGCGAGGTGTACGGTCTACATAAAAAACATAAGATGCCATAATGGCATCTTTTTTTATTATTTACTGATTATAGAGTTTTTAATTAACGAATTGAATAACAATTAATTCAAATAGATAAAAGCAGTTATAGATTAAATGTAATTTGGTTTTTTTTATAAATTCAAACTTATAATTTGATTTAAATGATATAATTATTTAATGGAGTGAATACAAATTTTAAAAATTATGTTTATAAATCCATAAGTATTTGCAAAAAAAACTATTACTTATAAGAGGTGAAAATTATGGCATATAAGGCTTTATATAGAGAATGGAGACCAAAAACGTTTCAAGATGTAGTAGGTCAGGAGCATGTTACTATAACCTTAAAAAACCAAATAAATAGCCAGCGAATTGCTCATGCATATCTTTTATGTGGTACACGAGGAACGGGAAAAACTTCAACAGCTAAGATATTAGCTAAAGCGGTTAATTGCACAAATTCGAATCATGGAGAGCCTTGTAATGAATGTGAAATGTGTTTGAAAATAGGTGCAGGTACGGCAATAGATGTTACTGAGCTTGACGCAGCTTCCCATAACGGTGTAGATAATATTAGAGATATAATTGAAGATGTTCAGTATCCACCTCAAGAAGCTAAGTATAAAGTTTACATTATAGATGAGGTTCATATGTTATCCATAGGTGCAGTTAATGCTTTTTTAAAGACTCTCGAGGAACCACCAAGTAATACAATATTTATATTAGCAACAACCGATCCTCAAAAATTGCCCATTACTATACTATCTAGATGTCAAAGATTTGATTTTAAAAGAATAAAAAGTGGAGATATATTTGAAAGACTTAGAAAAATTTCTACTGAGCAAGGCGTTTTTGTAGAAGATAATAGTTTGAAATTAATATCAAGAGTTTCTGATGGAGCAATGAGAGACGCACTAAGTATTCTAGATCAATCAATATCAATGAATGAAGGTAAAATAATGTATGATGATGTTATAGATATGTTAGGCCTTGTTACCAATGAAAGTCTTATAATACTTTCAAACAGTATAATTGATAGAGATATTGAAGGTGCAATAAAGTGTATAAATGAAATAGTTTTTAGTGGTAAGGATATATATGTATTTATAAAAGATATGACCACTCATATGAGAAATCTATTGATGGCTAAAGTAAGTGATAAAGTGGAAGAAATTTTAGATATGTCTAGTGAAAATATAGACATTTTAAAACAGCAAGCATCTAAAATTAGAGTAGAGGAAATCATGAGGAATATAAAGATACTTCAAGATACTCAGGAACAAGCTAAATGGAGTAAGCAAAATAGGATTTATTTAGAACTTGCAGTTATTAAAATGTGTAAAATAGAATATGATACCTCAAAAGAAGTGTTATTATCTAGAATAAATAAATTAGAAGAAATAATAAAACAGGGAAAGATAACGGTAGCTTGTGAAAGCGTAGCCACTGTGGTTTCAGAAAGGAACGTTGAAAATAAAGAAAACATGCAAAACAAGAGAACTCAAGTAAGACCA
>Ga0105047_10006441_pt1 | contig 19931 bp, 29 predicted proteins | sample MAT04_FD_78384 | JGI IMG/M metagenome (GOLD analysis project Ga0105047, IMG submission 78384) | Freshwater microbial communities from Lake Fryxell liftoff mats and glacier meltwater in Antarctica - MAT-04 (megahit assembly) | ecosystem: Environmental > Aquatic > Freshwater > Ice > Liftoff...
ATTCGCGGCGCTGCTCTCGATGTCACCGATCCGGAACCCTTGCCCCGCGATCATCGGCTGCTGACGTTGCCGAATCTCATTATCACGCCCCACTTGGGCAGTGCCTCGGACCGGACCCGGCGGCGGATGCGGGAGATGACGGTGGGAAATCTGGTCGCCGGCCTGCAAGGTTTGCCACTTCCCACTCGCGTCCGCCCCAACCCTTGATTTATGCTGGATGCCGCGTGCTGCGATTTCCAGGTGGTTTTGTCTGGGTGGCACGTCCCGGAGTCTTCGACGGGCGTGGCGATTGCGCGATGACCACGCCCTTCCCAAAGCCTCAGGGACGTGCCACCCGAGTTCTTGCAGAACGTAGACCACTTGCTCCGCAAGTGCATTTTTCACTTGCGGAGCAAGTGCTCTACATTCTCAATGCAGCTTATTCCCGTGTCATCCGTGCCAAACACTCTTCGATAATGTCAAAAGGTTTCTCTATGTGGCGGCAGTGTGTCGGTGTGATCTGTAGCTGGGCGATTCTCGTCGGCGTCGTGCGAGCCGAAAACATCTTCGTCAATAATCTGAACGGTCGCGATCGGAACGACGGGCTGTCGGATCAGGCCTTGAACGCCGTCACCGGGCCTGTCCGCACGATTCAGCGGGCGCTCGAACTCGCCGGCACGGGCGATGCCGTCCATCTCGCCGATACCGGAACGCCGTATTACGAATCGTTCTCACTTGTCGGCGACAAACACAGCGGGGCGAAGAATGTCCCGTTCACGATCTATGGCAACAATGCCACCCTCAGCGGCCTGCGGCAACTGCCGTCACAAGGCTGGCGGCGGGTCTCGGCGGAACTGTGGCAAGTGACGTTCAATCGCAAGGGGTCGTACTTCCTGCTGCACGACGGTTTCGCCTTGCCGGAATACCGCCCCGAGAGCAACGCCAACCTGCTGGAATCATTGCCGGCCGGTCAATGGTGTGCTTCGCGTGGCAGCGTCTTTTATCGACAGGAAGGGCTGCGTGAACCGACACGTGAACGCTTCGATTACGCCGCCGACGAAATGGGTATCACGCTGTATCAGGTCGAGCATGTGAAGATTGTTGACCTGACCGTGCAGCATTTCCGGGTCGATGGCATCAATGCCCATAACATGTGCCGATTCGTGGAACTCGATAACGTCGTCAGCCGCGAGAATGGCCGGGCCGGTTTGGCCGCGGGCGGAACTTCGTCGGTCACGTTTCAAAGCGGCAGCTTGACTGGCAACGGCCGCGAATCGGCCCTGATCACCGGCAAAGCAACCCTCGATGTCCGGGAATCAGACCTCGACGTCGAACCGACCGTGCGCCCGTAGATCTCGGCAGATCACCGAAGCGGCCCGCGGAACTGGAATCACAGCGTCTAACCCATGCAAAAATGCGACAGCGAACCGCCGTGCGGTCCCTAAAGCCCGCCGTCAGCGACGGCGGGACCACCGCTTTGAGCCAGCGCATCGCTCTCCGCGGATTTGCTCTTCTCCGCACTGGCCAGCGATTCCACCTTGCTCATGTTCAAACCTTTCCAGAACATGAACGCCAGGCCGACAATCGTGACGGGGATGTATTGCGACAGGTGGTAATACACCGACGCCGCGAACACCCGCGGCTGATCGTTGATGAAGAGTTCCAGCACCAGCATGAAGCAATACTGGATCACCCCGAAATAGCCCGGCGAGGAAGGAATCGTCACGCCGAAGGCGACCACGCCCAGCACGATGCACGACACCAGCACGGGCGATTCCAGCGGAATATCGAAACTCCAGATCGACAGATACACCAGCACGCCGTTCAATCCCCATTGCGCCAGCGAGGTCAGCATGATGCCCGCGAGTGTGCGCGGCGATTTCAGCGAGGCCAGCCCTTCAGCCCCGGCTTCCATCATCCCGGTAATCTTCCCACGGATCGGCACCGGCAAAATCGGCACCACGTTCATGCCCCATTCCGCCAGCCGCACGAACCACGGCGTCCAGATCACATACGCCAGCGCCCCCAGCACGCCGCACGCGGAGAAAATCCCGAACACCACCGCCGATTGCCGAACGGACGGATGCAGCCCCTCGACAAAGAATAACCCCACGCCAAGGTAACACAGTATGGCGATGATATCGAACACCCGTTCGAGGACCACCGTCGACAATACGGCCGTTTTTTTGATGTCCCGCTGCCCGGCGAACACAAAGACGCGGACCACATCACCCAAGTGGGCCGGCAGCAGGTTGTTGAACGCGAAGCCGATCATCAGCGGCGGAAACAGATCGCGCAGGGGGGCGAATTTTCCCACCGGCGACAGGAGCATCGCCCAGCGCCAGGCTTTGATCCAGTAGAAGATAAAGAGGACAAGCCAGATGACGGGCAGCGTGGCGTAATTCGCCTGCTGAAACGCCCGAACCATTTCCGCCCGGTTTTTTTCGTCCTGCAGCAGGTCCTTCATCGCCAGCCACAGGAAAAACGCCGACACGGCGACGCCCACGATCAGCTGCACACTGCGGCGTTGATAAAACGGAACAGAGCCGGACGACACGGTGGGTTTCCCGAGCGAGCGAGGAAGTCAGTACTTGGAACCAGGAAAATAGAGCGGAACTCGAGGGGGGCAGAATTCTCGCTGTCGTTGATTTCTTAGTTCGTCCCTCCCCTCCCGTCAACCCGATTTCACGCCGGCGAGGCGATGGACGGCTTTCCATTCCGCAGACGTGACGGGCTGAATCGACAGCCGCATCCCCCGTTTGAGTACCACCATCCCGGCGGTCACGGCATCGGCGGCCAGCTCGTCCCGGAGCACCGGTTGGGGAAATGCCTGGATCAGTTTCACATCGACCAGAAACCAGCGGGGGTTCTCGCGGGACGATTTTGGGTCGTAGTATTTGCTCTGCGGATCAAACTGCGTGTGATCGGGCTTGCCGGTCTTGACGACTTCCATCGTCCCGAAGATCCCGAGTGGTGCTTCACTGCTGTGATAGAAGAAAACCCTGTCGCCGACCTGAACTTCATCGCGCAACGTGTTGCGGGCCTGATAGTTCCGCACGCCATCCCACGACGCCGTCTGTTTCGGACTGCGGGCCAGATGGTCAATAGAAAACGCCGACGGTTCGGACTTGAACAACCAATAACGTGTCATGACAATTGAAGACCCCGTTAGCGACGCTTCGCAGAAGCGTGGTTTCCAGTCAGCGCAAAAAACTGGCCAGACACGAATGTCTGGCCAGCGGGTATCTTCGATGCAATCGGCTTGCTTACGGGTTCTTGCCCGGGAGCTTGCCGTCCTTGATCAGATCGCCGAAGGTCTTGCCTTCAGTGGCGCTCTTGCCGGCTTCCGCCTTCTTGAGAGCAGCCTTAATCTTCTCGGCGTCCTTTTCGTTCTTCTTTTCCAGACCTTCGCCGAAGGCCATGCCGTAATCGTTCCGGTTCTTCTTTTCCTGACCAAAGTGGCAGGCACCGCACTTCACAGCTTCGGCCTGTTTGCCCACTTCCTTCTCATACAAGGCCCAGAAGGCCTTGTTATAGTCGGGACGGGCCTGTGCCACTTGAGCCGACGTCAGAAGCGCCACTCCGGCGATCAAAACACCGCCAACCAACTGACTGATCCGCATGTACCATCCTCCGCTTGCATTGTACTGCTGCTGACGGTGCGGCCCGCGTGATTTCTCCCCGCCAGACCAGACAATTCGATCCCTTCGAGGTGACACCGCCAAGAACTGTAGGTCATTAAAGGGGGATGCCCGGAGGATGTCAACTCCGTCCCGGCGGAATTCCACGCTCGGAAAGTCTTGAACCGTAAGTCATATCAAAGCCAGTCGCTCCAAACGCTGCATTTGATTCGCTTCATAAACTAAAAGTCCAGCGATTTGACTCTGGACCGACAGAATGGGCCGACTGGAAGGTTTGGGGTGGCATGCCGGGCCGCGAACGGGCCATTATGTGATGGGGAGGTAGACGACATCCATCTCGCTGGGTCTAAAGTGATTTTTCTCCGGGAGGCTGACCGGTCTGCTGAGCCAAGATTCCGGGGTAACTCGGAAAACTGGTCGAAATCCAAGCGGAAGTTCGTTGACAAACTTTTGAACGGTCTTTACCATTTCCGATTCGCCCCGAGAGGGGGGGTGGCGAGCAGTGTCGCCAGAATCGCTGGAAGGTATTCTCCCTAGGGGACTTGTGGTGGCTGGCACGAAGCAGGAACGCATCCGGATTCGCATGGAGGCCTATGATCACTCTGTGTTGGATCAATCAGCTTCCGAGATCGTCGACACCGCCAAGCGGACGGGGGCCATCGTTCACGGGCCGATTCCGCTGCCAACCCGGATCGAGAAATACACGGTTCTGCGCAGCCCGCACATAGATAAGACCTCGCGGGAGCAGTTCGAGATTCGAACCCACAAGCGGGTGATTGACATCATCCAGCCGACGGGAAAAACCATTGATGCGTTGAACAAGTTGTCGCTGCCGGCAGGCGTGGATGTGAAGATTAAAGCTGCAGCGGGCTGAGTTGTTCAGCAAGCGTGATGGATTCGCGGCGGGGACGGAATCTCGCAGTGGCCGGCACTTGGACCGGCGTCTGGGGTGGTTCGGACTTCGGTCTGATTTTCCCTGAGTACCGGCGGTGAAGTTTCTTGTGATTGTGTCGGGCGGTCGCGTTGTCGACCGCGACACGCTCCAAGATTGTTGACAGTTAAGACGACCATCAGGAAGTGATTCGATCATGCCCAAGGGCTTGCTGGGTAAAAAAATCGGAATGACGCAGATCTATGACGAAGCCGGCATCGCGGTGCCGGTGACTGTCATTGAATGTGGTCCGTGCGTTGTGCTGCAGGTGCGTCAGCCGGAAAAAGACGGCTACAGCGCGGTTCAGCTCGGTTTCGACAATAAGCCGCGACGCCTGGCCATTCGGGCCGAACGTGGTCATGTCGCCGCCTTGGGCAGTACGCGTCAGAAGACGAGGCAGGCTGCGGGCGTGGAAGTCCTAGCAAAGGCGGAGTGTGAGCCGAAGCGGTTTGTCCGCGAGATTCGCACGGATGGCGAAGCATCGGATGTGGCGGTCGGGCAGAGTCTGACGGTCTCGCTGTTCGCGGAAATCAAGTTTGTTGACGTGACGGGGACATCTAAAGGGCACGGGTTTGCCGGTGCGATCAAGCGGCATAACTTCTCGGGCTTGTGTGCCAGTCACGGCGTGAAGAAGGCGCATCGCTCGCTGGGGTCGACCGGTCAACGGCAAGATCCGGGCCGCGTCTTCAAGGGGCAAAAGATGCCTGGTCATTATGGTGATGAACGGGTGACGGTGCGGCATCTCAAGGTGGTGCGGATTGATGAGGCGAACAACATGCTGCTGGTGCGGGGCGCGGTTCCCGGATACAACGGCAGCTATGTGATGATTCGTGAAACAAGCAGAAAATAACGACGGCGGTGATGGCGGATGCGTGGCGTTTGCTTCGCGATGTGTGTTGCCGAGTCAGTGAAGGGTTGTTTGCTATGATCTCCGTGCCGATTCGAAATCAGGCCGGCCAGGAAACCGGGGCGACTTACCAGTTCGACCCCGCGGAACTGGCTCCCGGTGTGAATAAGCAGTTGCTGCACGACGCGGCCGTGATGTACGAGAATAATCTGCGTCAGGGAACGGCCAAGACGAAAAGTCGGGCTGAAGTCTCGGGCAGCGGAAAGAAGTTGTATAAGCAAAAGGGAACCGGCCGCGCCCGTATGGGCAACAAGCGGACCTGTATCCGTCGAGGTGGCGGTCATGCGTTTCAGAAGCTGCCGAAGGATTGGTCCTATCGGATGCCGAAGAAAGCCTTGCGGCTGGCAACACGTATGGCGCTGTTGAGCAAGTTTCTGGATGGCGAAGCGATCGTGGTCGATACGTTGGCTTTGCCTGTGATCAAGACGAAGCAAGTCGCCGGAATGCTGAAGTCGCTGGGTGTGTCGGGCAAGTCTTGTACGCTCACGATGGAAACGCATGATCCGGTGGTCTGGAAGTCCTCGCGGAACATTCCGGATATCAGTGTCGCCCCGGCTGGTGATTTGACGGCCTACACGCTGCTGCGTCGGAAGCATCTGGTGGTGTCAAAGGCAGCATTGGACAGGATTCGCGCCGGTGCGAAGACGGCTGGTTAATTGATTGTGGATTTGTGATAAGTTTTCGCTGGCGGTAACGGCGACAGCAAGAAATAAGACGGCTGTAAGAAATACGGCGAATGTAAGGATGTGGCGATCATGGCGATCGAAATGAAACCGGGAATCACACTCGAGCCTTATCAGGTGATCTTTCGTCCGTTGGTAACGGAAAAAGGGACGCACCTATCGGTTAAATACAACGCCTACACGTTTGAAGTCAGTCCGGTGGCGACGAAGATCGACATCAAGCGGGCTGTGCAGGAATTGTGGAATGTCCGCGTGTTGGACGTGCGGACGCAGAATCGGGTCGGCAAGCCGCGTCGCCATAAGATGGTGTCGTCGCATACCGGTGACTGGAAGCGGGCGATTGTGAAACTCCATCCGGATGACCGGATCGCCTTCTTCTAGTATTGTGGGGCACGTTTTTTAACGTGCCGGAGAAAGACAAAAACTATCGATCGAAACACACGTGACAAGCGTGTGCCACGTCCGGCAGGATGAATAGATATGGGCATTCGAGTCTACAAACCGACCAGCAACGGCCGTCGTAATTCGATGGTCAGTGATTTCAAAGAAATCACCGACCGGAAGAAGAAGCCGGAGAAGTCGCTTCTCGTCCCCCGTAAGAAAACGGGTGGCCGCAACTTTCAAGGCAAGATCACATCCCGTCACATCGGTGGCGGTGCGAAGCGCATGTACCGCAGGATCGATTTCAAGCGGAATAAAGACGACATCCTCGGCACCGTCACTCACATCGAATACGATCCGAACCGCACCTGCCGCATCGCCCTGGTCGAGTACGCGGACGGCGAGAAACGCTATATTCTCGCACCCGAAGGTGTAGCGGCCGGTTCTCAGATCATGAGCGGCACCAACTCCGAACCCAAGATCGGCAACTGCATGCCGCTGGAGTTGATCCCCTCGGGGACCTCTATCCATAACATCGAAATGCAGCCAGGTGCCGGTGGCAAACTCTGCCGCAGCGCCGGCATCTCCGCCGTCATGAATGCTCACGAAGGGACTTGGGCCCAAATCACCCTCCCATCAGGTGAAGTTCGTCGGTTGCCGGCCAAGTGCCGGGCGACCATCGGCATCGTCGGCAACTCGGACCATATCAAGATCACCATCGGCAAGGCGGGCCGGAATCGTCATAAGGGCCGTCGCCCGCATGTTCGCGGTTCGGCGATGAACCCGATTGCGCACCCGATGGGTGGTGGTGAAGGTCGTCGTTCGGGTGGGCGGCATCCTGTGAGTCCGACGGGCAAGCTGGCTAAGGGCGGCAAGACCCGTAATCCTCGCAAGCCATCGCGAAATGCCATCGTCCGCCGCCGCAAGTCGCGCCGGTATGGTCAGCTCAAGGTCTGACCGATCGCGTTTGCAAAGTAGACAATCACAGCCACTGACACACATAGAGTTTGATTTTCTCACGGAATTGACGGAATCGCTTCATGGGACGTTCACTCAAAAAAGGCCCTTACGTCGACGAGAAGCTCCTGAAGAAGGTGGCGAAACTGGATTTGAATCGCCGCAAAGAGCCAATCAAGACGTGGGCCCGTCGGTCGACCATCGCACCGGAATTCGTGGGACATACCTTCCTGGTCCACAATGGCCGGGCACATATCAATGTTTATGTTTCGGAAGAAATGGTCGGTCACAAACTGGGAGAGTTCTCCCCGTCGCGTACCTTCCGCGGACATGGCGGCAAGGGCGGTAAGTAACAAGCCGAGTCGGCTCGGGCGACACGCATCGCCGGCCGAGAAATTTCGAGATCAGTCAGGTTGCTACTATGAGTTATCGAGCCGTTCATCGCTTCGCCAGAATCGCCCCGACGAAGCTCCGTCATTTGGCGACGCTGATTCGTGGCAAGACGGTGTCTCACGGTCTGGACGCCCTGCGGTATCTGCCGCACCGTGGTGCCCGGATGTTGGAGAAGGTTTTGGAAAGCGCGCGGGCCAATGCGGAAGATCGTGGTGCCCGCAATGTGGAATCACTGGTGATTGTCGAAGCCAAGGTCGACGGCGGACCAATGTTCAAACGGATTCAGCCTCACGCCCGCGGCATGGGTTTTCTGATCAAGAAGCGGTTCTCGCACATCACTGTCGCAGTGGAAGCTCCGGAATCCATCGATAAGGCGGATAACACCGCGGACGAATAAGCGAGACAAGCGTGTAGACTAGACAAGATCTTTTGAGTCGACGACGGGTCTGGGCGCAACGGAATCACGGACAAACAAGCAACGGACAATTCTCATGGGTCAGAAAGTTCGACCAACAGGATTTCGAGTCGGCATCGTCGAGGATTGGCGCAGCCGATGGTACGCCCACAAGAAAGAGTTTGGCGATCTCCTGATCGAAGATTTTAAGATCCGGGCATTCATCAAGAAGAAGTACGAATTCGCCGGCATCCCGCGGATTGAAATCGAACGGACACGCGACCAGGTCATCGTGCATTTGCACACGGCCCGGCCCGGCATCATCATCGGACGTAAGGGACAGGAAGTCGATCGCCTGAAGGCCGAGTTGGAAGACTTGACCGGTCGACGGATGGACTTGAAGATCGTGGAAATCAATCAGCCGCAGCGGAGCGCGCTCTTGGTGGCTGAGGATATTGCACAACAGTTGGTGAAGCGCGGTAGCTTCCGTCGTGTGATCAAGCGTTCGCTCGATCAGGTGATGGAAGCGGGCGTCGACGGGATTAAGATCGAGTTGTCGGGTCGCCTGGGCGGTGCGGAAATGTCCCGCAACGAGAAGGCGATGCGCGGTTCGATTCCGCTGTCAACGTTGCGAAAGCATGTCGATTATGGATTGGCCATCGCCCAGACCACGATGGGGGTGATTGGCGTGAAGGTGTGGATCAACCTAGGCGAATATACGGACGGGGAGTCGGCCGATGGCGCTAATGCCCAAGCGGGTAAAGCACCGCAAAGAACAAAGAGGCCGCGTAAAAGGTGATGCGACTCGAGGGGCCACGGTTGCGTTCGGCGACTGGGGTCTGCAATCCCTCGATGCGGGTCATATACGCGGAGCGACGATTGAAGCCTGCCGTGTGGCGGCGACGCAGTATGTGCGCGGTGAGGGGAAGTTGTATATTCGCATCTTCCCCACAAAGCCCATGACGGCTCGTCCGTTGGAAACACGGATGGGTAAGGGCAAGGGCGAACCCGACCATTGGGTGGCCGTCGTTCGCCCGGGGAAAGTGTTGTTTGAACTCGCCGGTGTCAGCGAACAAGCGGCGCGGGAATGTTTTGCCCGCGTGGCGCATAAGCTGCCGTTGCGCGTGCGACTGGTCGGACGAAAGCCGGGCATGTGAACAAGCAGAGGTCGGGTTTGCCGAGTCTTCAAGGTGAACCGCTCTGTGGATTTCAGTGGATTCAGGAATAGAGATCATGTCGAAGCCGAAACAACTCCGGGAAATGAGCAGCGAACAGCTGACCTTTCAATTGCGCGAGATTGAGCAGTCGCTCTTCAAACTGCGGTTCCAGTCCGCGACGGAAAAGCTGGATGCTCCGAGCAACCTGCGAAAGTTCCGCCGCGAGATCGCCCGCGTGAAGACGATCCTGCGACAGCGGGAACTGACGACGGCTGCGGCCCCAGTCGCCAGCTGAGCTAATGAGCGAAGAGCACTGATCCACGACAACAGCGAATCAAAAGAACTGCGAAACACGAAGCATCGAGCGGACTACAGGAACGGGTTATGCGTAAGCGGCTGATCGGCGTCGTCGCCAGTGACAAAATGGATAAATCTCGACGTGTCGAGGTCGAACGCGTGTTTCGTCATCCGAAGTACGGCAAGACGATGCGTCGCAAGACTGTCTGCCATGTTCACGATGAAGCCAATGAAACCCACCAGGGAGATCTGGTGGAAATCGTCGAATGCCGCCCGATGTCGAAGCTGAAACGCTGGGCCTTGGTCCGGATCGTCCAGCCTGCGGCGAAGACACAAAGCTCGGCGGCGGAAGTTCAAGCCCAAAATTAACTGCCCGCAACTGCCAGACCACACAATGGTCAGATTTCGTGGCAGGAAATGTTGACAGCCGTGACGGCCAACGGCTGAGAAGGATTGAAATATGATTCAAATGCAAACCATGCTCGATGTTGCTGACAATACAGGAGCCAAGACGGCACGCTGTATCAAGGTGCTGGGCAGTTCCCGCCGTCGCTATGCTGGCCTGGGAGATGTCATCGTCGTGGCCGTGCAAAAGGTGGCCCCGAACGGCGCGGTCAAGCATGGCCAGGTCGTGAAAGGTGTGATCGTGCGGACGAAGAAGGCGGCACGGCGGGTCGACGGCAGCTATGTCCGCTTCGACAGCAACGCCATCGTGCTGGTGGATAACGACAACAACCCGAAGGGGACCCGCATTTTCGGAGCCGTCGCTCGCGAACTGCGTGATCGCCGCTTCATGAAAATCATCAGCCTCGCCGCTGAAGTGGTGTAGGCGAATCTGGTCCAGTTATCACAGACGGGGCCTTGACAGCAGTTTTAAAAACATCAGTGATCGAGCAGTCGACAACGAAACGTCGGCCCAAAGAATCTGGACGAATGCTATGAAAATTCGCAAAGGCGATCTGGTAATCGTGACGACGGGAGATGACGCGGGTGTCATTGTTCCCACTGGCGAACGCCGCCCCGCGCCTCGGAAAGTGATCCAGGTCGTGCCGGGTGGAGCCAAAGTTGTCGTCGAAGCGACCAATCGCGTTTATAAGCATGTGAAAAAAGGTCATCCGCGCAGCCCGCAAGGGGGCCGGCTCTCGATGGAGATGCCGATTGACACCGCGAAGGTGATGTTTTACTGTGAGGCGTGCGGTCGCGGTGTGCGGCTGGGTTATCGCTACGCTGAAGACGGCAGCAAGGAACGCTATTGCAAGGCCTGTAACAAGACGGTCGGCAAGGTCAGCCCGGCCAACCCGAAGTACGCCAAGGCCAAGTAGTTTCCGCCTGATACAAAGCAAAGAACTGATACAAGTCTGAGATGACAAGCGGGCCACAGTGTCCTGTCTGTCGAGGAAATGATCGCGATGGCTCGGTTACAAACGAAATATCTGGCGGAAGTTGTCCCCACGCTCGCTAAAGAGTTGGGCCGGGACAATGTTCATTCTTTGCCGGCGCTCAAGAAGATCGTCATCAGCATGGGGTTGGGCAAGGCGATCGGCGAGCGAAAACGACTCGACGAAGCGGTTGCACATCTCGCTCAGATTTCCGGCCAGAAGCCGTTGATCACGAAGTCCCGCAAGGCCGTTTCCGGTTTTCGTCTCCGTGAGAACATGGAAGTCGGTTGCCTGGTGACGCTCCGCGGCCAGCGGATGTTTGAGTTTCTCGACCGCCTGATTTCGCTGGCATTGCCCAGGGTACGCGATTTTCGCGGCTTGAACCCCAACGGGTTCGACGGGCGCGGTAATTACAGCCTGGGCTTGAACGAACAACTGGTGTTCCCGGAAATCTCCGCTGACAAGGCGGCTTTTATTCAGGGCATGAATATTACGATGGTTACCTCCGCCAACACGGACGACGAAGGCCGCCTGCTGCTCAAGCAGTTGGGTATGCCATTCCGCAAAGACCAGGTCGCCAACTAGCGATTTTCGATCAGCGGTTGTAGAATCTCGCTCACGACGCTCAATCAATTCAGACAGATTTGTGACTGACTCACGAAGGTAAGGACGACATGGCGACCACCGCCCACATTGTCAAAGCCAAGAAGAAGCCGAAGTTTTCTTCGCGGATTGAACATCGCTGCCAGCTGTGCGGTCGGCCGCGGGCCGTGCTGCGTAAATTCAAGATTTGCCGCATCTGCTTCCGGAATCTTGCGCTGGACGGCATGATTCCCGGAGTGAAAAAATCGAGCTGGTAGACACGAATATACTTTCGGCTGAACGCGGTGTTCGCAGGAAACCGTAGTATCACCGCTCAAATTGGAATTGCCGTCGACACACGCCGGCTGAAAGCGTCTTGAGGAATTCGTCTGATGATGACCGACCCTGTAGCGGATCTTCTAACGCGAGTGCGAAATGCCGTGAGCATCGAACGCCCGTACGTTGAAGTCCCGTATTCCAAGTTGAAGCAGTCGATCGCCGAAGCGCTCAAGCGGGAAGGCTTCATTTGGGAAGTCACCGCGGTGGAAGGCACGCCGCGCGGCAACCTGCGGATCGATTTGAAGTACGGCCCCAACGGCGAAAAAGTGATTCAAAAGCTGGATCGCGTCAGCAAGCCCGGTTGCCGTGTATACTGCGGAGTCAACGACCTGCCGAACGTGTTGCAGGGTCTGGGAACATGCCTGCTGTCGACCAATCAGGGGGTTCTCAGCGGTCGCGAAGCGAAACAGAAGAACGTGGGCGGCGAAATTCTCTGCAAGGTGTGGTAAACTTTCCGTCCCTGTGGATCATGTCGATCCCAGGTCGGGCATCGGTTTCGAGGGAAGCAGCGGACGAATCATGTCGCGAATCGGTAAAAAGCCCGTTACAATTCCAGCCGGCGTCACAGTCACGATTCAGGACCGCGAGGTCATCGTGAAGGGGAAGCAGGCGGAGTTGCGGATTCAGCATCACCAGTTGGTCTCGGTGAATGTCGAGAAAGAGCCAGCTCAGGTTGTCGTGACTCGTTCCGACGACCGTGGCGAAAGCCGCGCTTTGCACGGCCTTACCCGGGCGCTGATCAATAATATGGTCCTCGGCGTGGTGACCCCGTTCGAGAAGAAGCTGGAAATCCAAGGGGTCGGTTATCAGGCGGCGATCACCGGCAAATCGCTGACTCTACAAGTCGGTTTCGCCAACAAGATCGTCTTGCCCATCCCGCCGAACGTGGAATGCGTTCTGCCGGACAACACGCACATCAATTTGAAGAGTGCGGACAAGCACGCGGTCGGCCAGTTTGCCGCTAATATCCGGTCTGTTCGTCCGCCGGAGCCGTACAAGGGTAAGGGCATCCGTTATGCGAACGAATGGGTCCGCCGCAAGTCGGGCAAGGCGTTTGGTGCCTAATCGAATCGTGTGGGTGCTGTGGTTTCCGCCCAGCAACAGTTTCAAGTCAGTGGTTGGTTCAGGTATCGGCAGGTCATCATGAAATTGCAAAAACGACAAACGCTGCAAAAACAGCGTCGCGAATATCGGGTGCGGAACAAGGTGCGGGCGGCTGGTCGCCATCGGCTGTCGATCTTCCGCAGCAACAAGCATATTTACGCCCAGATCATCGACGACGCCGCGGGCAAAACGCTGGTGTCCGCCTCAACAATCGAGCCGTCGCAGCGTGGTGACGACGCCAATGGCAGCGGCACCGAAGCCGCCGCGACGATTGGCAAGCTCGTGGCGGAACGGGCCTTGGAGCAGGGAATCAAGCAGGTGGCGTTCGACCGCGGCGCTTACCGCTATCATGGACGGGTACAAGCCCTGGCCGATGCGGCTCGTGCAGCGGGACTCGACTTCTAACAGGTTTTGAACAGCATCGCGAGGATGCTGACAACGGAGACGGCAGTGGCTGCGGACAAGCAATCATCGAATGAAAACTCGCCGGAACATGTCATCCAGATCCGCCGCTGCGCGTGCGTGGTCAAGGGGGGACGCCGGTTCAGCTTTACCGCCCTCGTGGTAGTGGGCGATGGAAACGGTCGCGTGGGCTATGGCTACGGCAAGGGGGTGGAAGTTCCGCTCGCCGTTGAGAAAGCCGTGAAGCAGGCCAACCGCCGCATGATTCGCATTCCCATCTCCGGCAACACGATTCCGCATCAGGTGTTCGGCAAGTTTGGCACCTCGAAGGTTATGCTGATGCCAGCTAATCCTGGTACAGGCATCATCGGCGGGGGCAGCCTGCGGGCCGTCGCAGAAGCAATCGGCCTGAAAGACGTGTTGACCAAGTGCCGCGGCTCCAACAACCCAATCAACGTGGTCAAATCCGCGTTCGAGGCTCTGAAGCAGCTGCGGACACGGGCCGATGTCGCCCGCTTGCGTGGCGTTCAGGTCTGAACTCGATTATCTTTCGACTTGCATTCAATCACTCGACTCGATCACCAGACGATAGAAACCGCCTTCCATCATGATGTTGCATGACGTTCACCAGGGAATTGTCGGCTCTCGGCCACGGAAGCGCATCGGTCGCGGTATCGGTTCGGGGCACGGCAAGACATCGGGTCGCGGTCACAAGGGTGCCGCCAGCCGTTCCGGCTACAAGCGATCGCTCGGCTTTGAGGGTGGCCAGATGCCACTGCTCCGCCGGATCGCCAAGCGGGGTTTCAATAACAATCAGTTCGCCGTGGTCGTCGCTGAGGTGAATCTCGCCGCGCTGGAAACCGCGTTCGAGCCGGGCACGACGATCACCCCGGAAATGATGAAGGACAAAGGGGTCGCCAAGGGCCGCTTTGAAGAAGTCAAGATTCTGGGCAATGGCAACCTGACAAAGAAGTTCAACATTTCGGCCCACCGGTTCTCCAAGTCGGCCGAGGAAAAAATCGCCGCCGCGGGCGGAACCGTTACGCGAATCGGCTAACGCATCCCCGATTCGCCTGCGGATGAGCGGCCCGCGGTTTACGCAAGCTAACGGTGGTCGCAAGTCGCTGGCAGAGTGAGCTTCACGGCTGAACATCACTTCGCTAAACTATCGACGTGTCTGATCTTGGGGCGAGGGATGCCCGTAACTCCGATCTGGTGGCGGCGAGCGAAACCGGTCGGTGACTTGACTCTCTGTGACGGATGCGACCCATGTTCTCGAAACTGTCCATGATCTTCACCATTCCGGAACTCCGGAACAAGATCATCCTCACGTTCGTGCTGCTGGCCGTGTATCGTCTCGGCTTTCAGATTCCGCTGCCGTTCATCGATCAGGATCAGCTCAAGGCCTTCGTCGACAAGGCGGCCGGCGGCGGGAACGATGTCAGCCGCGTGATGACGATGATCTCGCTGTTCTCCGCGACCGACATCGGCATGTGTACGATCTTCGGCCTCGGAATCATGCCCTACATCTCCGCGTCGATCATCTTTCAGCTGCTCGGCACCGTCTATCCTCCGTTGGAAAAACTCCAGAAGGAAGGCGAAGCTGGCCGCAAGAAGATCAACGAGTACACGCGCTACGCCACCGTCTTCATCTGTCTCGGACAGAGTATGTTCTGGATGACGCAGTTGGCGAGCGGCAACAACATGCTCGGCTCTGACAGCAGCCTGATCCTTGCCGAGTACAATCAACCCTACAACGCCTGGTTCACGATTCTGGTCGGCACCGTCACCATGACGGCCGGCACGATTCTCCTGATGTGGATCGGCGAGCAGATCGACGAGTATGGCGTCGGCAACGGCGTGAGCCTCCTAATCATGTCCGGCATTCTCGCACGCATGCCGCAGGCCGCGCAAAGTCTTTTCGCTCCGGCCCTCCAAAAGGGATTCAAGATCGGCAGCGATTCAGGCATTGAAAAGTTCCTGATTCTCGGGGCACTATTCATCGCCGTGGTCGTTGGCGTGATTCTGATCACTCAGGCCCAGCGGCGCATCCCGGTCCAAAGTGCCAAGCATGTGCGCGGTACCCGCGTCTTCGGCGGGCAACGTCACTCACTGCCGCTTAAGCTGAACCAGTCCGGCGTGATGCCAATCATCTTCGCGTCGAGCCTGCTGCTGTTTCCGCTGTTTCTGTTTCAGCAACTCGAACGCTTTTTCCCGACCTTCACGCCGATCAAAATCATCTCCGACGCGTTCTCGAATCACGGGCTGGTTTACAACCTGTGCTATATCGCGTTGATTTACTTCTTCTGCTACTTTTGGACCGCCATTTCCTTCAACCCGAAGGACATGGCGAACAACCTCAAGGATTACGGCAGCTTCATCCCCGGTTACCGCCCGGGTGGACGCACGGCCGCTTATCTCGAACAGGTGATGGTCCGCATTACCTATGTTGGTGCGGCGTTCCTGGCATTGGTGGCAATCATTCCCACGATTGTCGCCGGCAGTTTGAATATTGATTTCCTCGTCGCGAGTTTTTACGGCGGAACCGGTTTGCTGATCTGTGTGTCTGTGGCCCTCGATCTGGTGCAGAAGATCGACAGCCATCTGATCATGCGAAATTATCCCGGCTTGCTGGAAGCAGACAATCCCCAGTAATCGCGGTGGAAATCGGCCGGCCGATGTCCGGTCCCGAATGGTCTTGACAGAAATTCTGCTCGGCAAACTTGTCGAGTTGCGGGGTAACTCGGTATAGTGGGGGATTCTTCCCCCGTTTGAACAAGGCCCAGCGGCGGCGAAGTGCTGTAACTCGTTTGTGCTACGCTTTTTTAAGTCGCCGCAGGTGCGGGGAGTGCAGTTGAGATGAAAGTTCGTTCCAGCGTCAAACGCATTTGCGAAAAATGCAAACTGGTCCGCCGTAAAGGCCGGACCTATGTGATTTGTTCCACGAATCCGCGGCATAAGCAGCGGCAGGGTTAAGCTTCGTCATCAGTTCTTTCGTCGGAGTCGACGGTTATGCCTCGTATTCAGGGTGTGGATATCCCGAACGATAAGCCGACCTATATCTCGCTACAGTATCTGTACGGGATTGGGCCGGTGCGTGCGATGGAGGTCTGCTTCGAGTTGAAGCTGAACCCGCAGCGGAAAGCCCGCGAGTTGTCGGATGACGATCTCGCGAAAATCACGAACATGCTCGACAAGGAGTATCTGGTCGAAGGCCAGCTCCGCCGGGCGATTCAGCAGCACATTCAGCGTCTGAAAGATATTCAGAGTTACCGCGGCTATCGTCATCGCCGCAATCTGCCGGTGCGCGGCCAGCGCACTCGCACCAATGCCCGTACACGCAAGGGCATCAAGAAGACGGTCGCCGGCAAGAAGGGCGTCAAGGACATGAAGCACTAAGCCCTGCATTGCCAGGCTTAGTGCAAGAATTGAGCAGCGAGAGGCAATCGGGCAATGAAGCAGCTTCAAAGACGAGTGTTCTGCTAAGGCCTGTTGCTTGCCTCTTGCCAGCCGCCGGTCGATCCCCGGGGCTGATGAAAATTGGTTGGAATTCCGAAAGGCAGTTCTGGTGAGTACGCCCAAGAAACGCAAGATTCGTAAGAATGTGAGCCGTGGCATCGCCCACATCAAGGCTACGTTCAACAACACAACCGTCACCATCACAGACCCCAACGGGGACGTGTTGTGCTGGGCGACGGCCGGTACCTCGGGCTTCAAAGGCAGTCGCAAAAGCACGCCCTTCGCCGCGCAGCGCGCCGCGGAAATCGCCGCCGAGCGGGCCGCGAAATTCGGCATCAAGGAACTGGAAGTCCGCGTGAAAGGCCCGGGTTCAGGTCGCGAAAGCGCCATCACCGGCTTGCAGTCCTCGGGATTGTCGGTGCGGTTGATCGAAGATGTCACGCCGCTGCCGCACAACGGTTGCCGGCCGCGGAAACGCCGCCGAGTGTGACCCGGAAGTGATGCGTTCAGGCCAGAAGATCGTGTTTGAAATCATGACGAGCCAAGTTTTCAGCGTCCGTTAGAGCCACTTCGGCTCGCAGGCGAAATCAGACAGGTTGGGGGAAAGTTCAGATGAGAATTCGTTGGCGCGGACTGGAATTGCCGAGTCGTGTGACGCCGGATCGCGATTCCTTGACATCGACGTACGGCAAGTTCGTGATTGAGCCGTTTGAACGCGGGTTTGGTGCCACCATCGGCAACAGCTTGCGGCGCATTTTGCTCTCCAGCCTCGAAGGGAGCGCGATTGTCAAGGTCAAGATTCAGGGTGTGCAGCATGAATTTACGACGATTCCCGGCGTGATCGAAGACGTCACCGAAATCTGCCTGAATATCAAATCACTCGTCGTCAAGAACTATAGCTCGTCCCCGAAAGTGATCCGTATCGAGCGGCACGAACGCGGGATCGTGACGGGTGCCGACGTGATCACCGATGATCAGGTTGAGGTCTTCAATAAGGATCTCCTGATCGCGACGATGACCGACGATGTCCCGTTCTTCCTGGAAATGCACGTCGAAAATGGCCGGGCCTATGTGCCGGCTTTGGAATCGATGGAAGGCGAACAGGAAGTCGGCGTGATTCCGCTGGACGCGATTTACTCGCCAGTCACGCGGGTCCGCTACAAGATTGAAGACACGCGCGTCGGCCAGCGCACCAACTACGACCGGCTGACGCTGGAGATCTGGACCGACAGCACGATCGGCCCGGAAATGGCGCTGGTCGAAGCCGCTAAGATTCTCCGCAAGCACCTCAATCCGATCATCACTTACCGCGAACCGGGACCGGAAACATCTCCCGACGGCGGTCTGCGCAACATGTTGGAAGCGACCGGTTATGCTCCGGTCGATCTGGAACTCGAAAGCAAGCTGGGACAAAGTCTCGCCGAGTTGAACCTGTCGGTCCGGGCGACAAACTGCCTGGAATCCGAAGGGATCAACACGGTCCGCGATCTCGTGTTGCAGTCGGACGATCAACTGCTGCAAGTTCGCAACTTTGGTGAAACGACGTTGTTGGAAGTCAAAGAACGGCTCGCCGTGATCGGACTGCGTTTGGGCATGAAGTTGCCCCAGTCGATGCAGAGCCGTAAGTAAGTGATTGTCGGATTGGTTTGTGGTCCATTCGTATCCTCTGACTGCATGGCTTCGCATGCGGTCGACAAAGTGTAGATTATCATGCGTCATAAAGTCGCCGGTCGTCATCTGAATCGTACTCCCGCCCACCGTCGGGCGTTGTTCCGCAATCAGATGACCAGCCTGATCCTGACGTTGCGCGAATGGCCGGACGAGAAAATTCCGGGTAAGCCAGAAGTCGCAGGCCGGATCATCACCACGCTGCCGAAGGCCAAAGAGTTGCGGCCGATGATCGAGAAGTTGATCACGCTCGCCAAGAAATCGCAGGCGTATGAAGACGCCGCCGAGCAGTTCGCGATTGCCGCGGATCGCAATTCACCTGAATGGAAAGAGTGGCGGAAGTCCCCCCGCTGGGTGCAGTGGAACCAGGCGATTGCCCCGGCTGTAACGCTGCGTCGGCGTGCCTTCGCCGCGTTGCGGGATAAGGAAGCCGTCCGCCTGCTGTTCAATGTCCTCGCGCCGCGTTTCCGTGACCGCCAGGGTGGCTACACCCGCATTGTGCGTTTGGCAACCTTCCGTCTCGGCGATGCCGGCCGGCAGGCGATGTTGGAATTCGTGGGTGAGAACGACCGAGTGAAGACGCGACGTCGCGTCGCTCCTGTGGTGACCGATCAAGGCTGAGTTTCCCGTTCGACTACGGCGTAGGACGCCTGCTGTCGAATGTGGCGAGGGATCAGAGAAAGGATTCTCAGATCATCATGGCGGCATGCCCCCCCGCTTTCGATTTCACCGCCGCCATGCGCGGCTTGTGTGACGATGTCTGCCACCGCGTGCCGGAATTTCAGCATGTGAAGATGGACCAGGTCGCCGTCACCTTCGCTCAAACCCGCCGCCGCGTGCTGCACGGCTTGCAGGCGAAACTGACGCCGCTGCGATTCGAAGAAGGCCGCCTGGTCACGCGCCGCGGCCGCACCGAATGGACCGTCCGCCGCATCTTCGATGGCGATCGCGAGGTGCTTTACATTCTCACATTTTATCTGCCCCGGTTCTTCGATCTGCCATTCCGCGAGAAGTTGATCACCGTCTTTCACGAGCTGTACCACATCAGCCCCGACTTCAACGGCGACATCCGGCGGTTTGCGGGCCGCTATCATGTTCATAGCGCCCGGCACGACGAGTACGACCGCGAAATGGGCCGCGTCGCCGACGAGTACATGGCCGGCCGGCCGTCAGCCCGTCATTGGGCGTTCCTGCAATACGACTTTGAGACGCTGCAATCGTTGCACGGCCAGGTCATCGGCGTGCGCCTGCCAGTCCCGCGCATGGTCCGCCTGCCCG